>OLPF01002235.1_pt1 | contig 13327 bp, 13 predicted proteins | sample 1673121 | NCBI WGS metagenome assembly OLPF01 (sample SAMEA3136756, study PRJEB25190) | human gut metagenome | reverse complement strand
ATTTATCATAATATTGTTCTAAAATATTAGTTTCATTATCCCTAGCTCTACTAATTATTGAGGATGAAGTAAATACTTGATTTTCTAAATCACGCATTCCTGGTCCATTAAATTCACTTTTATTACACATTAAATAAATCGAATCATCATCCCAAAAAATCAAGTCTGCTATTTCAACATTTTTAAAATTTTTTTTATGAGCAAAAATAACATCATCAGATTTTTTAAAGGTTTCATTGTAATCATCTTCACATTTTTCATTCTTTTTCAAATTAAACGTTTTTATAATGCTATCATCTTTGCTTAAAATTATATTGCAAATGTCTTTGTATTGTTGATTTAACATATCAAAATAAGAATCCTCAAAAACATACCATTCACCATTTAATAAATAATAGCTATCACTTTCAATTTCTAAACAACCACGTATTAATGTAATAATCTTTGTTTGTGGAATAATTGTGTGTCCATTATCATCTAGAGTTAATAAATACGTGGAATTTAAAAAATTCTTTATAAAATTGATACTCATTTTTTTCTTACATTGTTCTACCATTAAACTAATTAAATCATCAAAACTAATTGGTTCTTCTTTTTCCATTATTATACTATCATTATTTTTTATGATAAATTTATCTGACGAAAAGTAAAACGTTTCAATATCATCAGCTATAACTTCAAATGATTCTATATTATTATTCAAAATAAAATCATATAACAAATTGTTCAAATCTGATCTTTTCTTTCTTTTTTTCTCAGCAGGTACAAAGTAATTTAGAATAAAGTTATCTTCTTTTTTTGAAAGTTCAGACAAAGTATTTAATACATTTTCAAGTATTTTAATAGATATGCTTTTTCTTATAACAAAGGAATCTCCACTTGATACACCTATTAATTTTTTGCTTTCTTCTAATGGAATACCCAATTTAGGAGCAAGTTCATTAGATATTTGTATTGAAAGTTCCTTATATATGCTACCAATATTACTTTCAGCAACTAAACTACTCATATTTTTTGTAACTCTTCTAGTTGTTAAATTATTACCACTAGTATTATTTTCTACAATTCTTTTTAAAACCGGGTTATTTCTTTGTATTAATTTAGGTAATAAATATAATCCAAAATTTTTTTCAATAAATTTAGATATATAATTACTTCCATGTCCACCTGTCATAACATATATTTTATCAGCAACTATTTTAAAAATTATATATGAAGAACTGTCATTAAATATTTTAAATATTGTTTCATTTTCTTCGGTCATTTCCATCAAATTTAATATCAATGACTTCCAAATCGGCTCTCTTCTACTTTTTATAAAAAATATATAATATCCATTTTTCTCGTTTTTCTTAACATGATCTCTCCCACCACTTTTATTTATATAACATTCTAAATAAAATAATAATTTTTCCAATAATTCTTCTGTGCTATTTGTTTCATCAACATTATCTAAATTATCTAATATCTGTTGTTTAGAAATTTTATAAATGCTAAATTGAATTTCCTCTTTATCCATTCATTACACCTCACTTCAAAAAAATAAGCAGTATCAATCTTAAAAAGATTAAATACTGCTTATCTTTATAGATTTATTTTACCATATTTATACATTTTTTTCAGTATTTTCAGGACAATTTACTATTTTTTTAGTTGAAAGACAAAAAAATAGCATTTATTTCTTAAATAAACACTATTATTACGCTATTTAATAATTTTCTAGATAAATTATACTATCTAACTCAATCGTTTAAATATGACCATCTTAATACCCAATCAAATTATGTAATGGCAAGTAAACTCGCCACCTCCTGCATTTAAGTGATTAGAAAGCACTATAACATCATTACTATTTCCAAATGCACTTAATATTCTATTAACTCTATCTGTCGGAGTTATTGTTTCATCAGTACTTCTTGTTATATATGTAGGTATTCCTAATTCTTTTAATCTATCATATATATAATTTGCTATTTTCAAATTATATTCTTTTTCCACAACATTATTGCCTGATGCTCCCGGATCACTTCCTCCATGACCCGCATCCACTACAACTTTCTTTATAACTCTATCATTCATTATTCTCACCCTATTTTATAATATGACACAAAAAAAATTAGGTGAATTATATAAATTAAATTCATCAATCCACTTCTAATTTCTTCTTTTATTTTGCTTCTTATCTCATAAATTAAAGGTAATCCTTTATTCATTTTTTACTAACTGGTGATATGTATTCTTCACATGCCTTGCTTTATATTTATTATTCAAATACATTATTCATTAAATCTTTAATATATTTTTTTCTTTCTTCAGTTTCTTCTTTTTCAATTTCTATTTTTATTATATCCCCCTCTTTTGCATCAGGTACTAACACTCTAGGAATATTTACGCACTTTCCAATTGCAATTTCCACCACTGCATAATCTCCTTCAAATCTGTCTACTATTACTTCCATTTTTTCCTCCATCATCTTGTTGATTTTATATCTAATGAATCACCATTGCTTAAAACAATAATGTTGCCGTTAATATCTGTTCTATAAACTTTTGCACCCGAATTAATCCATCTATCAATAATTGATTGATTAGGATGCTTGTATTGGTTATTTTGTCCAACCATTATTATTGCATATTTTGGATTTACTCTATTAACAAATGATTGACCTGATGAAGTATTGCTTCCATGATGGCCTATCTTTATTACATCTGCAGAAACATCAGATGTAATGTCATTTTCGCTTTTGGTTTCAGCATCTCCCATGAACAAAAACTTTATGTTACCATAAATTATTTTTACTACCGCTGATGAATTATTTAAATCGTTGTATTCTTTGTTAGGTGCTATAATATTTATATTTAAATTTTCTTCACTAACTATGTTAACTCCTGCACTTGCAGTAGTTATTTTTAATTCTTTTTCTAAAATATTTTCTAATAAGTTTTCATAGGTTTTACTAGTTGATACCATCTTAGGCATATAAATTTTTCCAATAGCAAAATGATTTATTATATAAGTCAATCCACCAATATGATCTGCATGGGGGTGAGTTCCTACGATATAATCAATTTTATTATACCCTAAATTTGAAATGTAATTTGAAACTATTTTTCCCTTTGATGACTCTCCCGCATCAATCAACATAGTTTTTTTGTTTGGCAATTCTATAAATATCGAATCTCCTTGTCCAACATCAATATAATGGACTTTAATTAAGCTGTTTTTTGTTGTATTGGTGTTATTATTTACTTCCTCTTTATCTATTAAACTATTTTTAAATTCTTCATATCTTTTTTGATAATCTTTAGAATGAAATAAAGTAATTACGTTACTAAAACATATTACAATAATAAATATGCTAATAAAGCCAAATACATTTGACCACCACTTTTTCTTTTTAAAAAAAGGCAAGTTATCTCTTATATTGAATTTAGAAATTAGCAAAGGTGGGATTAAAAATGCCAAATTTCTTAATATCACAGAAGTTTTATAGATGACTACATCATACATATTCGCCTCTATTTGAGGCACTTCACTAAAAGAAACAAAAAGGATAATTAAACAAAATAGGTAATAGGTAAATAATTTAAAAAAAACTTACAAAACAATGAGTAGGAAAACTATTCATTTTTTCTTATCTCTAAAAATAATATGTTATAATCATAATAGGAATGGTGATGATATGGAATTTATAGATGAAATCAAACAAAAGGCAAAGAATAATAAAAAAAGAATTGTCCTACCAGAAACAATGGACGATAGAGTTCTAAAAGCAGCAGAAATTGTATTAAATGAAGAAATTGCTGATATTATTTTAATTGGTAATGAAAAAGAAATAAATGAAAATGGTTTGTATAATGGATATAGTTTATTTCCCTTTGATGACAATTCATATTTAACATTGGATGAAATGCATGAAAAAATAAAAAATTATTGAGATATAGAGAAATGTTACTTAGGAATACATCATTTTGACTAAGAACTGTTAGTTTTTTTATCAAACAAGGCAAAAAAGAAGTATTTAAATAATAATTTATAAATTAATTTGTAACAATTTTTACCATTTGAACATAATATATATTGTAACGCTATCAAGCGTTTATATATAGATTTTGGGTTCTTTATGAACCCATTTTTTTGTTTTTTATAGAAATATTTTTGTTTTTTTGATAAAATTGTAGTGGTGGTTTTATGAATAAGGTATATTTAATATATGGCAATGAGAAATATTTTATAGACGAGCAAGTAAACAAAATAGTGAGTGAGTATAAAGAATATGATTTAATTAATTATGATATGTGTGAAACCAATATAAATAAAGCGGTAGAAGAAGTATCAATGATATCATTGTTTTCTACTGATAAAATTGTTATATGTTATAATGCCTTATTTTTAACAGGAATTAAGTGTGATATAGATCATGATATTGATTCGTTATTAAAATATATAGTAAATCCATCAACATCAATTCTTGTTTTAGTGGTTAACTCTGATTCTCTTGATAAAAGAAAAAAAGTTGTCTATGATCTGATCTGTGATGATTTATATACACCGATGAAATTCAAGGAACTGGCAATGCTTCTTCGCGTGGCAAAAGAAGACAGAGATGAGTTAAGACAGATCCTGGAAGCGTTGGAGCAGGAAGGAAAGATATATCTTTCCAAGAGAGGAAAATACTGCAAGGGACATGCAAAGCGTCTGACCGGTGTGTTCCGGGCAAGTCTTAAGGGATTTGGCTTTGTAGTGCTGGACGAAGGAGATTCAGAGGATGTATTCATCGGTGCGGATGATACCTGTGGTGCATTTGATGGAGATCATGTTGAGATCGTACTTACAAAAGAACCGGAAGGAAGAAGCCGTGAAGGAAAGATCGTGAAGATTCTGGAGCGGGGGCTTTCAAAAGTAGTCGGACTTTACCGCATGAAGCCGGGAAAGAAGTTTGGATTCGTGATTCCGGATAACCAGAGACTGGATCAGGACATATTTGTACCGATTGAAAAATCAAGAGGGGCAGTGGATGGACACAAAGTTGTAGTGGAGCTGACCTCTTATGGAGAGAACGGAAAGAAACCGGAAGGAAAAATCGTGGAGATCATCGGTCATCTGAATGATCCGGGAACAGATATCATGTCGATCGTAAAAGGGTATGACCTCCCGGTAGAATTTCCGGATAAAGTATTAAGACAGGCAGAGCGTGTTGCAAAACCGGTCAGCGAAGCTGACATGAATGGAAGAAAGGATCTGCGTGACTGGCAGATGGTCACGATTGACGGAGAAGATGCAAAGGATCTGGATGATGCGGTATCCCTTGTAAAAGAGGGAGAAAATTATATTCTGGGCGTGCATATTGCAGATGTGACGAATTATGTGCAGGAGAACAGTGCACTTGATAGAGAGGCACTGGAAAGGGGGACAAGTGTATATCTGGTAGACCGTGTGATCCCGATGCTTCCACATACACTTTCGAATGGAATGTGTTCACTCAATGCAGGAGAGGACAGACTTGCACTCAGCTGCATCATGACAGTGGATCCGTCAGGTGATGTGATCGCACATGAGATCGCTGAGACAGTAATTCATGTGGATCGCAGAATGTCCTATACCAGCGTAAAGAAGATTTTAACGGATCATGATGAAGCGGAGACCTCAGAATACAAAGAACTGGTTCCGATGTTCGAACGGATGCAGGAGCTTTCGGGTATTTTAAGAGCCCGAAGGAAGAAACGCGGTTCCATTGATTTTGATTTCCCGGAGACGAAGATGATCCTGGATGAGAATGGAAAGCCGATCGATATTAAACCATATGACAGAAATGTTGCAACGAAGATCATCGAGGATTTCATGCTTTTGGCAAATGAGACGGTTGCAGAAGATTACTACTGGCAGGAGCTTCCATTTGTATACCGTACCCACGAAGCGCCGGATGAAGAAAAAATCCGTACACTGGCAACATTTATCAATAATTTTGGGTATTCAATGCATATTGGAGTTAATGAAATCAGACCAAAAGAAATACAAAAGTTGCTAACGAAAGTGGAAGATACACCGGAAGAGGCAATGATCAGCCGTCTGGCACTTCGTTCGATGAAACAGGCAAAGTATACGGCAGAGAATGACGGACATTTTGGACTGGCGGCGAATTATTATACGCATTTTACTTCTCCGATCCGAAGATATCCGGATCTTCAGATCCATCGGATCATTAAGGATAACCTGCGGGGAAGAATGAATGAAAGTAAGATTGAACACTACCAGTCGATCCTTCCGGAAGTTGCAAAGCGTTCCAGTGAGATGGAACGTCGTGCGGATGAGGCAGAACGAGAGACGATCAAACTCAAGAAGACAGAATACATGCAGGCACATATCGGAGAGGAATTCGACGGTGTGATCTCTGGAATTACTAAATGGGGTATGTATGTAGAGCTTCCGAATACGATAGAAGGTCTGGTCCATGTAACAAATATGACCGATGATCATTATGAATACAATGAAGAACGTTATGAGATGATAGGAATGCGTACACGGAAAGTGTACAAACTGGGAGAAGCCTTAAGAGTACAGGTGCTGTATGCAGATCGTCTGATGCGTACGATTGATTTTAAGATTGTGAATCAGGGAGGTGCCGGAGATGGCGAAGAGTAATGACAAGATGGTTGCAAATAATAAAAAGGCATATCATGATTATTTTATCCTGGATAAGATCGAGACAGGAATTGCTCTGCACGGAACAGAAGTAAAGTCACTCCGTATGGGAAAATGCAGTATCAAAGAATCCTTTATCCGTATTGAAAATGGAGAAGTCTTTATCTACGGTATGCATATCAGTCCATATGAAAAGGGAAATATCTTTAATAAAGACCCACTCAGAGTCAGAAAATTACTCCTTCATAAATCAGAGATCAATAAACTGATCGGTAAAACGAAGGAAAAGGGAATGGCAATCGTTCCATTGAAAGTATATTTCAAAGGCAGCCTTGTAAAGGTGGAGATTGGTCTGGCAAAAGGTAAGAAATTATATGATAAACGTCAGGATATCGCCAAAAAGGATCAGAGACGTGAAGCAGAACGTGATTTCAAGATGAAACTCAGATAGGAGAAAAGAATGGTACCTACAAAGAAAGAAGAATTAAGAAATCTGGTTACCCAGACGACATTAGAGACCTACGAGGAGCTGACACCACATCTGGTACAGCTTATTAATGAAACGAACAGAAATCCGGAACTGACGGAAGCTCAGAAGCAGGATGAGATCTCATTACATATGATGGGATTTGTAAAATCCTGCACCAATGAAATTATTATAGAAGTACTTGGAGAAATTCTTGGTCTGGAATAATGTAGAAAAAATATAAGAAAAATAAGATCCTGTTGTGATAATTAAACGAAATTGTGTGTGACGTCAGAAAAATGTCAGAAAATTTCTTGACAAAAAAAGTTCACAGCGTTAAACTACAGGACATAAAAGCAAGGGCGCTTCGAAAGAATCATTTCGAGGCGCTTTTTCTTTTATATAAAAGGATAGCACAAGGGTGTGTACATTTTCGTGAGTCGACCACGGAAGTGCACACTCTTTTTCGTTATCGGACATCTGAAGGATGAAGGAGGAGACATTATGACGAAAGAAGTATTATCGGCGATACAGGATGCCGTAGGCACACAGGTATTTGGAATCTGGTTCCTGATCGGTGCAGCATTTGTATTTTTCATGCAGGCTGGATTTGCAATGGTAGAGGCAGGATTCACCAGAGCGAAGAATGCCGGCAATATTATTATGAAGAACCTGATGGACTTTTGTATAGGAACTTGTGTATTTATCCCATTGGGATTTGGAATTTTGCTTGGTGAAGATGCACTTGGCGGATTTATCGGAACTCCGACACTTGGAATTTTTACCGATTATGCAAATTTTGACTGGTCCAATTTTGTATTTAACCTGGTGTTCTGTGCGACAACGGCAACCATCGTATCCGGAGCAATGGCAGAACGTACCAAATTCTTATCTTATTGTATTTATTCCGCAGTGATCTCCGCTGTTGTATATCCGATCGAGGCACACTGGATCTGGGGCGGTGGATGGCTTGCAAGTTTAGGATTCCATGATTTTGCAGGTTCCTGTGCAATCCACATGGTTGGTGGAACAACAGCATTTATCGGAGCCGCACTGGAAGGAGCCAGAATTGGTAAATTTACCAGAGATAAAGATGGAAAAGTAACAAAGGTACATGCATTCCCTGGACATAACATTGTAATCGGTGCACTTGGATGTTTCATCCTCTGGTTTGGATGGTATGGATTCAACGGAGCTGCCGCTACGACAGGTCCACAGCTTGCATCAATCTTTATGGCAACAACGATCGCACCGGCAATCGCAACGGTTGTATGTATGATATTTACATGGCTTAGATATGGCAAACCGGATGTATCGATGTGTCTGAATGCTTCACTTGCAGGTCTGGTAGCAATCACTGCACCTTGTGATGTCGTTGATGCAACAGGTGCGATCATCATCGGTGTGGTAGCCGGACTTCTGGTTGTATTTGGTGTATGGTTCTGTGACAATGTTGCTCATGTAGATGACCCGGTCGGAGCAGTTGCAGTTCATTGCTTAAATGGTATCTGGGGAACGATCGCAGTCGGTCTCTTTGCAACAAAAACAGCACCAGAGTGCACATTGAAAGGTCTGTTCTACGGCGGCGGATTCCACCAGCTTGGCTTACAGCTGCTTGGTGTAGTAACCGTAATGGCATGGACGATCATAACCATGACGATCGTATTTAAGATTATCGATAAGACGGTAGGTCTTCGAGTAACAGAAGAAGAAGAGATTGTAGGTCTGGATGTGAAAGAACATGGTCTGGCATCTGCATACGCAGGTTTCAGTTTGATGGATATCACAGAAGGAAGCATGAGTATCAATGAGAATACAGAGCTTGGAGAAAATGATTATGATGAAGCTTCAGAAGCACAGAGAGCTGCATCTGTCAAAGTAACTGCTCCTGTAGATCCTGAGACTGGAATACATAAAGTTGTTATCATTGCCAAACTTTCAAGATATGAAAAACTGAAAACTGCACTCAATGATCTTGGAGTAACAGGAATGACAGTCACACAGGTTATGGGATGTGGTGTTCAGAAAGGTGCCGGTGAGAAATACCGTGGAGTTGAGATGGATGTAACCGTACTTCCAAAGGTTAAAGTAGAAGTTATCGTAGGAAGCATTCCGGTAGACAAAGTGATTGAGACTGTGAAGAGAACTCTTTATACCGGACATGTCGGAGACGGAAAGATATTCGTTTACAATGTACAGAAGGTTGTCAAGGTTCGTACCGGCGAAGAAGATTATGATGCATTGAAAGATGTAGAGTAAGAAAAAAGTTTACAACAATATAGTGGTTTATTATGTATAGTGAGAAGAGGCATATAGAATAGAAGTTCGAATATGTCTCTTTTCACTGTCATGTATTCGGAAGGAGTTGCCAATTATCTGTATTATCTCAAATTTTATTAGGTGAGAGGCTTGACAAATGAAATTGATTAAGACTATAATTAAATTTACGTAAAGACAGTCTGCAAACCAGAAAAGCATTACAATCAGGGCTTGTACTGGTTTCGACGGGGGTCTGGAAGTTGGAGAAGCCATCCGTAGCGGGACACTACGTTAAAAGTTCCAACTAAATATAAACGCAGACGAAAATTTAGCGTACGCAGCCTAATTAGGCCGCAGTCGGCCCCGGATCATCCGCTGTTCGGGTCACCGGCTTCAAACAGGCGGAGTACTTCGTTCCCAAAGCTTTGAGGGGATGGAAGAATTTATGAAGCTACTAAAGTGAGGAACCTGTCATTAGGTGCCGCATGGAGGGAATGTTAATATAATGACTGTGATGGGAGATGCTCGAATGGATGGGCTTTCGGACGCGGGTTCAACTCCCGCCAGGTCCACTGATATCCTGAAATTTTTGAAAGAATCAAAGATTTCAGGATATTTTTTTGCGCTTTTTTGGTGGAAAATCAACAGTGAAAATAAATGATAATAAATATCAATATCAAAAAAAGAATTGAAGCAGAAAAAAACATATGGTACATTTATTGAGTTAGAAGAGTGAAATTGAAAATAATACAGACTAACTATTAATAGATGAAAGTAACTATAGATATAGAGGATAAAGAATGAAAAGAAAGATTGTAATAGCCATTTTATGTGCGGCGGTGTCGATGGGAACCGTTGGATGTGGAAACAGTACGGCATTCGCCAAGACGACACAGACGCAGACAGATAAAAAAGAAGATTCCAAAAGTGAAAATTTCGAAAAATCCAGTGAAGAAAAGCAGAGTCGCGATATATTTGCGATGGATACGTATATGACGGTAACAGCATATGGAGAGCATGCATCTGAAGCAGTAGATAAAGCCGAGACAGAGATCAAACGACTGGATGGAATGTTGTCTACCGGAAATGAAAACAGTGAAGTGTACAAATTAAATCAAAACGGGGAAGCTGTTGTTTCGGATGACACGGCGTACTTGTATGAACGCTCTGAAAAAATATATAAACAGACAAAAGGAGTATTTGACATATCCATCTATCCGGTCATGGATGCATGGGGATTTACAACGGAGAATTACCGGATCCCTGCGGAGGATGAACTGAGTGCGTTACTGAAGAATGTAGATGCATCGAAGATCCAATACGACAAAAAGACAAAAAAAATCAGGAAAAATTCAAAATGCTTATGCAGATAAAACATGCGAAGCAGGAATCAAAAAAATGTTACCATATGGAAAATAAAGAAGGGGAGGAATAGAAAATGGCAAGAGTTAAATCAGCAATAGCTACAAGAAAAAAACATAAAAAAGTTTTAAAACAAGCAAAAGGATACTTTGGAGCAAAAAGTATCAGATTTAGAAATGCAAAACAAGCAGTATTAAAATCAATGTCTTATGCTTATGTTGGAAGAAAAGACAAAAAGAGTGATTTTAGAAAATTATGGATTACAAGAATTAATGCAGCAGCAAGAATGAATGGAACAACATACAGCAAATTAATGGCTGGATTAAAGAAAAATAATATTTCTATAAATAGAAAAATGTTAGCAGAACTAGCTGTTAGCGATGAAGTTGCATTTGCAGAATTAGTAAAAAAAGCAATTGCTTAACAAATTAAATAAAAAGTGTTTCTAAAACTAGAAACGCTTTTTTTAGTATAGAAGAGGTAAAATATGAAAAATTATATTACAGTAATAGGTGGAGGCTTAGCTGGAACAGAAGCTGCATACCAAATTGCAAAAAGAGGAATAAATGTTAAGTTATATGAGATGAAACCAGAAAAGTATTCTCCAGCTCATTCTAATAAAAATTTAGCTGAAATTGTATGTAGCAATTCCTTCAAATCAAATAGTATTACAAATGCTTGCGGACTTTTAAAAGAGGAACTAAGAAGACTAGATTCACTTCTAATTAAAATAGCAGATGAAACAAAAGTTCCTGCAGGGCAAGCATTGGCAGTTGATAGAGAAAAATTTTCATCTACAGTAAATGAAAAAATAGAAAACAATTCTAAGATAGAGGTAATACATGAGGAAATTAAAGAAATTGATGCTGAAGATGGAATAACAATAATAGCAACAGGTCCACTTACATCAGATAAAATGGCAGAAGAGATAATAAAGCTTACAGGAAAAGAAAGACTAGCATTTTATGATGCTGCAGCACCAATTATTTCCAAGGAGAGCATAGATTTTAACATAGCCTTTTATGGTGATAGATATGGAAAAGAAGGAGATAGTAGTTATATTAATCTTCCAATGAATAAAGAAGAGTACGAAAGGTTTTACAATGAGCTTGTAAGTGCTGAAGTTGTAACACTTCATGAGTTTGAAAAAAAGGAAATTTTTGAAGGGTGTATGCCAATAGAAGTAATGGCAAAAAGAGGAGCAGACACAATAAGGTTTGGCCCACTAAAGCCAGTAGGATTTACAGACCCAAGAACAGGCAAAAGACCATATGCTATAATACAATTAAGGCAAGATAATAAAGAAGGAACACTTTACAATATGGTAGGTTTTCAAACAAATTTGAAATTTGGAGAGCAAAAACGAGTATTTTCATTAATTCCAGGACTAGAAAATGCTGAATTTGTAAAATATGGAGTAATGCACAGAAATACATTTATAAATTCACCAGAATTATTAGACAATACCTATAACCTCAAAGCAAATAAAAACATATATTTTGCTGGACAAATAACAGGAGTAGAAGGATATGTAGAATCAATAGCATCAGGACTAGTTGCAGGAATAAATGCTGCAAACCAATATCAAAACACACCAAAACAAACCTTTTCAAAAGAAACAGTAATAGGGGCTCTAGCAGACTATATTCAAACCACAAACCAAAACTTCCAACCAATGAACGCAAACTTCCGGAATTCTTCCACAACTAGAAGAAAAAATAAGGGACAAACAGCAAAGATATGGAAAATTAGCAGAAAGAGCACTGGAAAATTTCAAAAATATTCCATAAACACTTGTATTTTGTTCCGATTTGTGTTAAACTAAATATTAGTGAATTTTATTTTAAGCATTTTAGGAGGTGCTACAGATATGGCAAAGTGTGAGATATGTAATAAATCAGTTAATTATGGAAATCAATTAAGTATAACACGTTCACATATAAGTAAAAGAACTACTAGAACTTTTAAACCTAATGTTAGAACAGTTAAAGCAATGGTTGATGGACAACCAAAGAAAATTAATGTTTGTGCAAAATGCTTACGTTCAGGTAAAGTAACAAAGGCATAGAGCTCAGTATTTAAGAGCAAGTTTAGTTTACTTGCTCTTGTTTTTATGTAATTCTAAGTTACATTTTTAATCTTTAAATTTATTTCTCTTTTACACCAAAAATAAGTTTTACAAAACCCCTTAAGAATTTAGGTACTTTTTTTACAACTATTGTCATTATAATAACACACTCCTTTTTTTAAAATTAGCAACAAAGCCAAGATAATCCTAGACATACAACTACAAAACCAATAAGGAAAAGCCAACCAGTAAAAGGGAGTAGTATAACAAGAAGAATTCCTAAACCTAATCCTATTAAGCATACAGCCAATGTTTTTCTAAAAATTCTCATTTTAAACCTCCCTAAATATCTATTACTAATATATAATATTATGTTTTATGTAAATTTGTGAAAGAAGGTAATAATGTTATTAAATTTTATAAAGAAAAAGGATTTTTTGAAGAATATAAATGTGAATTAGAATACAATTATGCAAGACTTTTGTTATGTAGTTCCTTAAAAAGAATGTGCAAAATACAAGATAAAAAAG
>OLPF01002233.1_pt1 | contig 13329 bp, 11 predicted proteins | sample 1673121 | NCBI WGS metagenome assembly OLPF01 (sample SAMEA3136756, study PRJEB25190) | human gut metagenome | reverse complement strand
AATGTTAAATAGTATAGGACTTCAAAATCCTGGTGTTGAATACTTTGCTCAAAATGATTTACCATTTCTTAGAAAATTTGATACTGCAATTATAGTAAATGCTTGTGGAAGCAGTATTGAAGAATATGTAGAACTTTGTAGAATATTAAATACATTAGATATAGATGGTGTTGAATTAAATTTATCTTGTCCTAATGTTAAGGAAGGATGCATGGCATTTGGAAATACTTATGAAGGAGTTAAGAAAGTAACAAGTGAAGTTAGGAAAGTATTAGATAAACCTTTAATTGTAAAACTAACTCCAAATGTGACAGATATAGCAGGAATTGCAAAAGGAGTAGAAGATGGGGGAGCAGATGCTGTTTCATTAATTAATACATTATTAGCAATGAAAATTGATATTTATAAAAGAAAACCTGTACTTGCAAATAATACAGGTGGATTATCAGGACCTGCTATTAGGCCAGTTGCTGTAAGAATGGTATATCAAGTAGCACAGGCTGTTGATATTCCAATTATGGGATTAGGTGGAATCATGTCTGGTGAAGATGCAATAGAATTTATGCTAGCAGGTGCAACAACTGTTTCAATAGGAGCTGGTAATTTTGTAGAACCATATACAAGTATAAAAACAATCCAAGGAATTGAAGAATATATGAAAAAATGCAATATAGATGATATTAATAGTATAATTGGAAAAGTAGAAATGAATTAAATAATATAAAGAAGGTAGCAAATAAAGCTACTTTCTTTATATTATATCGCCCCATCAGTTGGAATATAACTCTCATCAGGAGGGTAGACATATTCTTCTGTGGGTCTTGTTGTTTCAGTTAATTCTAGAACTTTTACAATTGGCATATCTCCATGATATTCTCCTTTTGTAATTTCACCTGTAATTGTAACCCAAGAATTATCAGCAAAATCTTTTGCATTATCACATTCACATAAAAAACCAACAACAACAGACTGGTTATTTGAACTAACTATCATATCACGAGCTAAAACAAATTGATTATCTTTCAAATCTGAAACACGATACACATATCCTGTAAATTGAAATTGTACTCCAACATAAGAATCAATATTATCATGTACAGCCTTTAAAATATTAGTGTAATTTTTTGTTTGTATTTCTGAGATATTTTTGTTATTTGCATAAGATTTATCAGCCCCATTAAATATTTTCCAAACAACACTGCCCATAATAAATATAAGTAAAATTAAGATACAAATAAATATTATTCTAAAAGTTTTGCTACCATTTATTTTAACATTATAAACAAACATAATAAACTCCTCACTTCTCCGTAATATTAATACAATTCTATGATATATATTTTTAAAATATGAAATAAAATACTTGATAAAATCCCATTTTAGTGATATAGTTACAAAGTAAAAAAGTAAGAAGGAAGGACTGAATTTTAAAAATGAGCATACTTAAAAAAATATTTAAAACTTATAGTGAAAAAGAAGTAAAAAGAGTAATGCCTATCGTTAAAAAAATTAACGAATTAGAAGGCGAAATCTCTAAATTAAGTGACCATGAATTAAGAGAAAAAACAAATTATTTTAAAGAACAATTAAAAAATGGAAAAACATTAGATGATATATTACCAGAAGCTTTTGCTGTTGTTAGAGAAGCTTCAAAAAGAGTACTAGGTATGAGACATTTTGATGTGCAATTAATAGGTGGAATTATACTTCATCAAGGTAGAATTGCAGAAATGAAAACAGGTGAAGGAAAAACATTAGTTGCTACACTTCCAGTTTATTTAAATGCATTAACAGGTAAAGGAGTTCACGTAATTACAGTTAACGATTATCTTGCTAAAAGAGATAGCGAATGGATGGGAAAAGTTTATAAATTTTTAGGATTAACAGTAGGTCTAGTAATTGCTGGAATGAACCCAGCTGAAAAACAACAAGCCTATAATTGCGATGTAACATATGGTACAAATAATGAGTTTGGATTCGATTATCTAAGAGATAATATGGTTATATATAAAGACCAATTAGTTCAAAGAGGACTAAATTATGCTATTGTCGATGAAATTGATAGTATCTTAATAGATGAGGCTCGTACACCATTAATTATTTCAGGTAGAGCAAATGAATCATCTGATTTATATAAAAAAGCGGATAATTTCGTAAGAAAATTACAACCAAAAGTTATTGTTGAAGAAGATATAAAAGATTTTGACCAAGCCGAAGATAATGAAAAATATGATTATATAGTAGACTTAAAAGCTAAATCAGCAACATTAACACAAAAAGGTATTAAAAAAGCTGAAGAAGCATTTGGTTTAGAAAACTTCAATGATCTAGAAAATTCTACATTGGTACATCATGTAAACCAAGCATTACGTGCATATGGTATAATGAAAAAAGATATCGATTACATTGTAAAAGATGGAGAAGTGTTAATTGTTGATGAATTTACAGGTCGTATAATGTATGGAAGAAGATATAATAATGGATTACATCAAGCAATTGAAGCTAAAGAGCATGTAAAAATAGCTGATGAATCAAAGACACTTGCAACAATCACATTCCAAAATTTATTTAGAATGTATGATAAATTATCAGGTATGACAGGTACCGCAATGACAGAAGAAGCAGAATTCCAAGAAATCTATAATCTAGATGTTGTAGAAATACCTACAAATAAACCTATGGTTCGTAAAGATGAAAATGATGTTATTTATAAAAATGAAGATGCTAAATTCCGTGCAGTAGTAGAAAGTATAAAAGAAAGCCATAAAAAAGGTCAACCAGTTTTAGTTGGTACAATTTCTATAGAAAAATCTGAGAAACTTTCTAAATTATTAAAGAAAGAAGGAATTCTGCATGAAGTTTTAAACGCAAAATATCATGAAAAAGAAGCTGAAATAATTGCACAAGCTGGTAAATTTGGTTCAGTTACAATTTCTACTAACATGGCTGGTCGTGGTACTGATATTATGCTTGGTGGAAACAGTGAATATTTAGCTAAAGAAGAAATGAGAAGACAAAAAATCTCTCCAGAATTAATTGAAGAAGCAAATACATATTATGAAACAGAAGATCAATCAATATTAGATGCTAGAAAGAAATTCCAAGAACTAGTCAAAAAATATGATGAAACAATAAAAGAAGAAAAAGAAAAAGTAATTAATGCTGGTGGATTAAAAATTATCGGAACAGAAAGACATGAATCAAGAAGAATTGATAATCAGTCAAGGTGATGTTGGTGAATCTAAATTCTATATTGCACTAGATGATGACTTAATGAAAATATTTGGTGGTGATATGATTACTAAAGTTTATAATACTTTAGGAGCAGATGAAAATATGCCAATCCAATCAAAAATGATTTCAAATGCAGTTGAAAGTGCGCAAAAGAAAGTAGAAAGTAGAAACTTTACAATTCGTAAAAATGTATTAAAATATGATGATGTAATGAATGCACAAAGAGAAATTATCTATAAACAAAGAAGAGAAGTTCTTGATGGAAAAGACATACATAACAGCATTGTTAATATGATAGAATTTGTTGCTGAAAATATTCCAAGCATGTATATTGAAGGTGAAAGTAATGAATTAAATGCAGAATCATTAAACAATGAAATCATAAATTTATTTGGAGTTGATATGTTAGACTTTATAAAAGAACATAAAGCAAAACCAGAAGAAATTTCATCTAAATTAAAAGATTTAGCATTTGAAAAATATAAACAAAAAGAAGAAGAAATTTCATCAGAACAAATGAGAGAACTTGAAAGAGTTGTAATGCTTAAAGTTGTTGATGAAAAATGGATGAACCATATTGATAGTATGGATGAATTAAAAAATGGTATTGGTCTTCGCGCATATGGTCAAAAAGATCCTGTTGTTCAATATAGATTAGAAGGATTTGATATGTTTGATGAGATGATTAACAATATCAAATTAGATGTTACAAAAATCTTAATGAATATAAGAGCTGCTGGAGATACAAAAAGGCAAGAAACTGTTAAAATTACAGGAGCAGCATTAGAAGCTATTCATAGTGTTGATGGTGGTTCTAAAATAGGTACAGATATTGATAAAACTGTTAGAAACGAAGGTCCAAAAATAGGTAGAAATGATCCATGCCCATGTGGAAGTGGTAAGAAATATAAAAACTGCTGTGGTAAAAACGCATAAAATCAATACTTTCAGAGATTAGAGTAATTTACATAAATATGAAAACAACCCAAATTGTTTGCATTTTGTTTGCAAATTGTTTTCATACAAGTAAGTAAAAACTCTGGAACTATCTAAAATAAAGACTTTGCGGGTTGCAAACAAACTAAAAACAAATATAAAAAGTGTTATCATTCGTGGTAGCGCTTTTTTTGTTTACCTTCGTGGAAGGAGGTATAAATGTGAAATGTCGAATGTAACAATTCAAAAAAGAGGAAAGTACTATCAATATAAGTTTGAAACTGCAAAGATTGATGGTAAAAGAAAATTTTCAAGCAAGTCTGGATTTAGGACTAAAGCTGAAGCAGAAAAGGAGGGGATAAAAGCCTATAACGAATATATGAATACTGGGCATGATTTTACACCAAGTGATATGAGTTATTCTGATTTATTAGATTATTGGTTAGAAAAGCATTGTTATATTAATCTAAAATATCACACAATAGAAGCATATAGCAGTATTATAAAAAATCATATAAAGCCCAATATAGGTCATTTTCGAATTTCTCAAATTACTAGATCAACCTTACAAGACTTTATAAATAAAATGTACATAGATAAATCATTTAGTAAGAATTTTCTTAATAATATAAAGAAAGTTATAAAAGGCTCATTCACTTTTGCTTATGAAAATGATTTTGTAAAGGTAAATCCGTCCATTGGAATTAAATTACCTAAATATGATATTCCTCCAGATGATCCAGCACATATTTTTACAAATGAAGAAATAAATATGATACTTAATAGGTTTAAGAATAATCATTGTGTATATTATGCATTTTTAACTGCTTATTGCACAGGACTTCGAATTGCAGAAGTATTTGCACTTACTTGGAATGATATAGATTTTAGGAATAAAACAATTAGTGTAAATAAAAACATACTAAAAAAGAATCAAGTAGGAGGAACAAAGAAAAGACACATAAGTGGGAACTCAACAACAGTATGGTATTTTGGAACTTGCAAGACTCAAACAAGTTATAGAACTATTCCTATTGGAGAAACATTATTAAATGCTCTTAAAGAGTATAAGAAAGAACAAGAAGAAAATAAAAAGAATTATGGAGATACTTATATGAAACATTATAAGAAAAGCGTTATAAATCCATACAATAATAAGCAAGAGATTAAAATATTAAATGCTTATGCAGAATTACAAATACCATTAGATGAAGTAGATTTTGTATTTGTAAAGAAAAACGGAGTATATGAGGGGACAGATAGCTGTAAATACCCATTTAAGGTTATACACTATGAATTAGGTATTCCTTGCAGATTTCACGATTTTAGAGATACTCACGCAACGAAATTAATTGAATCAGGAGCAGATATAAAAGCTGTTTCTAAAAGATTAGGACATAGAAATATCGATTTTACTTATAACATATATGTAAGAGTAACGCAAAAAATGGAAAGTGAAACTGCTGATAAATTTGAAGAAATATGTGGAACTTTATAGGAGGAAAGTATTATGAAAAATGAATTACCAAAAACAAAGATAGACGAAAGAACTGGAATTGAATACAGATTAGAAGTAATCTAGTGTTAGAAAAATATAGTAGTTATAGTAGTCTATGTAACCCAAAATTACATTAACTACACTGTAATCTAGTGTGGTGTAGTTATAGTAGTTAAAGTAGTTTATGTGTGTTAAAGTATTGTAAAATGTTCATGTTAAATATAAAAAAGGAGGCATGAACATGCAAGTAGTAAAAGTAAAGTTAGAAAAAAATAAGGAAAGGTATTATGTAGCAACAGATGATGGTATTCCAATTGAAGTTATCTTTAAATTCATAAAATTCAAAGATAATACAGGATATTCAAGAAATACACTAAAACAATATTGTTGGCATCTCAAATTGTATTTTGAATATTTAGAACAAAGAAAATTAGATTTTCAAAATGTAACAATAGATGATTTAGCTCATTTTGTAAAATGGTTACAGAATCCACTTCAAAGTGTTAAAATAATTCCAATAAAAAGTAAGCATAGTTTAAGATCAGAATCTACAATAAATACTATAGTAAATACACTATTAACATTTTATGATTATGTGTTAAGGCATGAGGAATATAGCAATGATATTTCAGAGAGACTTAAAAAATCCGTAATATTACCTAATAGTAAATTTAAAGGCTTTCTTTATGGAATCGCATATCAAAATAAAACAATAGCTAGTAATATTTTAAAATTAAAAGTACCAAAAAAGAGACCCAAAATATTAAAGAAAGAAGATATTGAGAAAATACTAAAATCTTGTAACAATTGTCGTGACCGATTTTTAATATGTCTGTTATACGAAACAGGAATGAGGATAGGAGAAATTTTATCATTATGGCTTGAAGATATAGATATTAATGAAAAAACAATAGATTTAAAAGACAGAGGAAATCTAGAAAATAACGCTGAAATAAAGACAGTAGCTAGTCCAAGAAAAATTGACATATCACAAGATATTGCTGATATGTTTATGGAGTATGTGGATAAATATCATACAAATGAAGTTGAAACTAATCATGTATTCATAAAAATAAGTGGAATCAATAGAAATAAAGCTATGGATTATATAGATGTAAATAATGTATTTAGGAAAATACAAAAAAAGACAGGAATATATGTTACGCCACATATATATCGACATACATCAATAACAGCATTGAGGCTTGCTGGTTGGGAGCCAGAATATTTAAGAGTAAGAGCAGGACATAAAAATATATATACAACATTAAATACATATATCCATCTCTCAGATGAAGAAATATCGAATCAATTTAATAAAACAAAATCGATATTCACAGATACTAATAAAGAGGAGGATATATAAATGACTGAGTTATTAAACATAACAGAAAATGTTGAAATAGAAGATAAATATTTAGAGATATTAGAATATCTAAAGCAAGATGATGGATATTGGCTATACAATGATAAATGGGATGTAAAGAAAAATAGCTTTTATGGTAAATCACCAGATGGAACAAGGCATATAAGATTTGATACATTAAAGAAAGAAACATTAAAAAATGAATTTAAATATTTTGTTTTAAGAAGCTTTAAAGACGATTTGTATAAGAGTGCTACAGTAAGAAAAATATCTAATTATTTCAAATATATTGAAGAATTTTTAGATATTTATTATAAAAATATAGTAAGTATAAATGAAATAACTAATGAAACAGAAATGATAATAAAATGGAATAACTTTTTACTACAAAAAAATATTAGTAGTTATAAAGTTACATTAAAAATAATATACGAATTTTTACGTGATTATTACAGTGATTTAGATGAAATAGAAAAAGATATATGGTACACAAAAAATATAAAAGGAGCAAAAATGTCAGCAAGTATAAGGACAGGTATAATGAATTTTACAGATATACCAAATTACTATAGAGATGACATTAAGAAATATTTTTCAGTAATGATAACACGAAAAAGTTATAGAACATGCGCCATACAATTAAGTATACTAAAACAATTTTTTAGATTGTTTTATCAAAATGGATATAAAGATGGATTTTTGGAAAATCTGACACGTAAAGATGTAGAAAAATATTTATACTGGATAAATGAAAAAGAATATGCAAATGGGTCAGCACATAAATCAAAATGTGTAAGTTATATTAATGGAATCATTAAATATATGCAATTATCGGAATATCCGACAGCTCCTAAGACTGATGTATATAAATTATTCTTTGATGATGATGTACCTAGAAGAGAACATGGTAAAGATATAATAAGAAAAGTAAAATATATTCCTACACCAGTTTTAGAACAAATAGATGAAAATATAGACTCTATCAAGGATAAGAACGTTGTTGCAATATATAAACTAGCAAGAGAAACAGGCTGGAGAGGAACAGACATTTTAAATTTAAGGTATAATAATTGTTTAGAGCAGATTTGGAATAGTAAAGAAAATAAATATAATTATTATTTATGTGGAGAAATAACTAAAACAGGAATTGCAGAATTAAAAGTACCAATTCATGAAGAAATAGCACATATGGTAGAAAATTTAATACAAAATGTCAAAAACAAAAGTACAGAGCAAAATAATCCAAAACAATATTTATTTAATACTTATCAAGGGAGAAGCAAGGGTAGACCAATAAGACAATTAAAGGTTGTTTTAAATGTACGTAAAATGATTGAAGAAAAAAATATTTTAGATGTTAATGGTGAATATTATCATTTTAAAATGCATTCACTACGACATACTAGAGCAAAAGAATATATAGAGCAAGGATTAGGGATTGAGATAGTACAACAAATGCTTGGACATAGGAGTTTGCAAATGACAGTGCACTACGCTACAGTAAGCGAAAATATATTATATGAAAAATGGAAATCTACTGAAAAATTGCAATTATTTAAGGTAAATAACGATACAAAACAATTTGAAAAAATTGATATAGAAAATGAGCAAAATGATAAAATGGTTAGATATGAATATGTTAAAGAAAATTTAGATGCAGTAAAAGTGCCATTAGGAGTATGTTTTAAATCTAAAAAAATACAATGTAAAAATCAAATAAATCAATGTTTGGAATGTGCGAGCTTTTGTACTTCAGTGGAACATATTCGTGAATATGAAAATGAAATTATAAATGTTAAGAAACAAATAGAAATAGCCAAAAATATTGGCAGAACTGATTGGATTGAAAAAAATACTGAACGCTTAAAAATATTAGAAAAGTTTTTAGATAGAATAAAAAACGAAAAAATTATTCATAAAAATGAAAATTCAAGGGAGGGATGCTAGATGGCTAGGAATACCAAAGGATTAGAAACTTACTACAAGAAGAAGACAGAAGTTGCAATAAATAAGGTTAATATAACAATAGACGAATTACGTAAAAATGGAAGAAAAATAAATTTTAATGTTGTAGCAAAAGAAAGTGGTGTAGCAAAAACATTTTTGTATGAAAATACAGAAATAAAGGAAAAAATTCAAACATTAAGAAATGAAGAAGTAAATAATGAAATAAAACCACTTTATGATACAGTAAAATCATGTATAAATTCTCTTAATTCTGGTGGAAGACTATGTATAATTACTTTCCACTCTTTAGAAGATAGAGCAGTAAAAAAAGCATATGTAGATGCAGAGGGAAGATGCACTTGCCCAAGCGATTTACCATATTGTGTATGTAATAAAGTAAGTTTTGGAAGAATTATAAATAAAAAGCCAATTATAGCAACAAATGAAGAACAAGAAGAAAATTCAAGAAGCAAAAGCGCAAAATTAAGAATTTTTGAAAAATTTTAAAAGGAGGTGCAAAAGAATGGCTAGAAGCTATAGCAAATATGAATATGAAACAAGTCCAAGAAAGCTTGAGCCATATTATGCACCAAAAAAAGATTTAGCAAAAAACAAACAAAAAAGTAACAAACAAGCCAATAATTCAAAGAAGCAAAAGGCGGAGCTGAAATTGAAGTTTAAAATTGTATTTTATCTTGTAATAGGATTTGGAATATTATTTGCAATAAGTTACAGAAATGCCCAAATTGATGAAAATTTTGGAAAGGTTCAAACATTAAAATCTGATTTAGCAGCTGTAGAAAAAGAAAATGCACAATTAGAAGTTTCTATTGAAAGCACTTTAAACCTTACAAATCTTGAACAACAGGCAAGAAATATATTAGGAATGCAAAAATTAACTAACAAACAAACAGGATATATTAATTTGCCAAAAAGTGATTATACCGAAGTTGCAACAGAACAGGTAAAAATAGAGGAAAACAAAAGCTTAATAAAAACAGTAATAGATTTCGTAACACAATTATTTAAGTAAAAGAATATAAACATCTTTTTTGAATAAAATCAAAAGAGGTGTTTTTTTATGTGGGTTTCAGATATAGGCAGAAAACGAAGATTAAGAAATGTATTATTAATTGTTGTATGTATTCAACTAGCACTAACAGTAAGGATTGGAGTTTTACAATTAATTAAAGGTTCTGAACTTCAAGCAATGGCATATAGTCAACAAACTTTAAATAGAGCAGTAAACCCAAAACGAGGGAGAATATTAGATAGAAGTGGAAAAATAGAATTAGCTATTAGTGCAAGTACTGAAACGATTTCTATAAATCCAACAAATATCAAAGCTCAGAATAAAGAAAAGGTTGCAAGAGCATTAAGCGATATTTTTGAACTGGATTATGAAAAAGTCCTAAAAAAGGTTAAAAGAAAAACATCAATTGAAATCATTGTAAAAAAAGTTGATAAAGAAAAAACAGACAAATTAAGAGTTTGGCTAAATGAAAATAATATTACAACAGGAATAAATATTGATGAAGATACAAAAAGATATTATCCATATAGTAGCTTAGCTTCAAATATCATTGGGTTTACAGGAAGCGATAATCAAGGACTTGAAGGATTAGAGAGTTATTATGATGAAATTTTAAGTGGAAAACCGGGAAAAATATTAAAGCTAACAGATGCAAATGGCTCTGATATGGGAGTTGAAGGAGAGGATTATATTTCTGCTGAGAATGGAAACGACATAGTACTTACAATTGATATGACAGTTCAATCCATTGCAGAAAAGCATTTAAAAGAAGCTTGCATAGATAATGTCTGTACAGATGGTGGAAATGTAATAATTATGAATCCAAAAAACGGTGATATTCTTGCAATGGCAACATATCCAAATTACGATTTAAATTCACCATATCAAATTAATAATGAAGAAATAAAAGGTGTATGGGATACACTAAGTGGAGGAGAAAAAAGCAATTATTTACTACAAATGTGGAGAAACAAGGCAATATCAGATACATATGAGCCGGGTTCAACATTCAAACTTGTAACATCATCAGCAGCTCTTGAAGAAGGAATAACAGATACAGATAGAGCAGGAGAGTTCAACTGTTCTGGTTCAATAACTGTTGCCGGAGCTAGAATAAAATGCTGGAGATATTATAGACCACATGGAAGCCAAAGTCTAAGGCAAGCACTAATGAATTCTTGTAACCCAGTATTTATAGGAATAGGTCAAAAGCTTGGTGTACACACATATTATAGCTACCTAGAAAAATTCGGATTATTAAGAAGAACAGGAATAGACTTACCTCGGAGAAGCAAATAGCATATTTTTAAAAGAAGAAAAAGCAGGACCTGTAGAATTAGCAACAATTTCATTTGGGCAAAGATTTGAGGTAACACCAATTCAAATGATAAAAATGTTAGGAACCATAGCAAATGGAGGAAAAGCAGTTAATCCAAGATTAGTAAAGAGCATAATAGATTCAAAAACAGGAGAGGAAAAAGAAATTGCAGTAGAACAAGGTGAGCAAGTTATATCAAGAGAAAATGCCAACAAAGTACTTAATATGATGCAATCTGTAGTTGATGAAGGAACTGGAAAAAATGCAAGAGTAGAAGGATACAATATTGGTGGAAAAACAGGAACATCAGAAGATGGAGTAAATACAGGAAAAAGAATAGCCTCTTTTGTTGGAGTTGCAGACACATCAAACCCAGAACTTGTAATGATTGTAATTCTTTACAACCCAACAGGTGAAGGGGGGCACCAAGGAGGTGGGGTTGCAGCACCAGTTGCAGGAAAAATTTTAGCCGAAGTGTTACCTTATTTAGAAATAACTAAAAACAACGAAGAAATAAAAGAAACAGTAAAAATGCCAAATGTAACAGGAATTACATTTAAAGAGGCAAAACAAAAATTAAAAGATGCAGGAATTGAAACAAACAGTAGCTTTGAAGCAGATACTATTATAACTAACCAATTGCCTAAAGAGGGAATAAATATAGAAAGTGGAACAAATGTTATTTTATATGGAGAATAGGGAGAGTTTACAGAATTTGCATTTAAGTATGTGGGTGTGTTATAATTGATATTGTCGTTAGACTTATGGCCCAAATAACATTTAGAAAGGAAATAGCACCATGAAAAACATCTTCTTTAGCGACGGAACCCGGAATTTGTATGGCACAAGATTTGGCGTGGCAGTTGAGTACAACCTGGAAGTTAATGAGAATGGAAGATGTGTTTTGAGCTTCCAGCCCAAAACAATACAGGCCGAAGGCCCGTACTATCCTTCTCACACGAAGGCACAGATGGTAAGTGAATGCACATACCGTGTTGCACAGGAAAAACAGACAGTGATTCTCATGGTATATGGTAAAGAAATCCTTGTAACCAAAAAGGAAACAATGGAAGAAATCCATACCGAAATCATTGCTAAGGTTAAGCAAATCTTCACCATTGATAAAACTGTGCCCTTGGATGTACAAAGACAGGCAAACGCGATACTAAATGACCTTGTACAGTACATTGACATTTTCTAAAGTGAAGGCCCGCAATTCCTCAAATGAGGATTGCAAGCTAGGTAGAATAAAATCTGCCTAGCTTCTTTTTTTATCATAAAACACAAAAAAATGTCCGGAAAATATTGTAAAATAAGCAAAAATGTGATATTCTATATAGTATGTAAAAATGGAGAGTGAAATATATGAAAGACCAAATTTTAAAAATTGAAGAAAATGCAAAACTAGAAATTGAAAAAGCTGAAACTTTGCAAGCTTTAAATGAGGCAAGAGTTAAATTTTTGGGCAAAAAAGGTGAGCTAACAGCCGTTTTAAGAGGCATGGGAGCATTATCTGCAGAAGAAAGGCCTATTATTGGAAGCTTTGTAAATGAAACTAGAGATTTGATTGAAAATCTTATTGAAGAAAAAGAAAATAAGCTTAAACAACAAGCATTAAATGAAAAACTTAGCAAAGAAAAAATAGATATAACAATGCCAAGTAAAAAAACTGAAATTGGTTCAATTCACCCAATTACAGGTGTTATAGATGATATTAAAGAAATCTTTTTAGGTTTAGGATATGAAATTGCAAGTGGACCAGATATTGAAAAAACTTATTATGTTTTTGACCAGTTAAATACACCAATAGACCACCCAGCAAGAGATTTACAAGATACATTTTACATTAATGAAGATATTGTCTTAAGAAGTCAAACATCACCAGTTCAAGCTAGAGTAATGGAAACACAAAAACCACCAATAAAAATAATTTGTCCAGGAACAGTTTATCGTTCAGACAGTGTAGATAGTACACATTCACCAGTATTCCATCAAAT
>OLPF01002229.1_pt1 | contig 13358 bp, 10 predicted proteins | sample 1673121 | NCBI WGS metagenome assembly OLPF01 (sample SAMEA3136756, study PRJEB25190) | human gut metagenome | reverse complement strand
GGCGCATATTAATAAAAAAAATAATAATAATATATATAATGAATCCTTTCATAAAAAAAAGAAATTTATCTTACAGAAGGGATCAATTAAAACATCACACACAAATCAAGATGATAACAAAGATATGGAAATAGCAACAATTGATATAGAATATAATGCTTTCAATGCTGCATAAGGAATAAAAAAATGAATAATAAAAATATAGAAAGTGTTTTAAAACTAAATAATTTGGTATTTGATAAGATCAATTTTGAGAGACATGGTTTTAAAAGTGACAATGAATTTCGATTCGAAATTTCTTCTGAAATTTTTGAAAAAGACGGGCATTACAGAGTAACTTTAAAATTAGAAGGAGAAAAGAATGATGAGTATACAGTTAGTATTAGTTTATCCGGTTTTTTTACCTTTGATTCTCAATATCAGCTTTCAGAAGAAGATGTCGAAACATTAATTACTAAAAATGGAATTGCTATATTGATGCCATATTTAAGAAACCAATTATCAAACTTGACTGCTCAACCGAATACAGATGCTGTAGTTTTACCAATTTTTAATATCAACAATATGTTAAAGAAATAGAATATTGAATTGTATAATCATCTAAAATCTGTTAAAATACTCCATAAGGGAGTAAAACCAATCTCATATAATAACAACCACGGGCTTCCTGTTTTGGAAGTCCATTTTTTTATATGTGAAAAATAAAAAAATAAAAATCTCTCATATTTATTATGTAAAGATTAAAAAAAAGACTCAATAACCTGATGCAAAAACAGGTTTTATATACGGAGGGAGAAAGAGTATGCGTAAATTAAGAAAAGTTGTGCCATTTGGACTGGCAGTTATGATGTCATTACAGGGGATCTATCCTGCAGTTCCAGTGATGGCAGATACCGTAAAAGTAGCAGCTGCAAAGAAAACTACATCATCAGCTACTGTATTAAACAAAAAAGAACGCGCAAAGATCATGCAGCAGATCAATGCGATGAGTCCGGAAGAAGGATTAAAGCTTGCAAAGAAAAAAGGATTGATCAAAGAAGATACGAATGCAAAAGAAAGTAATCTGAAAAAAGCAACGGTCAATAAAGACGCCAAAGAGGGAGAGGTTGGATATCAGTTTACTCAGGATCAGTATGTGGATGAAACACATCGTATCCGATATGAATACATTATCACGGCTGAAGGAGAAGTATCCGCAGATTATGTGAATGGGATTATTTATGAAAATGGAAGTCCGAAAGTCAATTATCTGGATGAAGTACAGACTTATGAGATCAATGATGAACTGACATATCCATCTGAGGTCACATTAAACGGAACAACCTATCAGGTAAAATCAGCGTTATTTCATAATACAACAGCAAAACATGTTATTGTTCCAGAGGGTGTGGAGAGCTGTATGGGGTGTTCTTCTGCAACAGATATGGAAACATTGACGATTCCTTCTACTTTAAAGAAGATCGGTTCTGGATTTAGAAGCTGTCCATCTTCTCATAACTATTATGACAGTGGCTTTCTTGACACAAGAAATAACGCGACTTTTAAAGGGTATGAGATGACAAATCCGGAAAAAGCGAAGTATCTGACAGTCAAAGATGGTATCGTCTATAATAAAGAAGAAACGGAAATGCTGACAAAAGTACCATGTGCTTTAGAGAAAGATACTTTAGTTCTTCCAGACACCATTAAAGAGATCCCAGAAGGTGCTTTTATGAGCAACAAAACGGTCAAAAAAGTAGTCTTCGGTAAAAACATCACATCCATTGGGAACGGAGCTTTTGCTTATTCCAACATTGAAAATGTACAGATGAACGATAACGTGACTTCTTTAGATGAATATGCGTTTTATTACTGTACAAAATTAGCAAATGTAGATCTGTCCAAGAGTCTGACAAAGATTGATGGATATGAAACATTTAAGTACACAGCTGCTTTAAAACATATCGATCTGAAGAATGTAGCGGAATTAACTGGATGGTATACGTTTCAGCAGTCTGGATTAGAAGACGTGGATCTGTCTAATGTTGAAAGCGTTGATGGAATTCAGGTGTTTGGAACATGTTATAATTTAAAAACAGTTTATATTGGAAAAAACACTGATCTTTCAAGCAGATTAGGAATTGGGTGTAACTGCTTTGCTGGATGTTTTAAATTAGAAAAGTATGTACAGAAAGAAAAAAATATTCATAATTTATATGTCGAAGATGGTAAATTATATTCTTCTAAGATTAAAGGAAATGTTGGAGTTCAAAATGGAGAAAGAGAAGAAAGAACATTGACCGGTAAAATTTTATTGGGATATCCAGTACAAATGCAGAAAGCCGATGCACAAAAAAATAATGGAACATTAAAAATCAATGATGATATTACGGCAATCGGATATGCAGGATTAATTACATTTATTGATGTTGTTGATAATAATGGAAAATATAGTTCATTTGATACAATATATAGTAAGTTGATTATCCCAGCAAATATTGAAGCATTCCAGCTCATTAATTCTATGCCACAGCAAAATCTAGAAGTTGATGTTTATGGAAATAAAATGCCACTGTTTGCATATCATTGTTTTTATTCAATTAACGATAGTGATGCCGGAAAAGACGATGCAGTATTAGGAACAAAGACAATTAAATTTAAAACTGCTGCCTTAAAAGAAGAATTCGAACAGTATTGGAAAGAGTACGTGATGTATATTTATAAAGGAGAAAAACAGGTTTATACTGTTCTCCCAGAAAAGAAAACAACATCCCTTACTCTCAATAAAACATCTGATAAGATCTTATGTGATGGAGCTTCTCATGAAATTCATCTGATCGCAAAATTATCCGAAGATGATTGTACCGATGTGGTAACTTTTAAGAGTTCGAATGAAGATCTTGCAACGGTTGATGGCAATGGTGTGGTCACTACAAAAGAAAACGCGCATGGAACAGCAACTATTACTGCAACTGCAGGAGATTATACAGCAACTTATAAATTAACACAGGCAGGATCAGGGATCGATGTAACAGCGGATCAGAAAACAATTGTTTATAAAGAATGGTGGGAAACAGAGAATCTTTTAGATAACATTAAAAGAAGCATTGATGTAACCTGTGCAGATTGTCATAATAACTTAGAAAGAGATAAAGATTATGAAGTCATTGTCTCTGATTACAAAAAGACTGGAAAAGTAGATGTGACAATTAAGGGAATCGGTGCTTTTGAGGGAATGACAGCAAAAACTTCTGTAAATGTGGAATATCACAAGCATGGAGAACAGGGATATCGAATTGATGATCTGTATTCAGGATATAACTGGACAGGAAAAGAAGTAAGACCAGATCTGAAAGTTTACTGTAATGACTGCAACAAGGAATTAAAAGAAGGAACAGATTATAAACTGGAATATAAAAACAATGTAAATGTTGGTACTGCAACGGTCAAAATTGTCGGTATGGGCGCTTATGAAGGAGTTGACCGGACCGCTAATTTTGAGATTGAAAAAGATTGTGGATGGAATGGAATTGCTGTTAATGATAATGCGTATCAGGACGGCGATCATATCGGAACTTATAAATGGTCTAGATGGAAAGAAAATGGAAATCTTCCAACTGTTGTGATCGTTTGTAAACACTGCGGAAAATGGCTAACAAAGGATAAAGATTATAAGCTGGAATATTCCAATAAAGATCATCCGGGTGATGGAACATTAAAAGTAACAGGATTAAATAAATATGCTGGGTATGAATTAAACTTTAAATATACTTTAAGTCCAAAAACATTTTATTCAAATGAACACAGCGATGGAGATGATCTTGGAACATTCCGTTATACTGGAAAAGCGATCAAGGCAGATATCGGAACGCTTTATATTGAAAATACAGATACAGAAGCTGTCGAAGGAAAAGATTATCAGTTAGAATATTCCAACAACATTAATGAAGGAACTGCAACGGTCAAAGTTGTCGGAATCGGAGATGCAAAAGGAACTGTTTTAACTTATACATACCATATTGAAAAACAGCATGGTTGGAATGGATTCAGTGTGACAGGACACAAAGATGGAGATGATCTTGGATCTTATGAGTGGACAGGAAATGAAGTAGAACCGGAATTAAATCTGACATGTAATCACTGTGGAGAAACATTAGCAGAAAACAGAGATTATGAATTAGAATACACAGGAGATCGTACAGAACCTGGAAAAGTCACTGTAAAAGTCATTGGAACGCGTAATTATGAAGGATGGACACAGAGCTTTACTTATACGATCAAGAATAAGACATTCTCATTTGAAGATCATAAAGACGGAGAAGATCTTGGAGCTGTAGAATATACAGGAAGTGAAGTAAGATATCCGATCAACAATGTGACAGACAAGACAGGAAAAGTATTATCTGAAGGAACGGATTACAAACTGGTTTATTCAGACAATACAAAACCTGGTGTTGCAAACGTACAGATCATTGGATTAAATGATTATGATGGATGTACTTTAAGCTTTACTTACACGATCGTGGATCATGATGGAGAAAGCGGATTCCACAACAACCTTTACACAGATGGAGCTGATATGGGATCCTATGCTTACACTGGAGAAGAAGTGAAACCATCGATTGGACTGATGTACAGTAACTACAACCAGACATTCTTAATTGAGGGTGTGGATTACAAAGTAGAATACAGCAACAATATCAATCCGGGTGTTGCAACAGCAAAAGTCATCGGAATCGGACGTTATACAGGACATGAGATGAGCTTTACTTATACGATCAAGAACAAGAGCTTTGCTGCAAAAGATCACAAAGACGGAGAGAATCTTGGAACTCTGAAATGGACAGGAAAAGCACAGACCATAAAACTTGGAGATATGATCGATCCGATCGATGGACATGTCTTAAAAGAGGAAACAGATTACAAGATCGTTTATTCTGATAACGTTGATGCAGGAACTGCAAAAGCTGAAGTGATCGGATTAGGATATTATGAGGGAAGCAGTTTAACATTCTACTACACGATCGAAAAGCAGCATGGATGGAATGGATTTTACTCTAAAGGACACAAGGATGGAGAAAGTCTTGGAACATTTAAATGGACTGGAAATACGGTCCTGATCGATCCTGATATGAGATGCAGCCACTGTGACAAAGAATTACAGGAAAATGTAGATTACAAGGTAGAATACAGCAATAACATCGATCCGGGTGTTGCAAGTATGAAGATCATCGGTATGGGAGATTACAAAGGGTATGAATTAAACTTTACGTTTGTGATCGAAAAGAAAGCTCCTACGACAACCGAAGATCAGAAACCTACAACAACGACTACGGAGACAAAACCAACCACTGGCACAACAGAAAGCAGTTCTGCAACTTCTGAGACAAAGCCAACGACTGGAACAACTGCAGCTACTACAACAACAACAGAAAGCAAACCTACAACGGAAGATAAGACAACTGCTACAACAGAGTCAACACCAACCACATCTTCCACAACAACAGAAACAAAACCTGCTACGACAGAAACAAGACCAAGCACAGAAGATTCTTCTACAGCAGGAACGACTGCAGCAAAAAAAGAAACTGCAACAACTGCAGCTCCTGTGATCAGGATCTCTGTAAAGAAAGCTGCGATTCAGAAGATCAAAGCATTAAAGAAAGCGTTTACGATCAATATCTTAAAGAATAAGGATCAGGTCACAGGATACCAGATCAGCTATTCTTACAAGAAAAACTTTAAAGGGCAGAAAGTAAAAGATCTGAAAAAGTTCAAATACAAAAAGATCAAAGTAAAACGCAAAAAATACACGATCACTTCTTACAAAGTAAAAGGACTCAAGAAAAAGAAAACAGTTTATGTCAGAGTCAGAGCTTACAAACAGGTTGGAAAAACTAAGGTTTATGGTAAGTGGAGTAGTGTGAAGAAAGTAAAAATTAAATAAGATGGAAAAGGAGTGGCTTTCTTTGAAAGGCTGCTTCTTTTTTTTATATGTGAAAAATATTTTTTGTGAAAAAACTCATATTTGTAATAGATTGTGAGGTGGAGATGTTGAAGGAAATTAAAAAAATTGATAAAATGAGTCATAACAAGAAGATCAAAATTGATATGAAAAAAGAAGAAAGGACTAAATTAATGTCATTTTTTACAAGTAATTTATCAGGTCGAGTTAGAAATTTTGAATTACCGGCAACAAAAGCGTTGATGCCTCTATACGAATCAATTGTTAATTCTATCTATGCCATTGATGAACGACAACAAAAAGAAAATACTCTAAATGGTCGTATTATGGTTCATATTGTACGTGAACCACAACAGTACATTCAGACAGATGGGATTGATGGCAGCATTAATGATATTACGGGGTTTATTATAATTGATAATGGAATCGGTTTTAATGATGCTAATATGAAATCTTTTTTACAATTAGATTCTACATATAGAATTGAAAAAGGTGGAAAGGGCGTTGGTAGGTTTACATGGCTAAAGGCTTTCCGAAAAGCTAAAATTGAAAGCTGCTTTGAAAATGGTAATCAATGGGTAAAAAGAAGTTTTGATTTTATGTTGGGTCAAGATGAAATTAATGATTCATTAATAAAAATTGATGAATTAAAAGATAATAAAACAGTTGTAATATTAGAAGACTGTTTATCACCATATAAAGATAAACTTCCAAAAGGAGGCGATAATGTTGCCACGAAAATCATGCAGCATTGTTTTATCTATTTAATGTCACCAACATGTCCAGAAATTATAGTAGTAGATGATATCAACCAGCAGACTTATAATATAAATCAAATGTTTAGAAATTCTATACAAGAAGAATCAAACCTAATAGAATTTGAAATTAAAAATGAAAAATTTTTCTTACGACATGCAAAAATTATGGATTCATCATTTGATGCAAGTAAATTATACCTTTATGCGAATGATCGGATGGTCCAGGAAATAAATATAGAAAAATATATTGTTGATCTTGATAAAAACCTTTTTCTTGAGAATGGGTATTATTATGCTGGGGTTTTGTCAGGAGAGTTTTTAGATAAAAACGTTGGAACAAACCGAACTTCTTTCATGATTCCTAATATAGCAGAAAATGATTTGGAAATAGGGATGAATGATATTATCTTAAAAACATCCGAAGAAATCAAAGTATATTTATCAGAATATTTGAAAGAAGTAAAGAAAAAGAAAAAAGAAAGAATTGCTAAGTATATAAAAACAACAGCTCCTCAGTATAGACATTTATTAAATTACATGGAAGAAGATATTGAATCTATAAAACCGTCTCTTTCTGAGATAAAATTAGATGATGAACTACATAAGATTAAACGAAAATTTGAAAAACAATTAAAAGAAGAAAATGAAAAAATATTAAAAACATTAGAAGTCGGTGCTGTTAATTTGGATTCATATCAAGAAAAATTTGCCAATCAATTTGCTAAGATCAGTGAAGCAAACAAATCATCTTTAGCTGAATATGTAGCACACAGAAAAGTTGTTTTGGAATTGTTAAAAAAAGGAATTCGGTCCAATGATTTTGGAAAATATAGCAAAGAAGCATTTATTCATAATCTTATTTATCCAATGCGGAGAACTTCTGAAGAAATTGAATATCAGGCTCATAATTTGTGGTTAATTGATGAAAAATTAGCATATTGTGATTATATATCTTCAGACGTTCCATTTAATAATGATTCAAAAGAGGGGAGACCAGATTTACTACTTCTAGATAGTCCAGTTGCTGTATCAGACGAAGAAAATACTGGAAGAGAATATGGGACCATCATAATATTTGAATTAAAGCGACCGATGCGAGATGATTATACATCAAGTGATAATCCTATTGATCAGATGATGGATTATGCAGAAAAACTTAAAGAAAATACTGTTAAAGACAAATATGGAAGGACAATAAAAACAAGTGATAATACACAATTATATTTATATGCTGTATGTGACATAACAAATACTTTAATAAGGATAGCAAGAAAATATAATTTTTGTGAAACACCGGATAAATTAGGGATGTATTATTATAACAATGTTATAAATGCATACATTGAAATTTTGTCATATGATAAGATCATTGATGACACAACGAAAAGAAATGAAATTTTGTTTGATAAATTAGGAATATGAATTAAAAATTCAAAACGAAAAGGACAGATTCTTAATTGAGCCTGTTCTTTTTTTTGTTTTCTTGTATGTGAAAAACATTTTTCCTTAAATCTTTCATATTTAAAATAAAGGAGTTTTAATATGAAGGAAGAGAATTAACCAGTTTTGAATTTTTGGGATAAAAAATCTACAAAAATGAGAACCAATAAAGGAATCATTATATGTGGAATAGCGGGATTTTCAAAATCATATTTTGAGATACTTCAAAAACAAAAAGAGCAAAAGTATAAAAAAAGGAGAAGAATAAGATGGAAAAATGTTTTGATGAAAATAAAATAGCCAAACTTACAGGAACTGCAGTACAGGATGATGAAACATTTAAAGCAGAAGGTGGATTTGTTCCTGAAAGAGATCAGTTTTATTTTGAGATGAAGCAAGGAAATCATGTTTTTATGGTTGGATTTAAAGACCTGCTGATATGCTTGAGATTGCTTGAAGAAATGGGGGAGATTCCAAAGATCAATGGGAAATGGTGGACACAGATAGAAACGCTTTACGGTGGTGAGCTTTGCATGGTAAAATATAAAGAAACCAAGTAAAGCCATGCATAGGAGAGATGTGATGAAAGAAATCAAGTTTACTACAAGATATGATGATCCAACTTTGCCTTTTTCAGATAAAGATTTTAAAGGGAAATATGAAGGTCGTATAGGAGATAAATCTGATTATATACAGATGATTAATGGAGAAAAAAAACATTTAGCGTTATGTCCGAGATGTAATAACCCTGTTGTCATTCTTGGGATATATAAGAGAATTAATGTTGCTCCTCATGCGAGACATGCAAAAGGAGTAGATATTCCTAAAGTAGTTAAATTTAACGAATATAAGTATAAGAATTGTCCTTATCATAAGAAAAACGCAAATTATGTGAAAGAATATGTTCCTGAAACAGAGGAACCAGAAAGACAGAAATTATATCAGATCACAAAAGAGCATTTTGATAAGGCAATTTATCTATTACAAAAGGGAACAGGGATTTATATAACGCTATCTATGGCTGAAGAACTTGCAGAAAATTATGTGGCTGAACGTGCATATAATTATATTGATGCAACAGTTTATAATATTCCGTGGTATTTGCTTTATAGCTTGATGGGTGGGTTTCCTTTGTATCATATGCTCATAAAAAAGAATACGATAATTTATAGACATCTTCGTAAATTGAAGTTCGATTTAAGAAATAGTATGGTTGAAGGATATGTCTATGTAGAAGAAAATGAGGGATATTTATTAACTGCTACAAATTACAGATACATAGTAGATAAAAATGATCATTTAAATGAGAAGCTAGATTTTTCAATTCTTCGCCCTGATAAGAAAGTGTCTACTGGCTTATATGAACGGGTAGATAAATTTTCTATCGGTGTAGATTCATATTATTTTTCAAATCTGATCAATTATAAAAACTGGAAACCACGACAAAAGGTATTAGATATTGCAGCAAAATATATGAAACCAGATCAGACAGTTGAAGTTCAAGATAATAGTGACTGGATGGATTGATTTTTCTGATAGAATATTGTATTATATATAGAGAAATAATATTGAAATAAATTTACCAGTTTGTTCTCCAGTGTCCTTCGGGCCTGGGGACTTTTTTATATGTGAAAAAGAATTATTGTAAGAAATCTCATATTTAAAATAAAAAGGAGATTTTGCTATGGAAAAAGTAGAAAGATGCTTTTGTAAAAACTGCAAAAAAGAAACAGGAATTGTATGGGGGACGACATCGAGAACTACTTATATAAAAGAAATTCCCTTTGATTTTTCAGAAACAATTGCCATATGTAAAGAATGTGGACACGAAGTGGTTCCAAAGGGGTTGATCGCCTTCAATATGAAAGAATTTGGAGATCAATATTATACACTTCTTGAAAATGAAGCTAAATTGTGTAATGATGAAATCGAGGATCATACAGATTGCCAGGAGTGCGGAGAAGACTACCTGTTTAAAATGAAGGATAATTTTCATGAGTTTTCAATTGGGTTAAAAACAATTCTTTCTTGTTTAGCAATGGCTGAAAAAGAGGGCGCTGTTCCTAAAATTCCGTATGAATGGTGGTGGCTAATTAATGGGAGGTACTGATGGACACATTCAAAACAAAACCTGGAATACCAGAAGAAATTCTGATCACAGAAGAAAATTTTGCTAATGAAACTGGGAGACAATTCCCTTATGCTATGAAAAAAAATGAGAAGATAACTTATAAGGCGGTTTGTCCTGCCTGTGATAATCCGATACAGATCATTGGGCTGTTTAAAAGAGAAGAAGAAGTAAAAAGAAAACCATATGGAAGACATACGACAATCGATCTACCTGGATTAACCGTATACAGTGAAGAGGATTATCTGAATTGTCCATATCATAATCCCAACCCACATAATAGTGATGCAAAAAGAAAACCTGGGAATAAAAAATCTCAATATTTTTATAATCTTATGAAAGAACATTTCGACTTAATTGTATTAATTTTGGAAAAGAAATTGCAGATCTATGTCAGTTATCATTTTGCAGAGACGCTATTACGCAGTTGGAGAGATAATGAAGGATGGAGATATTATGATACAAATTATAATAATCTTCCATACATGTTACTATTTGCAGAAATGGCACGTCCTATGTTTGGAAAACTAATTCAAAAAGACAGTAATGTAGAAAAAGCGATTCTAGAAAAGGGAATCAATTTTCAATTAGAAGATGTGGGGATGGATTATTATCGCAAAATTAAGCAGAGAGATGGATTTTTGGATGCAACTTTCTATCTTACTCATCATCATTTTGAAAGAAAGGGAGAACATACAGAAGAAACATATCTATACCGTGTTGTAGAAGGCAAAAATAAGATATATGAAGAAAAGATCGTTGTAGAAAAAGGAAGATTGTATGAGATAACCCAAAAACAAGGAAAAAGAAGTGCAAGAGAAGAACGGCTGATAGAAATAGCAAATAAGATATTGTAACGAAAAGTGAGGAGCAGGTATATTCGTATCTGTTCTTTTTTTTGCTTTAAAAGCTATCTTAATTGCTTCAGTTTCATATTTTTTCTCTCAAAATTCATATTTGAATTGAGAAAAGATAAATCCGGATGCTCCAACAGAAAGAGAATTCGTGATAAATATGAAGAAAATAGTAATGGCGCTGCAGATTATGTGGTATGGAATACAGTTAGCAAAAGAAATTAAGAAATTTCATCAATGGTATAAGAAAAGAACCGATGGTAATTCATCGGCTCCTAATGGCATTACTGAGAAAGAAACTCCACCTTCTAACTCAGATATAAAAATTGGAAATATTACAGTCGAGAATAGTCCCGGCTGCAATATCAATGTTGGGTATCAGTTTCATGCTAATGGCAAAACTGACTCACCCATGTGAACATAAAGAAAATTAGAAAATAAAAATCAAGCATCCGGATATTCTCTCACAAAACAATATGAGAATGTTCGGTTTTGCTTTTATTTTTTTTCTTTCAATTTAAATATGAGAGATATGAATTTTTTTATTTTTCACATATAAGATTTTGTAACTCAGGAAAAGAAAAAAAATAAGCAGACACACCAGATATCTTTTTCCAAATATCTCATATTTATATTGTAATACTATTTTTCAGAAAGGAGGCCGCAGAAAATGCGATTACGAAAAATTGGAGGAAAGGTGATTGCTTGTGCCTGTTTAAGCCTAAGTGTTTTGATGTGTGTCCCTATGAGTGCTGCACATGCCGCAATTCCAGTAGATACAAATTATGCACAGTGGGATTATAAACCTTTTATATATCCATCAAGCGAAAAGAATAAACCTGATTTTGATGGCATATTGTCAGATCCAAATAAATCAGAAGATGATAAACATGGTTTTTTTGAGTTTCAGTATTCTGATAAAGTGTCCGATGCACCTTTAAAAACTTATATTGAAAACGATAAAGTAACGATTTCTGATCTTTTAGGATTGGTAAAAGCCGAAGATAGAGAAGAAGGAACTTTAACAAGCAGCATCAGAGTCGCAAAGATCGAATATCCTGCAAGCAAAAAGGATAACTATAAACCAGCAACCGTCTTAAATCCATCCAAAACATCAAAACTGGATACTTATTTCAATCATTTGAATAAAGATGAATATGTTGATATTAAGATCACATATGAAGTGTCAGATACTGGCGGAAATACAGTGCAACAAACAGGATATGTGCGTGTTAAATACAATAATCCACCTGTCTTAAAATCTGATTATCTCGCTTATACAGTGGAAGAATTAGCTGAAAGAGGAGATGAGATCTTAAATGAGATCAAAACAAATGCTTTTGCAAGTGATATTGAAGATGATGCAAATAAGATCAAATTAACACCAAAACTGGTGAATCCGAATCCATTGACTTTAAATGATATTAAAGATCAAGGAAGTCACATTATCACATTTACAGTTACAGATAGTGGCGGAAAAACAGCAACTTCTAAACCAGAAGTTTATATCACAACAGGAGATCCTTATAACTTAGCAAATAAGAAAACAACAAGATTTATTAGTTACAAATACATGTATACTTTAAAAAAAGACAGTATTTGGAGAAAAGCTGATCGCTGGAGTTATCTTGAAAAGGTTTTAAAGAATAACGAAAGTGATCATCCTACGGTTAAATACACCTATGAATTTACTGTTGGAGATTATAAGGATTGAGATTCTTGGCAAAATGTGCTAAGATAAAATTGCAAGTTTTGGTTTTGTCTTTCAAAGACTAAACATAAGAGGAGAACAGATACAGTGTCTGTTCTTCTTTTTTTTTTGTACAAATTTATCAAAAATCCTTTCAGTGCCAGATTAATTTTCTCAAATCGCATATTTGAATTGAGAAGAAAAAGTTCGGGTGCTTCACAGAAAGGAATATCCGATATGAGTATAAAGATAATATTAGAAATGTTACAGATTGCATGGTATGGAACTCAGTTAATAAAAGAAATGAAAGAGTTATATAAATGGTGTAAGAAAAGAGCCGATGATAAATCACCGACTCCTAATACCACTACTGAGCAAGATATCCCACCTTCTAGCTCAGATACAACGATTACAGTTGAAAAGAATAAAGACTGTAATATCAACATAAACGTTTATCCAAAACTGGATAAATAAAACTTAATAATCAGCATCCGGACGTTTTCTCTTAAGTATTATGCTTAAGAATTCGTTAGATCGGAAGAGC
>OLPF01002218.1_pt1 | contig 13404 bp, 7 predicted proteins | sample 1673121 | NCBI WGS metagenome assembly OLPF01 (sample SAMEA3136756, study PRJEB25190) | human gut metagenome | reverse complement strand
TGGGAATGCGCCCGCTGCTCTCGTGATGTAAAGGCTGGCTTATTCGCTGGGGCCAGTCGAGATGTAGAGGATGATCACCGTGCCCGCAGGTTGCTTGCCGCCGGGGCTGTACTTAATGACGTTGCCCACTTCGACCGAGCTGCTGGACTGCTGACGCGGATCATACTTGAGGCCTGCGTTGGCAATGGCTTCCTCGGCGTCTTCGGCCGTCATGCCCGTAAGGCCCAGGGAGTCGACGTCGACCTCGTCACTCGAGGTGTCCTTGCCTTCGGAAATATAGATGGTGACCGTCGAGCCCTTCTTGGCGGTGCCGGTGGGGCTTTGCTTCATGACGTAGCCCTTGGCATACGTATCGCTGGTGCCGCCGCTCTCGACATTCACGCTAAAGCCGGCGTTGCTCAGCGTGTTGGTAGCGTCACTCTCGGTCTTGCCTACCACGCCGGGGACCGAGTCGGTCTCGGGGCCCGAGGATACGACGATGTCGACCTTTGAACCCTTGTCGACCTTCTCGCCAGCCTTGGGGCTCTGATCGACGATCTTGCCCTCGTCGGCATCGTTTGCCTCTTGCGTGGTGCTGCCTACGGTGAGGCCGGCATTCTCAATGATTTTCTTTGCTTCGTCGAGATCCGAGGCATTTGAAAGATCGGGAACCTCAACTTGGTCAATAGGCTTCGAGCCCTTGGAGATCACGATGTCGATTTTTGAGCCAGCGGCAGCGGTCTTGTCTCCGTCCGGCGTTTGCTCGCACACCTGTCCCTCGGGATATTGGTCATTGTAGCTTTGATTCACATTGCCGGGCTCAAAGCCGCTGCTTTTGATACTAGCAACAGCCACTTCCTGCTCCATGCCCAAAAGGTTGGGTACGCTCTTTTGGTCTCCACCGTTTAGAAAGCCCGAGACGGCAAAGACCGCGATGGCGACAAAAGCGACGATAGCGATGGCGATGGCAGCAATCTTGCCTTTGCCCATACCGTGCTTCTCGTTGTCGTAGGAGCTGGTATTGATCTGATTGTTGGGTCGAATCACGGGATTCGATGCCGTGTCGCCGGGGGCGGTGGGGCGCACCATGGTTTGCGTCTTGTCGCCCATGCGCATTGCCTCGGTTCCGCCAGCGCCCGCCATGCCGGCGATGACGCGGGTGGGCTCGGGCACATCTACGGCGCGGCCCGCAAGGTAGGAGTTGAGCACCTGGCGCAGCTCGTCTGCCGTTTGGAAACGATTCGCCGGGTCTTTTTCCATGCATTTTAGGATAATGCGCTCAAGATCGCCGTCGACATTGGCGTTGATCTGGCTCGGTGGTACGGGAAGCTCGTTGACCTGCTTGAGGGCGACGGAGATGGCATCGTCGCCGTCAAAGGGAACGCGGCCTGTGGCGCACTCGTACATCACCACGCCGAGCGAATAGATATCGGAGGTGGGGCCGAGCTCCTGGCCGCGCGTCTGCTCGGGACTTACGTAGTGGGCGGTGCCCAAGACGTTGTTGTCCTGAGTGAGGTGGCTGTTCTTTGCGCGGGCAATGCCAAAGTCCATCACCTTGATGTTGCCATCGGGCTGCACCATGATGTTTTGAGGCTTGATGTCACGGTGGATGATCTCGTGCTTGTGGGCAATCGAGAGCGCGCCGCAGATCTGCGAGCCGATCTGCGCGACCTTCTTGGGGTCGAGAGCGCCGTGGCTGCGCACGCCGCTCTTAAGATCGGTGCCGTGAAGCAGCTCCATCACGATGTAATAGGTGTCGCCATCCTTGCCCCAGTCGTAGACGCCTACGATGTAGGGGCTCTGCAGGGCTGCTGCTGCCTGGGCTTCTTGCTTGAAGCGCGCGGCGAACGTGGGGTCTCCTGCATACTGGGGCAGCATGATTTTGACCGCTACGGCACGGTTCAAAACCTGGTCTTGAGCACGGAAAACCGTGGCCATGCCACCGGTTCCGACCTTCTCCTTAAGGAGGTACCTTCCTCCCAGCAAGCGCTGTTGCTCCGCCATTCTTACTCCTCACACTTCAAATGCATCGAATGCATACTATTCATATACCATCACGCGCCCTGAACGGCCAAGGCTACTTTCAAAACCTGGCTTGCAAGTTCTGCGGCACTGGCCTCGCCGCTGTCTTCGGTGTAATCCTCCAACATGACCGAGATGGCCACGGTAGGCGTGTCATAGGGGGCAAAACCGATGAAGACCGAGTTGATGTTTCCCGATCCGATCTCTGCGGTGCCCGTCTTGCCGGCTACCTTAACGCCGGAAACCTGAGCAACCTGTCCAGTACCGTCTTCGACAACCTCCAGCATGGCTTCCTTGACCTTCGCTGCGGTGTCCGAGCTAATTGCCTGGCCAAGTGAGCGCGACTGGGTGGTTTTGACCACTGTGCCCTCGGGGGAAAGCGTCTGCGCAACAACATAGGGCTTCATAGCGATGCCGTTGTTGGCGATTGCGGCGGCGATCACGGCATTTTGCATCACCGTGGTCTGAGGACCGGGGGTGTGGCCTTGGCCAACAGGCTGGCCGGCGCCTGCCCAGGCAAGCTCCCATTCCGTCATCGCGCCGGCGTCGGGAATGATCGACTCGGCGGTGCCGAAGTCTTGGCCAAGCGACTGCCCGTAGCCGAATGCACGCGCATACTGCGTAAGGGTGTCGGCGCCGATATCGGTGGCTAGCTGGCCAAAGACAACATTGGAAGAGAGTGCAAAAGCGCGCTCGAGGCTTACGGTTCCGTAATTGGCGTTGAGGTGGTTGGTGACATCGGCGTCGCCGATTTTCATGGACGAGGGCGACTCGAAGCTTTGGTCCAGGGTTGTTTTGCCCGAGTCGAGTGCTGCGGCGAGCGTGACGACCTTGAAGGTCGAGCCCGGCGTGTAGAGCGACTGGGTGGAACGGTCCACGAGCGACCCCTGGGATTCGTCATTGGTGCCCATGAGGGTTTCGACATTGGAATTGTCGTAGCTGGGGGCACTCGCCTTGGCAAGCACGGCGCCGGTGCGCGGGTCGAGCACCACGATGGCACCCTTCTTGCCAGCAAGCGCCTGCTCGGCGGCCTGCTGAATGCTCGAGTTGATGGTGAGCTTCACGGTGTTGCCGGGCTGGGTGATGCCGGCAAGCGAGTTGACGGCATTCTTCCAACTGGAGTAATCGCGCGATCCGGTGAGCGTGTCGTTCATCGACGATTCGATGCCTGTGGAGCCGTACTGCGTGGAATAGTAGCCCACCGTGTGCGCGGCGAGGTTTCCGTTGGGATAGGAACGCGAATAGGTTCCGTCGGCGTTTTGGACCGATTCGGCAAGCGTCACGCCATCGGAGGTGATGATGGAGCCGCGCTTGATATAGGCGGCGCGCATGATCGTGTGGTTGTTGCTGGGCATGCTCTGGATGTTCTTTGCCTGGAACACCTGGAGATAGGTGAGATTGCCAATGAGGATGGCAAACAGGCCGGTGAAGACGAACACCGTGACCGTAAGGCGCTTTGCCAGCGCAACGCGGCCCAGTACGCCGGATTCGGGCGTGTCAAGCAGGCGTCGACGCATACGCGAGTTAGGACGAGCGTGCGATCCCGCGGTGGCACTGGTGCTGGCCGTGAAGAAGCGGGCGCCGTTTTTGCTGGTGGGAGCCCCTGCAACAGCACTGTCGGGAAGGGCGGTGGAGATGCCCGTGCCCGCAAGCTCAACGCTGCGACCGGTTGCCTCGTCGCCTGCGCGCATGAGCAGTGCCACAATGACAAAGCTCGCAAGCAGGGAGGAGCCGCCCTGACTCATAAAGGGCAGGGTAACACCGGTAAGCGGGATGAGTTTGGTTACGCCGCCCACGATCAAGAACGCCTGGAACGAGATGGCGGCGGTGAGGCCCGTTGCCGTGAAAGCGGCAAGGTCGGACTTGGCGCGTGCGGCGGTAGTGAGGCCGCGCACCGCGAAGAGCATAAAGGCAAGAAGAACCGCGGCGCCGCCAAGCAGGCCCATCTCTTCGCCAATGGCAGAGAAGATGAAGTCGGATTCGACGATCGGGATGAGCTTGGCGAGGCCCTTGCCCACGCCCACGCCGGCCAGTCCGCCGTCGGCCAGGGAGTAAAGCGACTGTACGATCTGATAGCCCTTATTCTGTGCGTCTGCAAACGGGTTGAGCCAGATTTGGAAACGCACCTGCACGTGGGACAGGAAGTGATAGGCGCCCACGGCTCCGATTGCCAGCAGGAAAAAGCCGATGATCACGTAGGAGACACGGCCGGTTGCGGCATAGAGCATCATCAAGAAGATGGTGTAGAACAGCAGTGCCGAACCCAGGTCGCGTTCGAAAACAACGACCAGAAGGCAGATGCCCCACACCAAGAACAGCGGGGTGAGCAGGCGCAGGCGCGGAATCTTGAAGCCCATGATCGAGTGGCTGGAGATGGAGAGCAGCTCGCGGTTCTCGGAGAGGTAGCCGGCCAGGAACAAGACGATGAAGACCTTGGCGAACTCGCCGGGCTGGATGGTAAACGAGCCAATGCGAATCCACAGCTTGGAGCCGTAAATCTCGGTACCGATAAACATGGGCAGGATGAGCAGCAGGATGCCGATCGCGCCAAACGTGTACTTATAGCGCTTCACGATGTCGAGATTCTTGACCAAAGCAAGCGTGATGACCATGAGCGTGATGGACACAAACAGGATGATCAGCTGGTTCATGGCAAGGCTCGGTGCCAGGCGCGTGACAAAGGTGATGCCGATGCCCGAGAGGAAAAAGACAATGGGCAGAATCGCCGGATCGGCGCCGGGGACAAAGATGCGCGCGGCGATGTGCGCCGCGGTGAAGGCGGCGAACAGGCCGATGGGTACGGCAAGTGTCTGGAATGAAAGCGCGGCTCCGGTGCCCGTGACATAGAGTGCATACAGAAGCGTTACCGGGAACGCGGAAGCGATGAGCAAGAAAAGCTCGGTGTTGCGGCGGCTTCCCATCATGCGCCTCCTTTGGTGGTTTGAGTCGTATCGGTCGTATCGGTCGGAGTGCCTGTGGCGGAACTATCGGCACCGCTCGAATCGGTTTCTCCCGCGTTGGCGTCTGCGCTCTTGCGAATCGTCTCGGCGGTGAGCACCTGTTCGGTTTCGGCGGCATCGATTTGCGCACGGTATTCCGAAATCGTATTGCGCGCGTCCTCGAGATTATCTTGCGGAATGCCTTCTTCAAGACGGTTGCGCGTATCGTCGGGCAGGTCTGATAGCTTGACCGACGTGGTGTCTTCGATGTGATAGAGCTTTATGCCCAAAAAGTCGGCATGGATGCCGGTATAGATCGCTACGGTGTCGTCGCTGTTCACGCCCAAAAACACGGAGCGCGTGATAGACACGGCGGCAACGATGCCCGAGAGCACGAGCGCGGCTACGAGCGCGACCAAGGCGATGATGAGGTTACGGCGGCGCTTGCTGATAAGGGTTTTGATGCGCCCGTCGTCCACCACATCTACGACGACAACGGTCACGTTGTCGCCGCCACCTGCCGCCAGGGCTGCGTCTACCAGATTGTCAGTGCAAATCTGTGCGGTCGAGGACTGGGCGGCGATGGTCTCGATATCGCCGTCCGGGACCATGCTCGATAGACCATCGGAGCACAGAATCAGGCGGTCACCCTCTTCGATGTTGAGCTGGAAATGGTCTGCGTACATGGCGGGGTCGGAGCCGAGTGCGCGGGTGATGACCGAGCGATTTGGGTGCGTGCGCGCCTCGTCGGCGGTGATTTCACCGGCGTCTACGAGTTCTTCGACATAGGAATGATCGCGCGTTACGCGGATGAGGGTGCCCTCATGCAGCAAGTAGGCGCGCGAGTCGCCCACGTGGGCAATGGCGATGGTGGTTCCGTCGATATAGGCGCAGGTCGCGGTGCAACCCATGCCCGATTTGCCCAAGCCGTTCGCTGCGGCTTCGATGATGGCGGCGTTGGCGGCCTCGACCGATGCCGCGAGAAGCGCGGGGTCGGCAGCATTCGGCGCCGTCTTCGCGATGGTTTCCACAGCAAGCGAAGATGCAACTTCGCCCGCCGCGTGTCCGCCCATGCCGTCGCAGACGCAAAAGAGTGGCGACTGCACCAGATAGGAATCTTCGTTATGGGAGCGCACGCAGCCCACATCGGATCGTGCTCCCCACATGAGCGTGGTGGTGGTTCCGGCGTCGTAGGTCGAGTCGGTGTCGATGCGCTCTTCGGTGATGGGGGCGAAGCTTTGCGTGCTGCCAGGGTCTTTGAGCTGTGCTTCCACGGCTTCGGCGTCAATCTCGGCAGTATCGTCGAGCGAGGCGGTGGGAAGCGGACGCGGCTTGGGTGCGGCGTGGGCCGGGGCCGCGGGCTCGTCATCGGGCGCGGCGTCGGATGCGTCGGGCGCCTGCTCCGGGCATGGCTCTGCAGGAGCCTCAGCGCTGGCAGTGGGGATGACGGAGGCCGAGACAGCGTCCTTTTCGGCCAAATCGATGTCTTCATTCAGGATGTCGACGGCAGCGGCGTGCGTGGCGGCGTCTTCGTTCAGGATATCGAGGGCGGCGGCGTGCACGGCGGTGCGGTCGGCATCGTCGGCTGGTACGGTGTCCTGCGGAGCATCCACAGGCTCTGCCATGTGCGCTCCCACTGTGGGAACATCGGCGTGTTCGGCAGAGGAAGGCGCCATATGGGCAGCATGCGCCGCTGGCGTGGCGGCATCGTCGTCAAGACCAGTATCAGCTTCGAAAGAGAAATTGTTCTCCTCGTCGATCATCGGCGATTCACTTTCATCACGACATCGCCGATCTGCACCTCATCGCCTTCGCGCAGGGTAGCAGGCTCGGTGAGTGTGCGGCCGTTGACGAGCGTTCCGTTCAAGGAGTTGAGGTCCTCGATCACGAGGGCGGGACCTTGGGTGGTGAAACGTGCGTGCGATGCCGAGACAAAGGGCTCGTTAATGCAGATATCGGACGAAGGCGAGCGGCCCACGATTACGGGTCCGAGCATGTCCACATGGATGCCGCGGATGCCGCGAGGGCCCTTGTCGACATCGATGGTCCAAATTGCCGAGTCACGGCGTTGACCGCGGACGAGACCCACGCCGGTCTTCATGACGGCGAACAGGAAGATATAGAGCAAGACGACGAGGACGATGCGCCCCGTGAACAAGATCAGGTCGATCATGAGCTGCTCCTAGCTTCTGAACTCGAAGTTGCTAAGACCAAAGGTGAGCAGGTCACCGTTGCGCAGCGGACAGCGCGTGATGCGGCGGTTGTTCACAAACGTGCCATTGGTGGAGTTGAGGTCCTCGATGGACCAGTCGGAGCCCGTGAAGGTGAGCTCGGCATGGCGGCGCGAGACGTTGGGGTCGCGAAGGATCACGTCGGCGGCGGCGCGCTCGCGGCCAATGATGCAGTGTGCCGCGTTGACCTCAAGGGCTTCGCGGGTCACGACATCGATAAGCTGGGCCAAAGGCTGTGCGGGAGCCTGGTTTGCGCGTGCGTTTGCCATGTTGGCGGCGATGCTTGCCGCGGCACCGATCGCACCGCCGGTTGCGGCTGCTCCGCCCATGCCGGCGATGGCCTCGCGCGTTACGGTTTGCGGCACGGGGATGGGCGCTGCAGGATCGGGCGGGTTGGGGGCAAACGGATCGTTTTCGACGGCGGCCGGGCTGGGCACCTGTGCCGCGGGACGCGAGGCGGGGGCAGGCTGGATGGGGTTTTGCTGCGGCGCGGGAGCAGGCTGGATGGGGCGCGGCGTTTGCTGCTGGCGCGGCATCGGTGCCGACATGCCGTTTTGGTACGCGCGCTCTTCCTCGTACAGACGTCCCAGCGTGGGGGCATCGACGTTCTCGGCAAAGACGGAGAACTTGCCGCCCTTAAGAGAGGGGTCGATCATAAAGCGCACCAGGGGCTCGCCTACAAAGGTGTAGCGCTTCTTCTCTGCCTGAGCCTTGACGAACTCGCTCACTTCGCGCGAGAGCTGCGGGTAGTAAGGGGCCATCAAAGGGTCGTCGTCATTGGCAATCAAGATCGTATAGAGTGCCGGCGCGGTGTTGACGCCATTGACCACAAGCGTCTGATCTTCCATCTCGTGAGCCGCCTGCTTGGCGAGCTTCTTGAAGGAAAATGGTGCGCGGACGGCACCGAGGATGCCTGCCACGTGGTCTTCGAAGGTGTTCAGAAACTTCACGTACGATCACTCTTTCGACGGGCCGTGTTCATAGCCAAATAGATACATGTCAATCCAAACAATTATAGAGGATACGATTCCGGCTCCAAATGCATTTGCGGTGTTCTCGGGACGCAAGCTGGCAATTTCCATAGGGTGCGCAAGACAGAGGATGCCCATGGCGAGGACGACCGGGCAGGCTTCGGCGAGCAAAAAGAGCAGGCGAGAGCCCTGTTTTTGGTAATTTGACCACCCGCGGTCAAGCAAATATGAGAGCCCCGCCGCCCCCGCAGCGCAAATAAGGACAGGGACGATAAAGGACACATCGAGAAGTCCTTGGGCCAGCATATCGGCTCCAAGGACTCCGCCTGCTGTGCAAGCGAGAAGCGACAGCCTCCCTAAGATTATGCCGAGCGCGCACGAGATTCCCGCCTCGGCAGGCGATGCGAGGTATGCGGCCAGGCAAGCCCCGACAAGACAGGCATCGGCCGGCAGCGATGGCGATGCGGATAAGGCATAGGTCACGACGAGTGCCGTTGATGCATGGCGCGAGGTGCGTCCCCATACGAGCCACCACGATGTTCCCAATGCGGCGATGAGCGCGAGGGAGGGCAGTGCGGGGACGAGGGGGGTCGAGTTGACAATCATGGTGAAGAGCCCGGCTGCAAGTAAGGCCGAGCCAATTTGAGGCGCGGCGCCGCCAGCGGCCCCGATGACGATGGCGGAGAGGGCGGCGGGAGCCTGAGCCAGGCCCATGGCGTGCAGGATGGCAAAAGACGGCCAAGCGACGCCGAAGCTCGACGCGATGACGCCCAGCAGCAATCGGGCTTGAGGGTATCTGGTTCCCAAAAGGCCTTTTGCCGGATCGGTTACGGTAGGCTCGTCGTCTTGGATCGGCTCTACGGGGTCCATCTCGTCGGACGTCATGCGCGCGATCATGCGTGCGAGGCTCTTTTTGCCCTGGCGCGCATTGCCCATCTCCGATAGGAACGTCTCGGCAAAGTCGTCCGCGCGAACGGGTCGGGATTCCGGTGTGGGGGAGAGCGCCTGCAAAAGCGCATGCTCCGCAGATGCGGGGATATCGGGCAAAAGCTCGCTGGGCGTCTCGACACCAGCTTCGATGCGCTTGAGCGAGTCTGCGGGAGACGCGGCGACAAAGGGCTTACCGCCGCAGAGCGACTCGTAGAGCACGCAGGCAAGGGAGAACAGGTCGGATCGCTCGTCCACTACAGACCCGTCGAGCTGTTCGGGCGACATGTATCCGATGGTTCCGCCGCGCGCTCCGCCCCAACCCGCGGCGCTCGTGAGGCACGCCATGCCAAAATCGGCCAGTTTGACGTGGCCGCTGTGGTCGATGAGCACGTTTGCCGGCTTGATATCGAGGTGCAGCACGCCGTTTTCGTGCGCGTAGGCAAGCGCCTGACATAAGGAGTCCGCGATGTGTGCCTCCTCATCGTACGTGAGTGAGTGGCCGTCGACTTGAGCGAGGAACTCCTCGAGCGAAAGTCCGTCCACGTATTCCATGACCAAGTAGGCGAAGGAGGCATCATAGGTGAAATCGATGACCGAAACGATGTTGGGGTGCTGCAGCATACTTGCGGTGCGTGCTTCGGCAAGTGCTGCGGCGGTGGAGCCTGTCGGTGCGGGCATGCCTTCTGCAACAAGGGGGATGCGCTTGATGGCGACGCGCCGCTGCAGGCGCGTGTCGAGACAGATTTCGACGCTGCCAAAACCTCCGGTTGCGCGCGTCTCGAGCGGGCGATAACGACGCAGGAGGGTTGCAGCACCGTTTTGCTGCGGGCTATGTTGCGAGAACAACGGCATGAAGTCACCTAATGCGTTTGGGTTTTGGTTCGCACGGGGTACGTGCGGGTGTCATGTTTGCCGTTAGTTTAGCACGGCCGCTATGGGTGCGGCGTCGCACGACACGGTAGAATAGAGCCCGTAATCATTTGAGTTGAGGAGCACCCATGGAATCGCTCTACAGAAAATATCGCCCTCTCACCTTTGATTCCGTTGTGGGGCAACGGCATATCGTGTCGACACTCGAGCACGCGGTGGCGGAGGGACGCTTGTCTCACGCATACCTGTTTTGCGGCCCGCGCGGCACGGGCAAGACCACCATGGCGCGCATTCTCGCCAAAGCCCTGTTGTGTCAGCAGGCAGAAGGGGCTCGTGCCCAGGGCGCATCGGGCTGCATGCCCGACGGAACATGTCCTGAGTGCGAGGCTATCGCCGCGGGAACGCACCCCGATGTCTACGAGCTCGACGCGGCTTCGCGCACCGGTGTCGACAACGTGCGCGAGGAGATTATCAATTCGGTGAGCTTCGCCCCTGTGCGCGGCGCCTACAAGGTCTATATCATCGACGAGGTCCACATGCTCTCGCCGGCGGCGTTTAATGCTCTCCTCAAGACGCTTGAGGAACCGCCTGCGCATGTGGTGTTTATCCTATGCACCACCGATCCGCAAAAGATTTTAGAGACGATTCTTTCCCGTTGCCAGCGTTTTGATTTCCACCGCATCTCGATGGAGGATATCGAGGGCCGCCTGCATTACGTGTGTGAGCAGGAGGGCTTTGAGTGCGACGAAGAAGCTTTGCAGATTGTTGCTCGCCATGCCCGCGGCGGCATGCGCGATGCTCTTTCCACCTTGGAGCAGCTTTCTGTTTTTGGCGACGGTGCTGTGCGAGTGGGCGATGCTCGCTCCCTTTTGGGTGAGGCTTCGGGCGCGATTCTCGCGCAGTTTTCGAAGGGTATCGCCACGCGCGATGTTGTGACGCTCTTTGGACTGGTTCGCGCGCAGGTCGAAGAGGGAAACGACTTGCTGGAAGTCGCGCGCGATCTTGTCTCGCACATGCGTGATGTCTACACGGCGCGCGTGGCGGGTACCGCTCCCGAACTTTTTGATTGCCCCCCAGAGAACATTCCTGCCTTGGGCGAGGAGGCGTCTTGCTTCGAGACGTCCGATCGCCTTGCGCGCATTCTTACCGTGCTGGATGATGCCGCTATCGAGATGCGCAATGCTTCCGACCCGCGTCTGGTGCTCGAGATCGCCCTCACGCGTCTTTCGCGCCCCGAGAGCGATTTGACGCTCGAGGCTTTGGCCGAGCGCTTGGACATGCTTGAGGCAAAGCTGTCCTCTGGTTCCTTTGCGGCTCCCGCTGCTTCGTCTTCTGTGCAGAATCGTGAACAGAAGGTGGTGCCGCAGGCTGCCGCGTCGGCGAACAGGCCGACTTCGAATACGGCGGCGCCAAAAGCCGCACCTGCGCCTCAAGAACGATCCGCCTTCTCGGTTCCCACCGCGCCTGCACCTCAGCCGGCGTCTTCTGCTTCACAATCTGCAGCGCAGCCGGCGCACAAGGCTGTCCCCGCACCCGCCCCTGCTTTAGGGCGACCCGCTCCAAAGTCGGCGCCACAGCAATCTACGGTGGCAAAGCGTGCCGTCGTCGACGCCCCCAAGACCCCTGCCGTGGAAGACCAGTCCGATCTTCAACGCAAATGGAATGAGGTTGTGAAGCGCGTGACGGCGCAAAAGGCTTCGCGCGGTGCATTGCTTCTTCACGCTCGTGCGCAGTCCGATGATGGATCGCGTTTGACCATTGAGCTTCCTGCAGGTTCCGTCTTTGCCATGAAGATGTTGCAGCGAGCAGATTCTCACGAGGCCATCGTGCCGGTGGTTTGCGAGGTATTCGGTTCGCGAACCGTCGAGTATGTAATGCCCGGCGCGCCTGCGCCGCAGCCGACGCCCGCGGCGCCTTCCCAGCAAGATCTTGCGCCCGCTTCCGCTCCTGTGGCCGAGGTATTTGAGCGTCCGGTGCCGCCCGTCGCTGAGCCCGCCGCCCCTGTCGCTGGGTCCGCTGTCCCCGCCGCCGTCGCGTCAAGATCGCCGTTCCAGCCGCCCGCTTCGAGCGCTGCTCACGCAGTCCCTGCAACGCCGGCTCCGGCTTCGCAGCCGGTTGCGCCCGCGGTTGTTCCTGCTACAGAGACCGTGGCCCCTAGTGCGGCTCCGACGAGCGATGCCGACGAGCGTGCCCCTTGGGAAAGTGAGCAGGTTCCCTATGACGATGCCATGATCGGCGAGGCCGACGCCGAGGAGCCTCCCTTCCAAGAGCCCGCCTCCGACCCTGCAGCTTCGCCTTTTGCAGTACCCGCACCGGCGCCTGCCGAACCCGCTTCGTCGCCTCAGGTTGATGAGACGTCTGTTTCTGTGCCCGCCGTCGAGCCGGTGCGCTCGACTCCGGCGCCGAGTTCGCCTTTTGCCGCGAGCCCGTTTGGCAACGTGATGGAGCAAAACCTGACGCCGCAGACCGTCGAGGAGGGCAAAAACCTGCTCAACAGCGTTTTTGGCGAGGGCGTTGTCTTCAAGCCCGTCGACAATTAAGCGAACGATATAGCGAACGATAAAATCGCGCCCGGCTATGCATCGAGCATGGCCGGGCGCGCTCATGGGTAATGTGCTGCCGTGAATGGGTGGCGGTTCCGTTCTTCTTTTCCTACTGTCGTGAATGAGTGGCGGTCCCGTTCTTCTTTTCCGCCGCACCGACCTCTGATGATCGGCGGCTTTTCATTCGTTTTCGAGCGAGTGGCGGTTCCGCATGCGTTTGGGAGAGGAAAACGCCCCGTAAACGAGCGGGTTTCCGCCACCCATCTCGGTAACGAGTGAATTTCCGCCACTCATTTGAAGCGGAGGGGTCAGACGGCGGTCTCGTTCCAAAACGAGGGCGAAGAAAGTATCGCCGGGGGCGCGTATAAGCGAAATGTGAAAGAAGCGCCTTTGCCCTTTCCTTTAATGGTCCTCTTTGGTGGTGCTGATGATCGTGCGGATTCGGCTCAAGGATTCGGAAGCATTGGGGTTGCGAAACATCAACGTGGTGTAGAGCGAGTCGATGATGGCGAGCTGCGGGTAGCGGCTCGAGAGCGACTCGGAGCGATAGCCCGTTTCCTCGGAGGTCGAGACAAACGTCACGTCGGCATATTCGGAGATCTTCGCATTGGGGTAGCTCGTGATCACGATAACCTTGCCGCCCGCGCTTTTGACCATGCGCGCGATGGAGAGCATCTCTTTGGTAACACCTGTGTGGGTAACTACAAAGGCACAATCTTCCGGTTGCGTGAGGGAGGCATGCATGAGCTGCATGTGCGAATCCATGATGAAGTGGCAGCTGATGGGGGAGCGCAGAAACTTTTGGTAAGCGTCGAGCGCTACGACTGCCGATTCGCCGCAACCGTAGAACGAGACGATGCGCGCGCTCGTTAAAAACTGCAGCGCCTTCTCCAGATCGTCCTCGCGAATCATCGCGAGC
>OLPF01002217.1_pt1 | contig 13413 bp, 9 predicted proteins | sample 1673121 | NCBI WGS metagenome assembly OLPF01 (sample SAMEA3136756, study PRJEB25190) | human gut metagenome | reverse complement strand
GCCGATGCGCGGCAGCGCGCGGCCCGCGAGCGCGCGGCGACCGTGCTCATGCGCGCCTTCGATAAGGGTGTCTTGAAGTAAACTGAAGCTGGGGCGCTGCCAGGGCTCGGCGGCGGCCCAGCCCGCGCATCGTGCCGACGTGAGATGCCGTCAGGCCTGAAGGGGCCGTTCTGGTGAACCGGGGGCAAGACGGCTTCCGTGGGATCTGCTGAGCGCAGCGGAGTTTCCCGCGGATTCGATGTTGCCGCCTCGCCAATGGGGCATTGAACGTAAGGAGAAAGACTATGGCTGAGACAAAGACCAAAAAGCGCGTGCTGAACGCGGTCATGGTTGCACTCTGCGCCGTGGTCGTGTTTGCTGGCGCGATGGCGGTGACGAGCTTGCGCGATTCGGATTCGACCGAGCTCTCCGAGCCGAACGCCCCAACGCTTTCCGCTTCCCAAGTTGACGGCGAAGAACCCCCCGACTCCCAAGAAGAATTTGCCACCGAGCAGGTGCAGCAAGAGCTCGACCTGGCAGCGGGCGAAGGGGCGGCGCCGGGCGAAGGGGCGGGCGTGGCCTCGGGCTCGGAATCTGCGGGCGGCCAGGCAGCAACCGAAGGGCCCTCCCAAGGCGCCGCTGCCGTCAACGGCGATATTCCCGCGCAGACCTGCACGATTGAGGTGCGCTGCGACACCATCCTCGACAACATGGGCGATTTGGCTCCGGGCAAAAGCTCCTGCGTGCCTGCCAACGGCGTGATCTTGGCAGCTTCCACAGTTCGCTTCGCGCAGGGCGACACGGTGCTCGACGTTCTGAAGGCCGCGTCCTCCGCCACGGGGCTGCAACTTGAATATTCCTATACCCCAGGCTACGGTTCCTATTATGTGGAGGGCATCAACAACCTCTACGAGTTCGATTGCGGCAACGAATCGGGCTGGATGTACAAAGTGAACGGCTGGTTCCCGAACTACGGCTGCTCGGAGTACCAGGTGCGCGATGGCGATGTCATCGTGTGGTGCTACACGTGCAAGGGATATGGCGCTGACCTGGGCGCATCGGTGGAGCAGTAGTGATGACGACGAGAAATAACACGAGAAGGGAACGCGCGGCGGCGAAACGTGCCTTAGCGGCGGTGCTGGCACTTACCCTTGCGTGCTCCCTTTTCCCGGCACCATCGCTCGCCAACGACGGGTCGGCTCTCAACTTCGACTCGGACGCCTCTGCTTCCATCGAGGGGAACGCTCCGATTTCGGGGCCCGTCGAGGGTTTCGATTCTGTTGCCGTCGAAGGGGAGGAGCATGACTTCGCCTCTGCCGAGAATGCCGCTTTGGATCCCATCCCTGTCTTTGCCCCTGATGAGGCGCTTGCTTCTGGCTCCGATGGCGCTTCCGACCCTGATTCCGTCCCCGTCGAGAGCGCTCCCGACCTCGTCGACTCGATTCCTGCTCCGCGCGCTGGCGCGAACTACAGGGAGGTCCTCGCGCAGACGGCCGCCTATCTCTCGGCGAGCGTTCCCGATCCCGGGGTGTCCTCCATCGGCGGCGAGTGGGCCGTCATCGGCCTCGCGCGCAACGGCAGCCTCCCCGCCGATTGGGCCTCGACCTACTACTCCAACCTGGTGCGAACGCTCCGGGATGCGGGCGGCGTGCTTCATCGCGTGAAGTACACCGAGTACTCGCGCGTTGTGATCGCTCTGTCCTCGTTGGGCTTCGACCCGACGGACGTTGCCGGATACGATGTGCTTTCGCCTCTCGGCGACTTCGACCAGGTATGCTGGCAGGGCGTGAACGGCCCCATCTGGGCACTCATCGCGCTCGACTCCCGTGGCTACGATGTCCCGACTGCCCCCGAGGGCAAGCGGCAGACGACGCGCGATGCGCTCGTTGACGCCGTTCTCGACTCCGAGATTGCAGGCGGAGGCTGGGCGCTTTCAGGCTCGGTGCCCGACGTCGACATGACGGCCATGGCGCTCACCTCGCTCGCTCCATATCGCGGCGCGCGGGCCGATGCGGCTGCCGCGATCGGTCGGGGGCTTTCGGTCCTCTCGTCTTTGCAGGGAGAAGGCGGCGGCTACGGCGATGCGGGTTCCGCCACCTCGGAAAGCTGCGCGCAGGTCGTCGTCGCACTCGCCTCGCTCGGCATCGACCCGGCCTCCGATGAGCGCTTCGTGAAAGAAAGCGGGTCGGTGCTCGATGCGCTGTGCGCATTCGCGGTCCCCGGCGGGGGATTCAAGCATGTTGCCGACGGCGAAGTGAATGGGATGGCGACTGAGCAGGGATTTTACGCGCTCGTTGCCTATGAGCGCCTTCTTTCGGGGAAGACGTCGCTTTTCGATATGAGCGACGTCGCGTCCGCGGTTCCGCCCGATGTCCCGCCAGACCCCGACCCCGCGCCCGACCCTGACCCAATTCCGACTCCCGACCCTGAACCGACGCCGAGCGGTCAGCCATCAGGCAGTGCGGGAGCGCAGAACGACAGCGTGGCCCCATCGGGCAAGACGCTCTTCACGGCCCAGGCAGCGGCGCCATTCGGCGAGAAGATGGTCGCGACCTCCTCGCTTTCTCCTGAGAGCGCTTCAAGCGAAGACGCCCCCGATGCCGGCGCCTTGAGCGCGTGCGGTGCCGCATCCGCGCCAGGCGACCAGCCAGGGGAAGACTCCCCGGCAGATGCCGCCGCTGCCAGCGATAACGCCTTGTCGCCGTGGCTTTGGGCGGGCATCGCCGTCGTCGCGGCATGCGCCCTCGCCGCGCTCGGGGTCTACCGGGCGCGCCTTGCTCGCAAGGACGACCAAGCGGAGGCGGATCAATGAGGTCTGGCGGCGCTTGCTCGCCCGCGGGCGCAACGAGGGGCGCAGACGCGTTCGGTTCGTATCACCCAGCGCTCGTCTTCACCTTCTTCGCGTGCGCGATCGTCCTCGGCATGTTCGTGCGCAACCCGGCGTTTCTCGCGGCGACTGCGGTGTTCTCGGGGCTTTACTACACGGTGCTCGCAGGAAGGCGCAGCCTGCGCATGTTCGCGGGGATGGTGGTGCTCTTCATCGCAGTCGCTGTGCTGAACCCCCTGTTCAATACGAGGGGAGACGTCGTCCTCTTCACCTACTTCGACAGGCCCTACACGCTCGAGGCCCTCGCGTTCGGCGTGCAGACGGCGGCGCTGCTTGTGGGGATGCTGCTGTGGTTTTCCTGCTACAACATCGTCATGACAAGCGACAAGTTCACCTACCTATTCGGGCGGATGGCACCGTCGGTCACGCTCGTGTTCACGATGGTGCTCCGCCTTATCCCCGCGTATCGCCGCAAAATCGACGAGCTTGCGGCGGCGCGCTCGGGAATCGGGCGCAGCCTGTCGGTCGGGACGCTCTCGGAGCGCGTCGGGGGAGCGTCGGCTATTCTCTCGGCGCTCACGTCGTGGGCGCTTGAGGGGGGCATGTCGACGGCCGACTCCATGCGCAGCCGAGGCTTCGGCCAGGCGAGGCGCACTGCCTACGCGCGCTATCGCTTCACCGCGCGCGATGGGGCGCTCCTTGCGTGCATGGCGTTGCTCGCTGCGATCTCGGTCGCGGCGATTGCCGGCGGGTTTGCAAGCGCGGACTTCGCCTCCCTTATTGTCGCGCCGGTGTCCGACTCCCTCTCGGCGGGAGCTGGGGCGGCCACTGACCCCGTCTCGCTTATGATAGGGTCAGTTCCCGACCCCGTCGCGGCGTGCGGGCTCGTTGCATATTCGGCATTCATGGCGCTGCCGTCCGCCATTACCATTGGAGAGAGGCTCTTATGGCACATTTCGCTATCGAACAGCTGACGTTCGCCTATCCTGGGGCGGACCGTCGTGCCCTCGACGGCGTATCGCTCGAGATAGAGCAGGGAAGTTATGTCGTCATCTGCGGAAAGAGCGGATGCGGCAAGACCACGCTCCTTCGCCACCTGAAAAGCGTGCTTACGCCGTACGGTGAACGCACAGGCCGCATCCTCTTCGAGGGGGTGCCGCTCGAAGATGTCCCGCAACGCGACCAGAGCGCGAAAATCGGGTTCGTCATGCAGAACCCCGATGCGCAAATTGTGACCGATAAGGTGTGGCATGAGCTGGCGTTCGGCCTGGAGAGCCTGGGGTGCGACAAGGACTCGATGCGCTTTCGCGTGGCGGAGATGGCGAGCTACTTCGGCATCGAAAGCTGGTTTCACAAGGACGTTCGCGACCTGTCGGGCGGTCAAAAACAGCTGTTGAACTTGGCGTCTATCATGGCGATGCGGCCGAGTGTGCTCATCCTCGACGAACCCACAAGCCAGCTCGACCCCATTGCGGCGTCGGATTTCCTGAACACGGTTCGCAAGATCAACCTCGAGCTTGGCGTGACCGTCGTATTGACCGAGCATCGCCTGGAAGAAGTCTTCGCCTGCGCCGACAAGGTGGTTGTCATGGACCGGGGCGCGATTGCGTCGGTTGGCAGCCCGCGCGAGGTTGCGCGCTTGCTCCACGCATCGGAAAACGACATGATGGCGGCGCTGCCTGCGCCCCTGCGCATCTTCTACGGGGTGGAAGCTGCTCGCGAGGCGGGCTTGGAGAAGACGTGTCCGGCTAAGGCGCCCGCGCAGCTTAAAGCTGAAGGAAAGACGGCCGTTTCTGCTGGTGGGGATTGCACCGTCGAGAATAACGCAGCGGTTGGGGAAGGTAATTCCGACGAGCATTCCCGCGATGGAGCGGACGCCTTCGCGGCCCCGCTTACGGTGCGCGAGGGGAGGCGCTGGCTTGCGGACCTCGCTTCCGACGGAACGGCGCATGCGGATGCGATTCCCGCAGACGCCCCGCTCGATGCGGTGGAGCACCCGGCCCTCTCGCTCAAAGAGGTGTGGTTTCGCTACGATCGCGACCTTCCCGACGTGCTGCGTGGCGCGTCGCTCGACGTCGCACCTGGATCGATTCTCGCCATCATGGGAGGCAACGGCGCGGGCAAGTCGACCCTGCTTCGTGTGGCCTGCGGAATCTCGAAGCCCTACCGCGGCACGGTGCGCGTATTCGGCAGGAAGCTAAAAGATTGGAAGGCGGGAAGCCTCTTTGACGGATGCCTTGCGCTTCTGCCCCAAGATCCGCAGAACCTCTTCGTCAAGAAGACGGTGCGGGAAGATTTGGCAGAGATGCTCGCCTCATCCCGTTTGCCCGAGGCCGAGCGTGCCCGCCGCATCGAGCATGCCATCGACATGGCCGACATCGAGAGCTTGCTCGACAAGCACCCCTTCGACCTTTCGGGCGGCGAGCAGCAGCGTGCCGCACTCGCGAAAGTCCTGCTCGCCGATCCGAAGATCCTTCTACTCGATGAGCCGACTAAGGGCATCGACGCATTCTTCAAGCGCCAGCTCGCCTCGGTGCTCGATGATCTCAAACGCGACGGCGTCGCCATCGTCATGGTGTCGCACGACATCGAGTTCTGCGCGCGTTACGCCGACGCGGTGGCCATGATGTTCGACGGCGAGATCGTCGCCCAAAGCACGCCGCGCACGTTCTTCTCGTCGAACAGCTTCTACACCACGGCGGCGAATCGCATGAGCCGGCACGTGTTCCCGCGTGCGATTACCGATGAGGATGTGATCGGGCAATGCGTGCTGCGCTAGAAAAGGAAGCCCGCTGGAAAACCGTCCTGTCGTGGCTGGTTGTCGTCGTGCTCACGCCGATTACGGTGTGGGCGGGAGCGGCATTCGGCTCGGGCAGCTACTACGTGACGAGCATCCTCGTCATCATCTATGCGATGGTACCGTTCTTCGTGTCGTTCGAGGCACGCAGGCCCCAGGCCCGTGAGCTCGTGATCATCGCGGTGATGTGTGCGCTTGCCGTGGTCGCTCGCGTGGCGTTCATTTGGGTCCCGCACTTCAAGCCCATCGCTGCCATCGTCATGATCGCGGGCGTCGCCTTGGGGTCGCGCTCGGGCTTCCTCGTGGGGGCGATCTCGCTGCTCGTCAGCGATTTCGTCTTCGGTCAGGGGCCGTGGACCCCTTGGCAGATGCTTGCCTACGGCATCGCCGGGTTCGTCGCCGGGTTCCTCGCCGAGCGGGGGGTGATCCCTCGAAGCGATTTGAGCAACCGCGCGAAGACGCTGCTCTCGCTTGCGGGTGCGGTGTTCGTCATCGTGGTGGTCGGGCCCATTTTGGACACATGCTCGCTCTTCACGATGGTCTCCGTCATAACGCCCGAAAGCGCTCTCGCCATCTACGCGTCCGGCCTTCCCGTGAACGCGGTCCAGGCGGCAGCGACGGCAATCACCCTGCTCGTTCTCGCCAACCCGCTGCTCGGCAAGCTCGAGCGTGTGCGCGTGAAGTACGGTCTTGCGAGATAGGGGGCGCATGAACTTCGCATCCTATCATCCCGCGCTGAACCTGCTGCTCTTCGTCGCCGTGGTGGCGTTCACGGCATGCTGGACGCGCCCCGGCCTTGTGGCGGTGTCCTTCCTGTGCGCGCTCGCCTTCTCCGTAAGGCTTCGCGGCCTCCGCGCCGTCGCCATCGGCTGCGCGCTCGCCCTGTGCGCGCTCGCCTTCGCGGCGCTGTTCGCGATGAACGTGCACTTCGGCGTGACGAACCTCGCGCGAACCCCCATCGGCAACAGCATTACCATCGAGTCGCTGACCTGCGGCGTCCTCGTGGGTTTCAAGGTCGCGGCAATTCTCGTGTGGCTCTCGTGTGCCCTTTGCGTCTTCACCGCTGACAAGGTGGTGTTCCTTTTGGGGCGCGTCTTCCCGAAGGCGGCGATGATGCTCGCGGTGGCGCTCCGCGCGGTGCCGGTGGCGGGCGACCGCGCGCGCAAGATCGCCGTCGCGCAGTCAGGTATCGGGAGAGGTCCAGGTCAGGGGAGCATCCTGCGTCGAATCGCGAATGCGCTGCGGAGGGCTTCCATCCTTATTTCCTGGTCGATTGAACGATTCGTCGAGATGTCGGACTCTATGAGAAGCCGCGGTGCGGCCTTGCGCGGGCGTACGGCGTATTCGCTCTACCGCTTCGACAACCGCGACCGTGCGCTTGCCGTTATCCTCGTGGCGCTTATTACCGTGTGCGCTGCAGCGACGGTGCTCGGCCAGACGCAAATGCTTTTCAGCCCCGTCATCGTGGTGCCGAAGGCGTCGTCTGCGGGCGTGGCCGTCTTTGCGGCGTTTCTCGCGCTGTGCCTTCTGCCGCTCGCGCTTCAAGTGGCCGGCGAAGCCTTCTATGTGCGAAAAGTGGGTGCCGTGCCGACGAGGGATAATCAAAGTTCGCTTGAGAGGAAAATCCAAGAGAAAGGAAGGACCGCATGAATCTGAAGAGAAAGCTTGTCGCCCTGCTCCTGTCCGCAGTTGTGGCCTGCGGGCTCGTGCCCAGCTTGGCATTTGCTGCGATAGGCGACATCCCATCAGGGGAAACGCCGATCGGGCAGGTGCACGTCAGCATCAGCGACACACTTGCGCGCCCCGCCGGCGTAAACTACCCCGCGCCCCGCGGCACCATTGCCGAAGGGGACGTCGACCTGTATTCGTCGGACAGTGCGATGTCGGCGATCGTGCGCCTTGCAAACGAGAAGGGCGTTGCCGTCGTCGGAGCCGACAAGGGTTACATCACTTCCGTCGCGGGGCTTGGCGAGTTCGACTGCGGGAAGAAAAGCGGTTGGATGGGCACGATCGACGATTGGTTCGCGAACACGGGTTTCTCCTCGGTGACCGTGAGCAGCGGAGTTTTGGAGCCGGGCTCCGAGGTCGACCTCATGTACACGCTTGACGGCGGGCCCGACCTTGGCAGCGACTGGGGAAGCAACGATAAGACGGTGGCCTCGCTCTCGGCTGGCGCGGGCATCTTGTCCCCGTCGTTTAGTGCCGACGTCCATTCGTATACGCTCACGCTGCCCGAAGGCTCGACGAGCGTTGCGCTCACGCCAACGGCAACAAACAAGAACTTCCAGGTGAAGGCACGTGTTGGCGGCACGTGGTACAAGCGCGGCGCGGAAATTCCCATCTCGGATGGTTCGGTGATCGAGGTCGTTTGCGGCGACCCGAGCTGGCCGACTATGAACGATGCTGCGAATGTCCCCGCTCAGAGATACGAGATCACCGTGCAAGTAGGCTCCTCCGGTTCCGCCCCCGTCTTCTCCGATGTGGATTACTCGGATTGGTACGGCGATGCCGTGACCTTCGTGGCTGCGCGCGGCCTCATCACAGGCTACACCGATGGCGACAAGGCGGGGCTCTTCGGCGTTGGCGACACCCTCACGCGCGGCCAGCTCGCCACGATCCTCTGGCGCAACGCTTGCCCCGACGAGTACGCGTCCTACGACCCCAAGACTGCCAAGAACGAGATCGATATTGCGGGCTCAGCCGATGGCATGTACTACACCGCGGCTGCGAACTGGGCTTTCGCAAACGGCGTGATCACCGGCATCGTGCTCGAGGATGGCACGAGGGACTTCGCCGCTGAGGGCAAAGTCTCCTTCGAGCAGCTGGTCACCGTCCTTGCGCGCCTGTGTGCAGCTCCCGGCGAGCTTGAGTCCGCGGGCAGTGACCTGTCCGCCTTCGCCGACGGCGACTTGGCGAGCGACTGGTCGCGCAGCGCCTTCGCGTGGGCTGCCAAAAAGGGGCTTGTCGAGGGCTATGATTGGCCCACTGGCAAGTATCTTGTGCCCGGTGAGGACGTTGCCCGCGAGCGTGTGGCCGTGGTACTCAAGCGCGCCTTCGAAATGGGAATCATGTAGGCGCCGCCCCTTTTCCCTCTTCGGCGGGACGGCGAAACGGGAAGTTGGCTGGTGAAACGATCGCAAGGAGAAGTACCATGATCCACGTGTATTACGGCGACGGCAAGGGGAAGACAACGGCGGCGATGGGGCTTGCGCTGCGCATGCTCGCCGCCGGCGGGCGCGTCGTTATCGTGCAGTATCTGAAAGACGGCGAAAGCGGCGAGGTGCGCGTCCTCTCCGATCGACTCGGCGTTCCCGTGTTCGCCGGCGTGTCGACTGGCAAGTTCACCTGGGAGATGACCAACGAGGAGCTTGCGGCGGTGCGGAAGGCCCACGACAAGAATCTTGCGGCGGCCCTCGACGAGGTAGAAGCCTCGGGTGCGCGGCTGCTTGTGCTCGACGAAGTGCTCGATGCGCTTGCGATGGGGCTTGCGGACGCGGCTGCCGTGACCCGCGTGCTCAAGAGGGGAACGGGCGAGCTCGAAGTGGTGCTTACCGGCCGCAACCCGAGCGAGGACATCGCCTCGCACGCGGACTACCTGACGGAGATGGTGTGTAAGAAGCACCCGTTCGAGCGGGGCGTCCCGTCGCGCGAAGGGGTGGAATACTGATTTTGCGCATATGTCGCGCGACCCTACCTGTCGCCGTGGTCGCCAAAATGGACTACTCTGCTGACCGGCGGCCTGCAAGAGTGGTACCATCCCATCGTCGAAAAGCTTCCGGGTAGCCTGTCTTCTGATGCGCGTATCCGAAAGCACTATATGAAATGGGGAATCATGCGACGTACTCTTATAGATAACGGCGCTCGCAAGGCGCTGGCGGTCCTCGCTTCGGCGGCGCTCGTCGCGGGTCTTGTCCCCGCGGCGGCCTTCGGAGAGGTCGGGGGGGGGTCTTCCGTCGCTGATGCGGCATCGAATGCTTGCCTTGCTGAGCTCGGGGCTCAGGTAGGCGAAGGCTCCAGCGATGCGCCTGGCGAGGGAAGCGACGCCTCGGGCGCGGGCAGCGTTTCCGGTTCGGAGGCGGGCAATGCTTCTGCGATGGGAAACGAAAACGGCGCTCCAGGTGGAAGCAATGCCTCCGATGGCAGCGACAATGAGGGCAGCTTCAGCTCTTCGGATGCAGGCGACTTTTCGAGCTCGAGTTCTGGCGGCCCCACGCGCGATGGCGGTAACGTAGGCCCCATCCCGGTCGGCAGCGCAGGCACCCCCGATACCGGCGACGCCCCAAGCGCCCCCGAACCCCCGGCGCCCGAAACATTCACCGATGTAGAGCCTGGCTCATGGTACGAGCCGGGCGTGCTCTTCTGCCAGCAGAAAAAGATCATGAAGGGCATTGCGGGTACGACGCTGTTCGGCGTGGGCCAAAGCCTCACTCGCGCGCAGATGGCTGTCATGATGTGGCGCTATGCCGACCCCGAGGCTGCGGCATCCTACCTTAGCGACGCCGACAACGAGACGGGGATGGACGACGTTGAGTCCCGGACATGGTACACCGCTGCAGCTAACTGGTCGGTCGAGAAGAAGGTGATCAACGGCTTTCCCCAAGACGATGGCACGTTCGCCTTCGAACCCGACGTCCCCGTAACCCTCGACCAATTCTGCACCATCATTGCGAACTTCAACCACGTGGGTCCCAACTATGGCACCGCCTCGCTCACGCGCTTCTCTGATAGCGAAAGCGTTCCCCAATGGGCGGCGCGCGGCCTTGCATGGTGTGCCGATAAGGGCTTGGTCTCGGGTTATGACCGGGGCGGCGGCATCTTCGAGCTCTGCCCGACCGCAGAGCTTCCGCGCGAGCGTGCGGCCACTGTCTTCATGCGCGGATACGATGTCGGGGTGTTCGACGACGGCTCCGCTCCTCTTGTCTCTCCTTGCGAGGACCTGGGTCTGTCCGGGTATTGGTTCATTCGCTCCGCATCGGCAAGCTCCCTCTCGGTCGGTGCGCGCTACGACGGGGACGTTCGGCTTGCGAGCGCGAACTTCTCGCTTTCCCAGACCTTCATGTTCTCTTACGATAACGGCTACTACCACATTATCTACGCGGAGACCGGCCTTGCACTTGAGACGGCGCCCGGCATCGCGAACTCCCCTTCGGATGTCTCCCTCGGTGCAGTCGTTTCCCAAAGCAAGCGTCAGCAATGGTCGGCCGTGCGAACGGAGTCGGGTGCGCTGCGCTTCTGCAACCTTGCGACCGGCTACTGGCTTGCCCCGCAAGACCTGACCATGGGGTCTTCTCTGCAGGTAGTCGAATCCCCCGAGGAGGACGCTTCGTCGTTTGTCCTCGTCGAGCAGCAGGACCTGCTCTCCGAGGGGCTTTTCACGATCTCCCCGAAGGGCGATTTCTCGAAGCATCTCGATGTCGTGGACGCATCCGTCGATGACGGCGCGAACGTGCAGATCTGGCACGACAACGGATCGCTTGCGCAGAAATGGTATGTGAAGCGCGCATCGGGGAAGGTCAATACCTATACCCTGCAGGCGGCGTGCTCTGGCAAGCAGCTTGCCGCCGATTCGAACGGCAACGCGGTGCAGCGTACCGCGGACGGGTCGAGCGAGCAGTTGTGGCGTGCCGACTTCTCCGGCGGCTTCGTCGTCTTCACGAACCTTGGCACGGGGCGCGTGCTCGATCTTGCGGATGGGTGCACCGACGCGGGTACCAATGTGCAAACCTATGCGGCGAACGGGATGGATGCCCAGCGATTCTCGCTACGCGAGACGCAGCCTCTGCCCGAGGGGCTGTACACGATTTGCCTTGCTGGAACTGACCAGGTCATCGACTTGAGGGATGAGTCCCAGAAGTCAAACGCGAACATTCAGACATGGATATCGAATGGAACGGGCGCGCAGATTTGGAACATCGAGCACAACCAGGACGGCTCCTACACGTTCACGAACTGCGGCTCAAAGATGGCGATCGACATCTGCGACGGTATCATGGCCGCGGGGACGAATGTGCAGCAGCACGAGGTCAACGGCTCGCAGGCTCAGAAGTGGCGGGCAATCTATAACGGCGACGGCACTTTCTCCCTCGTTCCGTTCGCGAGCGGTTCGGTAGCGCTCGGGACGACGGGCACGTCGGGTGGATCGAACGTCGAGCTTGTGGGCCGAGACGCTGCTGCGCGCCTCACCTTCAAGATGGCGACGCTGCCCGGCAAGGTAGGGTATCAGAATCCTGCAGGATACTACCAGGTGAGCTCAAGGACGGTGACGCTACCCGATTACGCGAGCGGGTACTTCACTTATGTTACCCCTTCGCAAATCGCTCCTGATGCGACGCGCGAGGATTGCGTCAACGCCTTCATCGACCGTGCGTACGACTATATCGGCACGGCATACCGCTGGAATTATTCCATGGAGCCGGGCGTGGGCGTCGACTGCATCGGGCTTGTGTACCAATGCCTGTACGCGACGGGCATGGATTTGGGTGAGTTCAACCCCTACGACCACTATGCGACCGGTGCTGACGGCTGGCATAGTCACGACGCGAACAATATGTGGGACTACGGTGACGTGCTCCACCTGCCCCTGTCGATGCGGCAGCGCGGCGACGTGATTTCCTGGGAGGGCCATGTTGCAATCTATCTGGGCAACGATATGATCATCGACGCGTATGGGCCGGTGGACGTGCACAGCATGTGGTCTCGCGGCGTGCCCCGCGGCGTGTTGCGCTTCTATCAGTGATCCGCGTTCGGGCCCAGTGGCCGTGAGGACATCGCCCCTGTTCGAGCTTGATGGCGATCCTGCGAGCTTGGGCTCATCGAGACCAAAATGAAAGCGAGCGCCAGATGATCGGTCCGGCGCTCGCTTCGAGAGGCGTTTCAGCTATTGGTGTGGGCGCGGCTTTTGCCCTTGTATGCTTAGGAAACTCCTCTCCTCGAAAAGTATGATACCTAATGAGATAGTCATTTTTCAGTCGTGATTTTCTCGATCTGATGTGCGAAAATGCTACTTGTCACGTTCTCCCAAAATGTAATCGTGCGGTTACGTTTTTCCCTGCTCGGCGTTGCGGCAGTGTGCAGCAAAACATGCTGTGCGCCCGCAAGCAACCCCTCGTTAATATGAAGATGCTGTGCACCCAAGGTGTGCAAGCTGCCCTTTTATTGCCCGAAAAGGGCGTTTCGGCTACAGCTTTCCCTCGTGAGATGCACAAAACCGCTCAAGGCCGCTATAATCCAGAAAGTTTGAACGGAAGTGCCGCGGACGGATGCGGCGAAGTCAAAGTTCGCCCGTGCGCGGGCGGCCACAAGTTGTAAGGGGCAGGGCTGGTGCTCGACCAATTCTTCTCGCAGATATCGTTTGTGGATATCTTCAACTTCTGCGTCTTCATCACGTTTACCATTTGCTATACCTATCAGCTGTACTACGTGCTTGTCGTGCTCTCACGCAAGCCGAAGCAGCTTGTCGCGAAAAAGAACCATCGATACGCCGTCGTCGTTTCTGCCCGCAACGAAAGCGCGGTCATCGGCGACTTGATCCACTCCATCAAGGTGCAGAACTACCCGACAGAGCTGATTGACGTGTTCGTCATCGCCGACAACTGCACCGACAACACCGCCGATGTGGCGCGCGAGGCGGGCGCGATTGTGTTCAAGCGCTTCAACACAGAACAGGTTGGCAAAGGTTATGCGCTCGATTACGGCTTCAAGATCATCCGCAGCCAGTATGCCGACCGAGGCTACGAGGCGTATTTCGTCTTCGATGCCGACAACGTGCTCGACGTGAACTACTTCCGCGAGATGAACAAGACCTTCGACA
>OLPF01002216.1_pt1 | contig 13413 bp, 11 predicted proteins | sample 1673121 | NCBI WGS metagenome assembly OLPF01 (sample SAMEA3136756, study PRJEB25190) | human gut metagenome | reverse complement strand
CCGCAGCCGCCGAAGCGGTGCTTAAGCCGTCAGGCGGGAATTGTGCGGTGTTGCCTTAGGCATTTTCGGAGATTCCGAAAGAGATTTCGCTTTCGGCCCCCCAAATCGTCACCCCAGCGCCACATCCAGCACCATCATCACGCTGAAGCCTATCGCAAAAAACATCGTGCCAACGTTTGAGTGCTGTCCCTGCGACATTTCCGGGATCAGTTCCTCCACCACCACATACAGCATGGCTCCGGCAGCAAAGCTGAGCAGATAGGGCAAAGCAGGCACCACGATGCCTGCTGCCAGAATCGTCAGCACTGCCCCAATGGGCTCTACGATGCCAGATAGTACTCCGTCCCAGAACGCCCGGCGTTTTGGCATTCCTTCTGCCCGCAGGGGCATGGAGATGATGGCTCCCTCTGGGAAGTTCTGGATGGCGATCCCAAGGGAAAGTGCCAACGCTCCGGCTGCAGTGATCTGAGCAGTCCCGGCAAAATAGCCAGCATAAACCACCCCCACCGCCATGCCCTCCGGGATGTTGTGCAGCGTCACTGCCAGAACCATCATCGTGGTGCGTTGGAGTTGGCTTTTTGGCCCTTCGGCCTGCAAACTATTCTGGTGCAGATGCGGAATAAGATGATCCAGCAGCAGCAAAAACAGGATGCCCAGCCAGAAGCCCACCGCTGCAGGGAAAAACGCCAGCCTGCCCAGATCTGCAGCCTGCTCCATGGCCGGGATCAGCAGACTCCATACCGATGCCGCCACCATCACTCCGGCTGCAAAGCCGGTGAGGGCACGCTGGATGCCATCGCTCAAAGACTTTTTCAAAAAGAACACACAGCCCGCCCCAAGACTTGTGCCCAGAAAAGGAATCAAGATTCCCCAGAACGCATCTTGCATGATATAGTACCTCCCTGTGGTTAAGTACAACTAACCACATAAAAAGTATACTGCTCTCCGGCAAAAAGGTCAAGTGCTTTGCGGCATACGATTCAGCCGGAAGATGTTGATGCTGTTCACCAACAGCGTATTGCCTTGCGGCCAATCATCGCCATCGAACGAGAACGGACGCTATACCGCGAAAGCCGTGTTGATGATACGGCAATCTCGCTTGCGGAAAAAATCGTAGATACAGAAATCGAGAATGTTTACAGCACCCCTAAACAGCAGAACATTTCCCAAAGCCATAACGAAAAATTCCGATAAAAGGCCAGCGGCGGCTTTCGCAAAGAAAGCCGCCGCTGTTGTCAAAATGGATACTCTTAGAATTTTCCGCCGGAACTGCCGCCGAAGCCGTCGCTGTCGGTACTCGAGCCGCTCGAGCTGCTCGAGCTGTCGTTCTTGACGGGGTCGTACGTTTCGGTCTCGGTGGTGTGGGTGTAGGTGTCCTCCACCACGGACAGAGCCAAGCCTTCGGCGGGCATGTAGGCGTTGGCGTGGGTCTGCTCGTTGGCGGTCTTCATCTGGGCGTAGAAGATACCGCAGACAATACACGCTACAGCCAGCGGAATGACAAACACAAACACCCACTTGATCCAACCCTTGGCGGGGTCGTTGCCGCTGTCCAGCGGTGCACCCTTTTCGGCATAGAAATCAAGCGTGTCCGCGCACATTTCTATGTAGGTTTCGGAGGCCTTGTAATACGTTCCGTCCGAGAGCATCGGCACGATCTTATCTTCGATCTGCGCGATGCGGTAGTCGGTAAAGGCGGTCACGCCGCCGCCGTAGGTGATGGTAACATAATCGCGGGAATCCAGCGCAATCAGGAACAGGATACCGCTTTTACCCTCGCCGTAGCCAAGGTCATAGTCGCGGTACCAATCCTTGGCAAACTCGCGCACGTTCTGCCCGCCGATGTCAGACACCGTCAGCAGGTAGACGTTGACACCGTGTCCGGCACTGGCGTCCTGCGCCTTTTGTTCCAATTCAGCGGTCGCTTCGGGTTTGAACAGCTCGTAGGTGTCCATCACCAACGGCATTTCGGCAAACGCCGGTACGGCGCAGAGCAAGCACAGCACCAGTGCCGTAAGCAGAGAAAACAGTTTCTTTTTCATACTCTGTTTCCCCCCTTCAAAGCAGGATGGCAAGCAGGATCATCAGCGGAACACTGATGCCTGCAAACCAGGCGGCCACCTTTCGATTATCAACCGGCAGATCGCCGACCAGCTTGCCGGTCTGCCCATTCATAGCGAACAGATAATCCTTGCCCTGCCACTTGGTGTGCAGCATCCACACCGGCAGCAGCGCGTAGTGCTTGGCGGTGTAATCAATATGGATGTTCTCGCTCAGGGTGGTTACGCTGTTGTAGCCGGTAATGCTGGCCGAAAGCTCGCTGCTGACCGAATTCTGCATCCGGCTGTGGGCACGGGCCTGGCAGGTGTCGGCGTCCTCGTCGTATTTGTCTGCCATATAGCCCGGCAGGTACGCGGTCGAGAAGGGCTGGAAGGCGCGGTAGTCATAAGGCTCGATGGCATCCATGTGGCCGTTGGGCATCTTGGTCGAGCCGTCCACCGGCACGCCCATAAACTGCGTAGTACCCGCGCGGCGGACATCATAGTGCCTGGTCGTGGTGATGACATAATCGCCGCTGCGGTGGCTGGAGCTGGTCGTGGCTTCATATTGGCCCGAACCGGAGGCGTTGGCATCGAACAGCCAGAACGGGACATACACGCCCTTGATCTCCTCGATATGATTCTGCGAAGAGAAGGCATTGGGCAGGAATCTCTTCCCGCGATAGTATTTTTTCAGTGCGGCCTTGGCGGCGTTCTTATCCAGCACAAACGGCAGGACAAGCTCAGGCCGCTGCATGCCACTGAACTGCCCCGCGATGACCGTTGGATTGCCGCAGTACGGGCAGCTTGTCGCGGCGGTCGTCTCGTCACAGATCAGCTCTGCGCCGCAGGACGGGCAGGAATAGCTGCGCAGTCCGGCGGCCTCGTTTTCGCTCCAGACGGAGTCTGGCGGCGGTGCTTGTTTATTCTGTGCCGCGGTTTCGGCAGCGGCTTCTTTTTCAGCATAGAGCGCTTCGATCTCAGCAGTATCGTAGCTGCTGCCGCAGAAGTCACACACCAGCTTTCCGCTGGCACCATCAAAGTGAAGCGGACCGGTACAGGCAGGACATTGGTAGTTGGTAAGCTGCGTTGCCATTATGCGTCACCTCTCTTTCCTTCGGTTTGCAGCTGCCCTGCCAGATCTTCAAAAAAATCACGCAGGGTGCTGCGCGTATTGCCATCGGCATCCAGATAACGGTAGATGATCTCGTCATCCGGGGCCTTGTAAATCAGGCAAACGCTATCTAACGTTTCATCGGTGATGAATAAGCCGGGAGAATTTTTCTTTTCGTCTGGCAGGCTTTCCAGCCCCAGCTTTTCTGCCAGAGCCAGGGCTTCTTGCCAATGGGTGTCCTCAACAGGGATGTTTTCCAGCTCCACCCATTCCTCATCCTTGTAATTGCAGCTGAAAAGGCAGCCGTCAACCGGGTCATTTCTTATGCTGAACCCATAGGTGTCGTCATAGCACATACCGGAATAACTGATGCTGATACCGGTCAGTGTGCCGGGCGGCGCTTTTTTACAGCCGGACATTGTCAGAAAAGCGGCTACGGCGCAAAGCACCGCAGCGATTTTTTTGCGCATCACTGGCCAAACGGCTTACCGCACTCCGGGCAGAACTTGGGCGGATGAGCCGGGTCATCCGGGGTCCAGCCGCACTGGCTGCACTTGGCGGGAGCCGGGGCGGGCTTGGGGCTGCCGCAGTTGCAGCAGAACTTACCGGTGTTGGAAGTGCCGCAGCTGCATACCCAGCTGGCGGCTGCGGGTGCCGGGGCAGGCTTGGGGCTGCCGCAGTTTGCGCAGAATTTGCCGGTATTGCCGGTCTGGCCGCAGCTGCAGGTCCAGCCTGCGGGGGCAGAGGCCGGGGCCGGGGCGGGCTGTGCGGCGGCCTGCTGCTGGGCACCCATCTGGTACAGGTTCTGGGCGTTCATACCGCCCGCCGCACCGGCCATATTCATGCCCATAAAGGCCATGGCGGGGCCTGCGCCCTGATTACCGGCCGCGGTCTGCATGGCACTGGCCTGTGCGCCGACAAGATGCGCAGCGGCGCGGGTCGGGTCCATAAAGGCTGCGTTGCGCTGCATTTCCTTGAGCATCTGCTCGTCTTCCTCGCTGGCCTTCACGCTGGAAACGCCGAAGGATACGATCTCGATGCCGCGCAGCTTGCCCCACTTGGCGCTCAGCACATCGTTGAGGGCCTCGGCAAGCTCCATCGTGTGGCCAGGCAGTGCGGAATAGCGGATGCCCATATCGCTGATCTTGGCAAAGGCGGGCTGCAGGGCGGTCATCAGCTCGGATTTCAGCTGCCCGTCGATCTCATCGCGGGTGTAACCTTCCTCCACATTGCCGCAGACATTGGTGTAGAACAAAATGGGGTTGGTGATGCGGTAGCTGTACTCGCCGAAGCAGCGGATGGCAATGTCGATGTCGATGCCGGCGCGCTGATCCACCACGCGGAAGGGCACCGGGCTGGGCGTGCCGTATTTGTTGCCCACCAGCTCCTTGGTGTTGAAGTAATAGATGCGCTGATCCATCGGGGCCTCGCCGCCGAAGGTAAAGCGCTTGCCGATGTTCTGGAACACTGCGCCGATGGACTCGGACAAATCGCCGCTGAACAGCGTCGGCGCGCTGCCGGTATCGTAGGTGTACTCACCCGGCTCGGCGCACATATCCACGACCTTGCCCTGCTCCACGATCATGGCACACTGGCCGTCGGCAACGGCCACGATGGAGCCGTTGGAGATAATGTTGTCATTGCCTTTGGTGTTGGCGCTGCGTCCGCTCTGGCGTTTCCAGCCGCGGGTAGCCAACAGGTCAGCTGGCATGGCTTCACAATAAAAGTATTCCTTCCACTGGTCGGCCATAACGCCGCCAGCAGCGCCCATTGCAGCTCTGATAAGTCCCATAATGATCCTCCTATATCAGGGGCGGGCAGGGCCCGCCCCATTTTGTACAGATAAATTAGTTCGTTATTTGTTGGCCAAGGCGGCCTTGTACTCCTCATAGCGGGGCGGCAGCTCTTCGAGCTCCTCGTTCCACTCGGTGCCGTCCAGCCTCATGTAGAAGCTGACCGCACAGGCCGTACCGTCGTCGCCCTCGTAGTCATACATGAACAGCGAGATGCTGTCGTTATACGGGTACAGGTTGAACTTATACGCATCGCTCTCGGTTATGTTCTGGTCAAGCACCCAGTCGTAGCCGTCCAGGATAGGCTCGATATGGTCATCATAGACATTGACCCACATCGTGATGACCGGGTCATCAGGCATACCGTCACGGTAAACCTCAAAGTAGTGGCTGCCGTCATCGCTCTCACCGATGTAGCCCCAGCAATCGTAGGTGTCGGTGTCAAAGTAATCACGGTTCGGTACATTCTTGTAGTTTTCCATCCGGAACCAGCCGTACCAATTGGTGTTGCCCAAATCATCGTAGGTGTTGCCGTCGTCGTAGGTGTAGGGCGGGTCAGGCTCATCCGGGCCGTCGATCCAGCCGTCGCCGTCATATTCGTCCTCGCCGCCGTCCAGCAAAGTGGGGTCGATTTCAGGCTTGGTGTCGCTGCGCTTAAAGACCATGGTCATACCGTCAAACTCAATGGTCAGCAGGTCACCCTCGCGGGTGTAGGTCATGGCCGGGGTATCGGGGTCGGTCAGCGCGTAGAAGCTGCCGTCCTTCCATTGGAAGGTGACAAAATCCTCCATGTAGGTTTCGCCGGTGCCGTCCGCGCGCAGCTCAATGTAGAAGTCCTCCATATCGACGAGGGCAAGCTCCTCCTTGGAGAGGGTGTACTCGCTGTCGGAGGCGGATTCCAGCACATAGATGCCCACATCGGTATCGCTGCCTGCGGTGGTGCCCTGGGTCATGCTGTCACCGTCCAGAGGCTGCTGCATGGTGCTGCCGGACTTGACGAAGTAGATCGTCACGCCCTGTCCCTGCACATCGTTCAGGGTCAGGATTTCGTCTTGCAGGGTGCCGGTGCAGCTCAGGCCGCCGCAATCCAGCTGGAAGACCCCGCCGTTCAGCGTCCACTTGCCGTAGGACTTGGTGCCGTCCACCGTTACAACGCACTTGCCCTTATCATTCAGGTCCATCAGGAACCCGCTGCCGAAGGCATCCTCGACCTGCGTCACGGAGCCGCCGATCTCGGCGTAGGCTGCTTCCCAGGTGCCCTGATTCGGGTCACCGGCGTTCGGTTTGCCGGTGCGGATAGAGCCGCTAATCATTGTTACGATGATCATAAGCAGGAATATCACCGGGATGGCGATCAGGATCATCCGCTTGGGGGACATTGGTGCGCGGGGGCGCTTGGGCTTGCCGCCGGGGGCCACATTGCCGTAAGGGTTGCCGCCCGTGCCGCCGGGTGGCGGCGGCGTGACAGGCGGTGCGGACGCGGACGGGGACGTTTTCCCGGCGTAAAGCGGTGCGCCTGCGCCGGTCTGCGGCGGTGTGCCGGGCGCATTGCCTGCGTAAGGATTCGCTGCGTTCGTCCGGGGCTGCGGGGCGGCAGGTGCGCTGCCTGCATAGGGATTGCCGCCGCTTGCCTGCGGCTGCGGGGGCGTCTGTGCAGGCTGTGGGGGCGGCGGTGCAGCCTGGGTCGGCTGAACCGGGGGCGGGGGCACAGCTGCGGGCTGTGCGGCGGGCTGCGGTACGGAGACCTTTGCTCCGCAATTTTCGCAGAATTTAGTACCGGGCTTTAACTCGGCACCACATTGCGTACATGTTGCCATAGTGTCTGCCTCCTTTACAAGATAATCGTTTCAGATTTTTTTATTCGTTTGTCATTTCAAACCAAACGGATTCGTCCTTTGGCAGGTTCAGCAGGGATTCCCCGCCGATATGCCTTACGTAAAAGCCGCCGTAATCGGTGGGCATCATGGCCACGGTTTCGCGCTGTGCGCGCCCTAGATCCATGCGGTACAGCGAAATGCTGCAGATCCAGCCGCGGTGATCCATACCAAGGTAGGTGATGCCGCTGTCCCATGTGGCGGGCTCTCGGTTTTCGTTTCGGTATTCGCCGATGTAGAAGTTCGGCTGATCCTCGCAAATTTCAAACCAGGTACCGGTGTAGTCACTTACATACGAGCCGATCAGGCTGGAAAGTTCCATCGGGTCGGCATTGTGCATGGCCTCGACCAGGTTGAACTTTTCATTGTTGCGGGAGACAGCGTACACCGTTGTATACTCGGCCTCGAAATCCGCATCGTAAGCGGTGCCGATCTCAAACTTGACGATCTCGTTGACGCCGTACAGCGGGCCGCCGTTGGCCATGGTGCCGCACTGTGCGCCGCTGATGACGTCGATGTACTCGACATTGCCGTCCTCGGTCAGCAGGAACACATAGGGGGCATAATCCTGGCCGACACTGGTCATGAGCATCTTTACATAGTTGCCGTAGCAGCCGTTTACCGTAAACTCGGTTTGGTCGCCCAGCTCGTACCATTCCTTCATGTCTTGGTAGGTAACTGCGCCGTCGGAGCTTACATAGTCGGTCAGGGCGCGCACCGTTACCTTGCCGGTGGCGGTCACATCGCAGGTAAACCATTCGTCCTGGCCGTGCAGCACCTGGCCGCTGGCCTGCCGCTTGTTGGGGTCAACCTGAACATCTGTCCAGTACATTCCCGACCCGGCGGGGGTGTACATCGGTACGGTCACGACAAAACCGTTTGAAAAATGGGGAAATATGGAGTAGTAGGTAAATACACTGTCAAGCTCGCTCAGGCTTTGCGCGCGCATCTTGTACAGCATGGCGGTATATTCGGGGTCATAGCCGCCGAAATGGACATCGAAATGCTGTGCTGTGGCGCGCTGCAGCGCGTTCAGGGTCTTTGCGCTGTCGGTGTAGCCCATGTATTCGAGCAAATCCAGATTGGTAAGCTCCTGCCCTGTGGCAAAGTTGTAATGGTAGCTGCCCACATCGTGGTTGAACAACGTGTCGGAACTGGTCACCTGCAGGCTCAGCACGGGGCCGTTCCAGTTGCTGACCCAGATGATGAAGCCGGTGTCGATGAAATCATTGCGGGAACGGGCATCCTGGGCACGCTCTACCAGATAGCCGTATCGGTAGTTGATCATCTCGTTGATGTGCTTGGCGTCCTCGGTGTCATCATCGATCTGCGGTACTTCATAAAAATAGGTGTCCTCGATGCCGTTGGGGTCGGTGTAGGTAAAGCGCTCGCTGTACAGCGGGATAATGCGGGAATCATCCAGCCTCCGGCTGCTTTGCGGCTTGACAGCGGCTTCGTCCTTTTGAACGGTCGGGGTCGTATCGTCGGACGACTCGACTGTCGGTTCCGTTATCGGGGCGGAAACCGACGGGGTGCCGGAAGATGCCGAGGCAGGCGGGGCATTGCTGCGCCCGCAGCCCGTTGTGATCAGCAGCAGGGCCGCCGCCGTCAGGGATAGCAGTTTTTTCATGGTCGGTTCACCTGCCTTTTCGTTGCGGGTAGTGTGTGTCAGCGATTGCCTTAGCCAAAGGTAACGCTGTTCAGCACGGTGTTGCCCTCGGTGCCGGGGTCGATGTCTACGCCGGAGATCTTGATGGCCAGCCAGCCGCCGGTGGGCATCTCGCCGTAGTATTCCGTCCACCACATACCAACGTTTTTGTAGGTGCGTCCGGCCATCTCCACGCCGCCGATGGTGCGCGTGGCAAGCTCCTCCACGTTTTCAAAGCTGTCGTAATAGTAGTTGATCTTGTCCAGACCGCTTTTCAGCTCAAAGGTTATGCGCGGGTCGCCGGAGAAGATATGGCTGGGGTCATCGGTCGGGAACAGCTTGAGATCCCCGAAGCTGGTCGAGGCGGACTTGTACCAGCCCTGATCGGGGCAGGTCACGTTGAGCACCAGCGTATAGTCTGTGCCGAATGCCTCCAGCGTCTGGGTGTTCAGGCCGGCAGCCGACGGGTAATCGGGATTGTCCGCGGGCGCGGAAGCAGTGGCCGGTTCGGCGGTGGCTTCCGGCTCCGACGCCGCAGCGGGCTCCGATGCAGGCTCGGATGCAGGCTCGGATGCCGCGTCGGTCTTGGGCTCTGCCGGGGTCTCCGTCTGGGGTTCAACAGCCGGTTCGGCGGCCTGCGCTTTCAGGTCGGATAAACCGGAATTGACCTCTTTGGTCACATCCCCCTTGGAGCAACCGGCCAAAGCCATAAGCATCATGGCTGCCAATACGGCAGCGAGCGTTCGTTGTACTTTTTTCATAGCTGTCCTCCTTTTGGTCATAAAGTGTCCATCATAGCGCTCAGATAGGCAGGCGAGACGGAAGCGTAGACGAAATCATCGACAATATAGTCCTTTTTTGCCAGACACACGGCGGTGGCCAGCTCGGGATATTCGGCCTCATCCACAAGCAGTACCGTTTTGCAGTGCGGGCAGACATCCCGCAGGTCGTTTGCCAGCAGCAGTCTGTCCTGCAGGGTGCGCGGCGGATGCGGGCAGACCTCCAGCAGCAGGACATCCGCCCTGCAGGAACGGCATAGCTTTACAATATCCTTTGTCTTAGGACCAGCGCTTTGCACCTGGAAGTCCGGCCCGCCCTGTTTCAGTGCCATTGTCAATGCGCTCGTCATCACAGAGTATTGCGCGTCCAAAACGATCCTCCGCACGGCGTAGCCCTCCTTTCCTGCAAAGAATACGATTTGTCAATTTCATCATACAGAAATCGGACGATTTCTGCCCCCACCATTTGGATAGTTTTTTGGACTTTTTTCTGCTTTTTCCGTACTATTGCAAAAAAGTGCAGATTGCGTCATAATGATACTGGAAAGAAACAGACGGATGATCTACCCTTTGGAAAGGACAGGCACTATGACAAAGGTACGGCTTGGCAACCTGTGTTTAGCCGCTGCGGTTGCAGGGGTGATTCTCTGCGCTGTCCTGATGCGGGCGTTTTATATGCCGTATTCCGGCTTTTGGCGCACGGTGCTGTATAATATTCTGATCTTTTCCTGGGCGGTATCGGTCTGGTGGCGTATCCTGCACACACAGACCCGCCGCTGCCTGCTGGGTGCTGCCGCCCTGATGCTGTTCTGGCTGGATATCCGCCTGATCCGCTATGACTTTGCCCAGGCGCCGGAGATGCTGCGGCGATTGTGGTATGCGTACTATATCCCGATGCTGCTGATCCCGACCCTTGCACTTTATACGCTTTTCTTTTTGGATCGGGGGCAGTCCGCCCCGCTGTACAAGTACCGGTACGTGATTTTTGTATTTCCTGTGGTACTGTTCAGCCTGGTGCTGACAAACGACTGTCATCAGCTTGCGTTTGCGTTCCCACCCGGGCAGGAGGTACTGGGCAGCCCCGATTACACCTATCGGTTCGTATATTACCTCTGTCTGCTGTGGATATTTTCCTGTGCCGTGTTCACGGTGGTGTACCTTGTACGGCGCTGCCGTATTCCGCATACAAAGCGCATCCTCTGGCTGCCGCTTGTGCCGATTTTTTTTGCCACCCTCTATGCTTTACTGTACAAGCATATTTTAAATGTGCCGTGGATGCATGCGATCGCCGGTGATATGACCGTGGTGCAATGCCTGACCTTTACAGCGTCCTTTGAGGCGTGCATCCGGTGCGGGCTTATCCAATCCAATATGGGGTATGCCACGCTGTTTGAGGTATCTATGGCCAAGGGTCTGATCACGGACCGGGCGTTTGTGCCTGTGCAATGCTCCATGCAGGCAGCGCCGCTCCATGAGGAGCAGCTGCGTCAGGCGCTCACCGGCAGTGTCCAGTTGGATGCAACGACCCAGCTTCACGGCCACCCGATCCGGAAAGGGTATATTTTCTGGCAGGAGGACATCACCGAACTGGTGGCTCTGCTGGAGGAGCTGCGTCTCACGCAGGAGGAATTGCATGACATCGGGGACATCATACAGGCGGAAACAGCCCAGAAGGCACAATGGCTGAAGCTGAGCGAGCAGAACCGGCTGTATGACAAAATCGAGACCGTCACAGCCCGCCAGCTGGCACGGATACAGGAATATCTGATCGCGCTCAAGGCCACGGACGATGTCGATACCGCCCGGCGGCTGCTGAAGCACATCGTCATTTTGGGAACCTATATCAAGCGGCGCAGCAACCTTGTTTTTGTCTGCGACAAGACGGAGGACATCGACACCACGGAGCTGCGGCTGAGCCTGTTTGAATCGGCCGAGAGCCTGCGCCTGAGTGATATACGCTGCGCCGTACAGATTGCCGACACAGCAAAGATTTCCCCTGCATCCGCCGTGGCAATCTATGACGCCTTTGAAGCCATCATAGAAGCGACCCTGCCGGGATTGCAGGAGATCCTTTTCTGCGCCGAGCATACGGCGCAGGGCTGGGGGCTGCGCTGCAGCGTTCAATGCACCGACGCGCCCACTGCGCTGCCCGGCCTGCCGCAGATGCAGCTTGAACGGGACGATGACGGGCTTTTGTATTTCACGATGTTTCCGGCAGAAGGAGGCGGCCTATGATTCCCCGAATCTCCCGCAACGCCGTCAAGGAAGGCTTTGACACGCTGCCGGCGGCCATCTGCTACTTTGACCGCAATGGTCTGCTGCGTCTGATCAATCACAGGATGCAGGAAATCGCCGCAGTCCTCTGTGGCCGGGATCTGCAGACCCTTACTGATCTGGAGCAGGCGCTGCGCAGTCCCGGCGGCGGTGTGCGGCTACGCGATGAGGCCGCCCGCATCTACGAATTCCCGGACGGAACGGTATATCATTTCACGGTGCGCCCTGTTCAGGACAAATACGGTATACCGTACACCGAGGTGATGGCCACCGATGTCACCCAGCTGGCTACATTGCATGCTGCACTGCAGCAGGAAAACGAGCGCCTTGCCGATGCGAACCGCCGCGCAAAGCGCTTATATGACAATATGCCCGACATTGTGCGGGAGGAAGAAATCCTGAAAATGAAGATGCGCGTGCATGACGACATCGGCCATACCCTGCTTGCCGCACGGCGCGCACTGCGGCATGAGCATGACCTCGCCCGGCTCAGGAGCGAAGCTGCGAAGTGGGAAAGCTCCATCTCCCTGCTATGCCGCGCCCAGCAGGAGAATGCTGCAGAGGACCCGCTGAGCTATATGCAAAGGCGGGCGGCTGTTCTGGGTGCAGCCGTACAGCTGCGCGGTGCGTACCCTGCGGCACGCGCCACCCGCGAGCTCTACGCACTGATCCTGCGGGAGTGTACCTCCAACGGTGTGCGGCATGCGGGCGCCACGGAATTGTACGCCGATTCCGAGCATCGGCCACAGGCATGGCACCTTTGCATCACGAACAACGGCGCACCGCCCAGGGCGGAGATAAAGGAAGGCGGCGGGCTTTCCTCGCTCCGCCGCCGTATTGAAAAAGCAGGGGGTACAGTAACCGTACATTCCCTGCCTGTATTTGTTCTGGAAGTCACCCTGCCCGATAAGGAGAGCACTTATGATACGCGTTATGATCGTTGAGGACCAAAAGCTGGTACGGAGCCTGCTTGAAAGCTATATTCAGAACGAGGACGGGTATCAACTTGCTGTGTCTATCCCCGGCGCTGCAGAGGCTCCAATCCTGTGCGATACCGAGGACATCGACCTTGTGCTGATGGATGTGCAGACAGAACACCGCGAAAACGGCCTGGCTGCCGCCAAAAAGATACGAGAAGCGCACCCGGAAATCAAGATCGTGGTGGCGACCTCGCTTATTGACACACAGGTCTTGGCACGCGCAAAAGCCGTGGGCGCGGACAGCCTGTGGTATAAGGACGGCGATGAAGGGACCCTGATGCAGGTCGTGCGCCGCACGATGGCAGGGGAGCATATCTTCCCCGATGCACCGCCCAGCGTGGAGATCGGCACTGCCATGAGCGCCGAGTTCACCAAAGGAGAGATGAAGGTCCTGCGCTGTCTTGTGCGCGGGCTGTCCTATAACGAGATTGCAAAAGAACTCGGCATCGAGCCATCCACCGTGAAGTACCACGTCATCAATATGCTGCAAAAGACGAACCTGGAGAATAAACTCCAGCTTGCCATCGCCGCCACCGAAGCCAAATTGGTGGTGGAGTTGGCAGAGGAGTAATTTGTAGTATATAAAAATAGTTGGCAGACCATGAACCGTTATTCCATAGCAAACGGTGCGTAAAAAGTAAAGTGCCCGCGAGACGAACACGAGCGCTTGCGCGAAGTGCGAGTCCATCCCGGAGGGAATGGTGCAACAAAAAAGCCGCAACATTCGTTGCGGCTTTTCTTGGTGCACCATCGGGGACTCTCCCGCGGGCTAAGGAACGCCGCACTGTGGCGTTCCTTACGGCACTGCGTGCCGCCGCCCTGTTCGAGTATCTCCGACGCTGCACCAGATTGAACCTTCTTTGAAAGATTGCAATAAAAAACGCGCTGCAATTTCTTGCAACGCGTACTTTG
>OLPF01002207.1_pt1 | contig 13458 bp, 13 predicted proteins | sample 1673121 | NCBI WGS metagenome assembly OLPF01 (sample SAMEA3136756, study PRJEB25190) | human gut metagenome | reverse complement strand
TTCCCGCTGTGCCATAAGAATACACCGGAGGAATGTAGTTTTTTGGGGATTACCGTTTTCTTATTTTCTCTGCTAGCTGTTTCATCGGCTGTTCACAGCGCTCAAAGAAGTATTGATAGCTTTTGCAGAATCGGTTCAGGGTGAGTTTTTCATCCAGGGAGGATTCGCGATCCCTGCGGCAACCGCCATGACATAAATAGAACCATGGGCAGGCCTGACAGGCGGGGTCTACTTCCAATGAAGACTGTTGAAACGCTTGACATGCATCGCTGCGGCACAGCTGAAAGAAGGAGTGACGGTCAATGCTACCCATACGCCATTGATCAAGTACATAAAAATCGCAAGGGTATACGCTTCCATCGGCCTCTATCAGAAAATACAGTCCGCAGCGTCCGCGCATGCCGCACATCTCCGGTGTTTGTCCCAGGAGTATCTGCATGTAATTATCAAGGTTTCGCACGCTGATGGAATGGCCGCAAATCCATGCCTGTTCATACAGCTGGAATATTGTTACGAGGAATTCTCCGTATGCTTCCGCTGTAAGGGAATAGTCGCTTTTTTCTCCATCGAATCCATCGATGCACGGAATAAACTGTATATACCCATGCGGGGCCAAGCTGCGCCATACGGCATGGACCTGCAGCGCAACTTCGCGGGTAACCACGCAGAGAATATTGTATGGAATGTGCCGCTTCTTCAGCCGTTGTATTGTATGAACCACTTGCTGATAGGTTCCATGGCCGTGGGCGTCCATCCGTAGCATATCATGGGTCTGCGCGCAGCCGTCCAGGGATACTCCCACCAGAAAATGATATTGGGCAAACAAGCTGAGCATTTCCTCGGAGAGATGATAACCATTGGTCTGTATGGCGTACTGTACGGCAAGGCCGCGCTGATTGTACTTTTCAACGGTTTGGATAAAATGCGTGAAGTATGCGGTCCCTGCCAGGGTTGGCTCGCCTCCCTGAAAGGAGAAGGAAACGCTGCCCTCCGCATACGCAAAAGCCTTTCGAACCAAATTTTCCACCGTATCACGGGACATGGTGCCATAGTTGGCATGTTCCCGGTGCGAAGTAACGTCCGCATAAAAGCAATAAACACAGTGCATGTTGCAGCTTGAGGATACCGGTTTGATCATTATACTCAAAGGCGGCATGGTATCAATTTCTCCTTTTGAGATCTTTGATCAGGCGTCATGGATGCCAACACAGCGTCTGCCATTACACAAAGGATGCATACGCATGAATTCCTCCCTTGGTGCATGGGCAGAAGCATATATCCGCGCACAACGCTTCTGCATGATAAAGAAGGAATAACACGCTCATGATGCTTGGGGGTATTTCTATAAGTTTACTTCTATGGAATATAGCATCACCGGTACGGTGTGTCAAGGTGGAATCGTTTTTGTCCATGCGCGACTTGTGTACGGGCAAATAGGTCAAGCAAGGCAGTCGTCCATGCCTGTACGTCTGCCTTGCTGACAGGTTTGCTTTCTCCAAGGGGTCAATGAAACTTTACATATAGGAAAGGGTATGCCAGTGCTTATAGCTTATTCAGGGGATAGCCTGCTCCGTGCCCAAGGTTTAGCCAATAGGGACGGTCCTCGCACCGGTAGAATACTGTGCGCAATAGTGCCGGGTCCTCTTGCAGCATGGCTTCCAGGTCACGCTGTATTTCCGCATAGTCAGGTTTACCGTAAAGATTGCAAAATTCATACGGGTCGCTTTGCAGGTCATAGAGTTCACGGTAGACCTTTACAGGCTTATACATTTCAAAACCTACGCCATTGAGGCATAGTTTCATATGTCCCTTGAGTATTGCCACACGACCTTCACATGCGGAAATAATGCAGTCCCGTCCGCCCTGCGCTACCACACGCTCCAGAGCAGCGCCATCTAAATGTTCCGGAAGTTGGGCACCTCCCATGGTCAAGAGGGTCGGAAATACATCCACGCTGGACACACGTTCAAAAATATCTTTACGCTGGCGCTGACCGGGATGGTGTATCATCAAGGGGACACGCAGCACATCATCATACACGGAACTATTCTTTCCCCACAAGCTATGGTTCCCCATCATGTCACCATGATCGGCGGTGAAGACGATATAGAGATCCTCGTGCCAGATGGCAGTGGCCTTTTGAATAATCTTCTGAATATATTCATCGATTTGGACAATGTTCGCATAGTACTTTTGACGCCATTTTCTCCAGTATTCTTCCGTAAAGTTTTTTTGCGCGCCATCAATGGCATTGCCGCTGCCTTCTGTACAGGGGCCTGTACCATAGAATCCCATTCGATTGTGCTTTGTTTCATCCTCCCATTCGTGGGGCTGCCAATGCCGTGGAAGATCATGCTCCATATCAATACGCTCATTATATTCGCTGGGTGCATCCATGGGATAGTGTGGACCCGAAAAGCTTACCCACATAAAGTGAGGCTGATCAGCGGTACATTGATCTAAGTAATCCAATGCTTTTTGCCCTGTCCAGGCATCAGGGTGCGTTTCTTTGGCGTGGGGATAATCAGGCAACTGCCCCGGGATTTTCTCCTGCATAAATCGTCTACGGTATTCGGCAAGCAGCCCTTTTTGCTCCATTTCCGTGGAGTAATCATCGTAGTACCAAAGGGAGATGTTTTTGTCATCCTGCAGATCCAAGTGGTCCATGCCCAGCGCCCGGTAGTATACCTTGAAGTGCTCATATTCCTGTGTTAGATAGGGCCGCACAGCCGGATAGGGGCAGGGAACAAAATGGCACTTGCCGTGCAAGGAAGTTGTATAACCACTTTGCTTCAGGCAGGTAAAAAGATTCGGGAGCTGCCAAGGCAGCGATGCTCCGAAATTGTTGCTGATACAGCCGTTATGGTAGGGCATCAGACCGGTCATCCAGGTGCAACGTGCAGGCAGACATACCGGGCTCGCGGAATAAGCCGTCTGATATACATCAGAGCAGGCCATCAGTTGCTGCAAGCCGGGCAGCGTGTAGGGCAGGTTCGCGTGATATACGGTATCCAGATGCTGCTCATCTGTGGTGATAAACAGAATGGAAGGCTTACGCATGGCTTTTACTCCTTTAGACATGGCGCGAAAGATGCATTCATCTTTCGCGCCATGCGTTATGTCTGTTTGATTCCTGAATGGTAACGGACATGTAACGGTCATAAGCGCTTTGCACAGCGCACAGCGCCTGCTCCAATCCCATGCTTTCAACGGTGCTTACATAGGCATCCCATTGGTCCAAGGATTCGGTTCCCACAATAAACTTCAGGACCATTTCATCAACATAGGTATCAATATCATTCATGATAGATGTCTTTGTCTCGGACTCTTCTTCCGTCATGCTGATATTGGGCAAATACAGTGCACTATCCAGCAATGGATCATCGTCATACTGCAAACGAATGGCAGTGGCCTCCGGCGATTTCAGCAGATTTGCATGACAGACCGTGTCATTATCTGCATAGGTGGCGGCATTGTGCGCTTTGAAATAATAGTTTAGGCCTTCTTGCGAAATGCCATTGTAATCCCACATGGCGGGCAGATACTGCCGTTGACCATCTACAATTTCATAGTTAAGGCCTTCAATTCCCCAGTTGGCCAAATCCATACCGGCATCCGTATACAGGAAATTGAGCCATTGAACGGCAAGCTCGGGTTGCTGGCACGTGGAGGCCACGGATACCACGCCATAGTCGAAGTCCTTATAAACAAGGGTAGCCTTGTAGCTGTCCCAATGCAGGAATTGGTCTTCCGTCAAACGCGGATAGGGCGTTGAAAGCACGGTATATCCTTCTGCAACGCCAAAGTTATACGCAGCAACAATGGGCTTATCATACGTGCCGATTTCACCCAGGGCAAACATGGTGTCCACGTTGCTTTGGCTTACAAAGTCCTTGGAGATGTATCCCTTTGCATACCAGTCATGCATCAGGGTAAGGTAGTCATAGAACCCCTGCTGTACTTGGCCATACTTGACCTGGCCGTCTTCCTGGTAAAAATCCTGGCGAATATTATAGGCGCCCATGAACTTCTCATCGTAACCTGTGGCGTTGAGCATAAAAGGAGTTACACCGGCATCCAGCATTTTCTGGAAAAGGTTGGACCAATCATCAACCGTTACCGGCACTTCCGTTTCGCCCAGCTGATCCATCAGTTCCTTTTTTAATACCAAACGCATCCAGGAAGGATTGGCTGTTTTGAAGATGCGATAGAACGCGCTGACAACGCCGCTGTCGTCCACCGCTTCCCGCCAAATGGCATCCTCCGAAGTAATGATTTTGTAATAGTCAGGCGCATATGTCTCCAGATAGGGTGCCAGGTCCAGGAAATACCCATCCAGAACGCCTTGATAGGTTCCGCCGGCATACAGGCGGGAGTCCATGATAATGTCAGGCATTTCCCCGGAAACCAGCAGCATGTTCAGGGTTTCTGTGGCGGCGGACATGGTTGGCGAAATATATTCCACATGCACGCCTGTCAAGCGCTCTAGTTCCTGGCAGTAGGGAGTGTCGTTCCAATCACTGACATAGTCCTGCAAGTTAGCATCCATGGGGCGGAATACAGTTAACGTGGCTGTTTCGCCCTCGGGCACCAGCCGCGTAGACGCTGCTTCCTCGCCCATTGCGCCAAAGGGCATGCAGCTGAGCACAAGGGCAAGAATCATCAAGTACAAACAACTTCGCTTCATGGGAAAACCTCCTATTTTTTACCGGACACGCCGGCATATTACCTCAGCCCTTGACAGATCCTAACATAACACCTTTTACAAAAAACTTCTGCACAAAAGGATAGACAAGCGGAATGGGGACAATGGATACAATAATCACGGCATACTTGGTCAACTCTTTCAGGTAAAGGGCGTTTACATCCTCCGTGGTTCCACCTGCGCCATCGTACAGCAGTATGTCGCGCACAAAGATTTGCAGCGGATACAGATGGTTTTTGTTCAGATAAATCATGGAATTGAACCATTCGTTCCAGTGCTCCACTGCATAGAACAGCAGCATGACCGCCATGGTCGCTTTGCACACCGGAATATAAATTTGATAGAGTATGCGCAGGTCGCTGGCGCCATCAAGGTAAGCAGATTCCTGCAGCTCATTGGGAACGCCTGCAAAAGCAGTCCGCATCACAATCAGGTTCCATGTATTGACAGCCGTAGGGATCACAATAGCCCAGCGGGTGTTTAACATACCTAAGGACTTCACAAGCATGAACGTGGGAATAATCCCTACACTAAAATACATGGTGAAAACAAACAAGAATACAAATAATTTGCGAAAGGGCCAACCCGAGCGTGCCAATGTATATGCCCCTAATGTAGTTAGGAACATATTGATTGCCGTACCAATGATGACATAAAACAGCGTATTCATGTACCCTGTCAGTATATTGGGATTGTTAAATACGGTCTGATAGCCTTTTGCGGAATATCCATCCGGCCAGAGCAAAATGCCGCGATGGCGCATCAAGCGCATGGGGTCACTGAAGGATGCCGCCAGAACATGAATCAATGGATATAGGCATATCAATGCAATGATGGTTATGATGCAATAGTTGAGTGCCGTTAAACTACGGCGTGGCAAATCGCGCTGTTCCAGCATGCCTTTTTCTCCCCCTTACCACAAGCTGTTGCCAGTTATCCGACGGCTGAACGCATTTGCGCCAATCAGGATCATCAAGTTAATCACGGAGTTAAATAGGCCAACCGCAGCCCCGTAGCTGTAATCCATATCATACAGGCCGCGACGGTAGACATAGCTGGAGATAACGTCTGCTGTTTCGTAGGTGGCGGGGCTGTAAAGCAAGATCACCTTGTCAAATCCCACAAGCATCATCCTGCCCACGCGCATGATCAGCTGAATCACAATCACCGGCATGATTGCAGGCAAATTCACATGCAGTATGCGACGCATACGTCCTGCTCCGTCAATGGCCGCGGCTTCATGCAGTGACTGATCCACGCCGGATAGCGTTGCCAGATAAATGATTGTTCCCCATCCCACATGTTGCCAAATGTCAGAGCCCACAAAGATTGTGCGAAAATATTTTGGCTGCGCCAGCAGACTGGTCCGTTCCAGGCCCAGAAACGCACGTATATCATTGATGAGCCCGTCCGACTCACAAAACTCCGCCAGTAATCCGCAAACAACCACAATGGAAATAAAGTGCGGCATATAGGTCACGGTTTGAATAAGACTTTTATAGGGCCCATCCATCATTTGATTGATCATCAATGCGAACACAATGGACGCAGTAAACGAAAACAGAATCTGGTATAAGTTAATCAGCAGCGTGTTCCGGATTACGCGCCAGGCATATACGCCTGTCAGAAATTCATAAAAATTGTCCAGCCCGATAAATTTGCTGCCGGAGATTCCCTTCATTGGTTTGTAATCAAGGAAGGCAATAACTGCATAGTACATACTTGAATAGTGAAAAATAAGGTAATAGGCGACAACGGGCAGAAGCATGATGTATATGTATCGATAACGCTTCATTTTCTTCCAGAGCGTGGCCGTCCTTTGCTGATGGTATTGCACCATTGTTATACGCCTCCTTGCTTATTGTAGACATAGTATGCCAAATTTCTGAACTTTCTGACAAGATGTCAAAGCCGTTATGGCTTGCCAGAACAGATTTTTTCGCCTTGCCAAATACAAACAAGTATGCAAAACCCTGCCAACCGCATGCTACGGAAGCTTCCCTGGCTCTTACAAGGCCATTGATGGGCCTATTTCTCGCTGTGGTGTGCTGGCAGGTGGCAGCCAGACGCAAAAACGAGAGCAGCCTTTGTATGGGTGTACTTTCTTTCCTGAAAATGAAGCGCAACATTTGATTCTTGCGACGCAGGACAGGTGGTTTATTAGGGCACGCCGCGTGCTTCTCTTGCATGTGGAGCAGTATTAGAAGATCAGATAGGATTACCTTACTGATAAGGGAATCCACTGCCCGGAATATTGGATGGTTACGCATTTCGATGCTATCAAACCTTTCTTTTCAGGCAGGTGCTCATGAGATCCCATAAGCACGCAATCACCTCTGCGATACAGAAAAACCGTGGTTGGCGGCACACGTACTGCCGCTAACCGTAACTTCACTGCTTCTGGCCAACAGGAAATGAGAGGTATTTGCGTACGTTCCCCATTGTATTGCCGTCCCAAAGGGACGGCATTTTTATGTTCCCAGGGCAATCCATACTGGCGTCCTTCACGCTGTACCCGGCGTTTGCGGGCAGCAGGGCGACACGCCTTCCACCCGCTACCCTGTGGGAGGGATGTTAGGCGCCAGCTCTCCACGTAACGGTCCTGAATTTTTTTCTTGACACATTGACGGACGTCTATGCATATGCTATAATGCAAACGCATTGACAATCGTCTATGTATTGGAGGTTGGTTGTATGGTCGAAATGGATGTATCGCTGATTTGCAAGGCGCTCAGCGACAGCAACCGTCTGCGCATTGTGATGTCGCTTCTGGAGGGCGAAAGGTGCGCCTGCCGCCTGCTGGAGCAATTCAGCATCACCCAGCCCACGCTGTCCCACCACATGAAGGTGCTCTGCGAATGCGGTCTGGTGCAGGTGCGCAAGGAAGGAAAATGGAGCTACTATTCGCTCAACTGTGAAACCTTGACGGCTTTCCGGCAATTCGTCGACGGCCTGGTGTGCCGCTGCGCGCGGGACGACAAGGAGGGTGCATAAGGATGGTGTGGCCGTTCATTCAGAATCAGGTGCTGGGGATGCAATGGCTCAATGCGCTCATCGGCGGGATTTTAACAGCGGTAGGGCTGGATACACAAACCCGCGTGGGCGGCAGCGTGCAGTTCTTTCTGTATGACGTGCTGAAAATCACTGTGCTGCTGTGCCTGCTGATCTTTGTGATCTCCTATGTGCAGAGCTATTTTCCGCCGGAACGCAGCAAGAAAATTATGGGACGCTTTCACGGGATTTGGGCCAACTGCATGGCGGCGCTGCTGGGTACGGTAACGCCGTTTTGCTCCTGCTCGTCCATCCCGCTGTTCATTGGGTTTACCAGCGCGGGGCTGCCGCTGGGCGTGACGTTTTCCTTCCTGATCTCCTCGCCCATGGTGGATTTGGGGAGCCTCGTGTTGCTCATGAGCATCTTTGGCGCGCGGGTTGCAATCGCCTATGTGCTGCTGGGGCTCCTGGTCGCGGTGGCGGGCGGCACGCTGATTGAAAAGATGCACCTGGAACAGGAGGTGGAAGCCTTTATCCGCAACGCCAGCGCGGTGGACATTGAATCACCCTCGCTGACGCAGCGCGAACGCCTGCGCTATGCCCGGGAGCAGATGACGTCCACCTTCCGGAAGGTATTTCCCTACATTTTGGTTGGCGTGGCCATTGGCGCACTGATTCACAACTGGATTCCTCAAAGCTAGGTGGAGGGCGTCCTGGGCGGGCACAATCCCCATCGCGGAGGCGCTGCTGTCCAAGGGTGCACAGCTGGGCACGGTGCTCAGCTTCATGATGGGCGTGACCACGCTCTCCCTGCCTTCGATGATCATGCTGCGCAAGGCGGTCAAGCCGAAACTGTTGGCGCTGTTCATCGCCATCTGCGCCTTTGGAATCATCCTGGTGGGCTATCTGTTTAACGCATTGCAATTTCTGTTTGTTTGAGGAGGCATTCATCATGGCTTTGTTTGGTTTCGGAAAGAAGAAGGAAGACAGGAAAGGGGCTTGCTGCTGTGCCTGCACCCCGGATGCCGTGGCGCGGGCACAGGCAGAAAAGCGGCAAGGCGGCATCAAGGTGCTGGGCGGCGGCTGCGCCAAGTGCCACGAGCTGGAGGAAAACACCAAGGCGGCCCTTGCCGCTCTGGGACTTGCGGAGGACGTGCAGCTGATCACGGATTTCTCAGTGATCGCCACTTATGGCGTAATGTCCACGCCCGCGCTGGCGGTGGATGAAAAGGTGGTCAGCTACGGTAAGGTGCTCAAGCAGGAGGAAGTAGCATCCATCCTGAGGCGGGAGCGTGGGCTTTGATGAAACCCAAGGTCGCCTTTGTTTGCGTGCACAACGCCTGCCGCAGCCAGATCGCGGAGGCCCTCGGGCATGCGCTGGCCAGCGACGTTTTTGAGAGCTATTCCGCGGGCACGTCGCTCAAGGCGGCTATCAACCCGGACGCGGTGCGTCTGATGAAGCGTCTTTATGGCATCGACATGGAAAAGAACCAGCATCCCAAGCTGCTGGAGGCGCTTCCGCCCGTTGACGTGGTCATCACCATGGGCTGCGGCGTAAGCTGCCCCAGCCTCCCGTGTCAACGTCGGGAGGACTGGGGCCTTGACGACCCCACGGGTCAGCCAGACGAGGAATTTAGCAAGGTCATCCGTGCCATCGAAGCGCATGTACTGGCCCTGCGCAAGGAACTGGCGCCCCGGTAACAAACCATGAACGTAAACACGCCTTCCCAAAGGGGAGGGCGTGTTTGCTGTCCAGCGCAGAGGTCGCCAGTGAAAGTGCAGGGCCGCAGGACTCGTCTTTGTTTGCAGAATATTGCCTGGTCAGAACAAATCCAGCATATTGTCCAGATAGATTGCTTCCCTGACCCGCAACTGATATTCGGGCTTTGTCAGGTAATAGAGCAAAAACTCCAGCATCAGGGCGCTGCCCAGTCCACGGCCCTCAATCTTGAAATGCGCAAAGCCCATGGGCAGATAGGTGTTCACAATGTCGTGGAGGCCGATAAAGCCGGGATTTTCCATGGCCTTGGAAAAGCGATAGCCTTCTGCGGCATTCGGCGCTGTGCAAGGGTGTTCGGGGCCATCCTTGCCCAGCACTTTTCGGCTGACCGCTTCATAGCATTGTTTCCTGTCCCGGCAGCCAAACCAGCAGCATTCGTTGCACAGGAACTCCACCTTCGCTTTCTGCTGCCCGGATAGCGCGTCCAGCTGCGCAAAGGCCTTGTTCAGCCGGAAATCCGGCACCACATACAGGAAGACCCCGCGGCTCAGCTCCCGCTCGAAATCCCGAAAGTCCGTTAGCACCTTGGTGGTGGAGGAAACGAGATACAGCCCCGGATAGATCCGCTGAAGGTAGCTGAGCAACAGCTCCGAATGGACAATCACGCCATTCTGGGGCTGGCTGCTTTCCTCAAACAGACGGCATAGTGCGTTACACTTGGGATCGGAAAGATGCTCTTCCCGCAAAAGGGAATTGCTGAAGGTGAGCCGGGCCGAGATCCCATATTTCCGCGTCAATGCCAGCGACGCCTGGGCATTGCAGTCTTGCGCCCCGATACGGCCGCCGCCCCAGATGCAATCCGCCGGAGCGCCATAGAGGGAACCAATTTCGCACCAATCGTAAAAATACTCCCTGTGCTTGCGGTACAGCGGCAGAAAAACGCAATACAGGTCGTAAAATTCAAACAGGCCGGGGAGATGGTAGTAGGCGATGCCTTTCTTGGGGGGCATCAGGTTGGAAGCTTCGGTCATTGCGATCACCCTATTTGTAAAAAACAACCGGATAAAGCTGTCTTTGAGTCAATATGGCTTCAGGGGCTGCTGCTCTTGCCATGTGCCTTTGCCATGGGCAAAAAGCGGCGTTTCATTGAAGGTCAAAGCAGAGAGAAAGCGTGTCCGGCTGTTGCCTTGCTGGCATCATAACGCCGGCAAGAAAGGTTGTCAAGGCAGGCAGATCCCTAACGCAGGAAACTTGGACAGGAAAAGTGGCGCAACCGCTCCATTTGCTTCTTATGCGGAAGCGGGAAAAAGGTCGACGCGCCCCGAAAATACCTTGAAGATTGCCATGACACCTACTATGCGTACTGACTGTTTGCGGACCCGCAACCTTATCCATACGGGCCTTCTGATCCTGGCGGACAAACTGCGAATGCTTGTCATCCTTTCCGGCTCGAATTACAGAGAGCATCATGGATGCGTGTTGTGCGCTGTATATGCCGCAAAAGCAAGCGGAATAAAATACATCCTGTAAGATTGAGCTACAGGATGCTTTAGGCTTACACTGCTCAGCGGCGATTTCCTCAAATGTGGCGGAAACGAACCGTTTTGATGGCGAGCAAGACCTGGTCCACACAACATGCAGTGCACAATCAGTCACGATCATCAAGCTCCGTTTTCGTTTCCCCCCAGAATGACTTTCTTGTTCTGCCGATTCTCTTGCCGTTGGCATCACGATGGATAAGTTCACCCCAGAAATTGTGATAAGATTCGCCAATCTTTTTGCCGTGGGTATCCCGGAGCGTTTCGCCTCCCCAGAAGTTCTTACTTGACTCGCCAATCTTGCGGCCGTTAGCATCATAGTGACTTGTTCCACCCCAAAAATTGGAACGGCTTACTCCGATTTTCTTACCATGCTCATCGTAATGAACAGTTTCGCCCCAGAAGTTCTTCACACTGCGCACTTTCTTTGCCATCATCGATTCCTCCTATGCATTTACAAAAGCCGTTTTTCCGTATGGGGCCACTATGACCATTCTACTGCTTTTGAACGCAAACAGCAAGTACTGCTTTGCGACCAAGTGAGCCCCTTATAACTGATAGAAAAACGAAAAGGTTGTGCTGGCTCTATAAAATAGAAACAAAAGACCGCCCATCCGTAATGAAAACAGATGCGCCAACGGCTAACTTCCATAGAGGAATTTTCTATGGATAAGATAAAACAGGAATCGTACTTTTCGTCAACAAGCACTGAAATATGTGACAGCACAGGAAGCTACAGCATCAGCAAACCGGCACATTCCGATCCAGATAATCCATATGGACAACGGCGCGATGCTGGACAATGCGCTTCTGGCGCTGAAGTTCAAATACAAAATGCTGGTTGCGTAGACATTGTTTGCGCTGGGGATGGAGGAACATCGGTTACAGATCGCTGTGCCATTACAAGGGCAAGGTGGAATGGCAACATAACGCTTCTCTGCAAAACCAGTGTTACATAGGCTCGACACTCCTATAATAACGCCAGTTCCCTTTGCAAGGCAGCCTTGCTACACATTTGCAGATTTGCCAACTTACACGGGTCATGATATAATCCACTTAGGCCATTCATCCGCAGAGAGGTACCCAAATGGTCATAACGGGGCTGACCCGAAACCAATCATTTTTTTGCTGTATCACGTTGCCCAGAAACCTTTCTGTGCTTGACGAGGTCTGTCAGCTGATTGCACAGGCAGCGCGGTACAACTTTCTCCCGTGACGATCTGCCCAGTTAAGGGGGGCGTACGAATGAATGTGGTTATCAAGGACATTGCAAAGGCAGCGGGTGTTTCCACGGCAACGGTATCCAATGTGCTCAACGGCCGTAAAAACGTCAGCGACAGCACCCGTGAACGCGTGTTGCGCATTTGCGCGGAAATGGATTATCAGGTCAACCACGCGGGTCGCGCCCTCAAAGGCGGCGAGAGCAAGACCATCCTGTTCAATTTCAGCGACTTTGACCGCGAATTTTATCTTAAAATCATTCATGGCATCAGCGATTACGTCTATTCCCGGCAGTATGACCTGATTATCTGCACCAGCGGCTCGTGCGACCGCTTTATGTCCAAAAGCTTTACCAGCGGCTGCATCATGCTGGATAAGAGCTGCAACGATCAGCTGCTCAAGCGCAAAGCCCAGAAGGGATATCCCATCGTGGCATTGGACCGTATCCTGGATGAGCCCAATGTGAAATGCCTGCTGGTTAACAATTATCCGCCCATGCGCGAGCTGGTGCAGGGCTTGGTTCGGCGCGGCTACCGTGACTATGCGTTTCTGGGTGGCATCAATACGCTGGATAACCGGGAGCGCTATCAGGCATTCACGGATGTGCTGAAGGAAAATGGCATCCCCTTTCATTCCGAAAGCTACCTCACAGGCGATTACCGGGAAAAAAGCGGCTATCAGGCGGCAAAGCTGCTGCTGATTGGCGAGCGGCTGCCGCAGGCGCTGGTCTGTGCCAACGACAACATGGCCATTGGCGCCATGCGCGCCTTCCGGGAGGCCGGTGTGCGCATTCCCGAAGATGTGGCCGTAACAGGCTTTGACGATACCCCTCTGGCTGAGATGCTGGGCCTGACCACCGTGGCTATCCCCAACTATGAGCGCGGGTACCTTGCGGCGCAGCACCTCATTGCCAACATTGAAGGGGCCCAGAGCTACGAGACCTTCAAGATTCAGGCGCGGGTGGTATGGCGGGCCTCGGTTGGTAGCGTAGGGGCCCGCTCCTGAGCGCAGAACAGTTGCAAATGAATGAAAGCCCCATGGGGGAGCGGGAATTGGACACAGCCCCAACGAGCAGCCCAAAAATGTGGCCTGCAGGGGCGGATGCGGAAGCCCGGCCTGTTTCCGCGCGCTCGCCCAAGGCCCGGGAGGAAAACGTGGCCCGCCATATGCCACAGGCGGGCTTTTTGGAGCGGCAAATGCCGGCATCCTGTAAGGATGCCGGTTATATTTTACAAACGATTTTATATAAATACAGAGAATATTTACATTATTTACAAATAAAA
>OLPF01002204.1_pt1 | contig 13483 bp, 10 predicted proteins | sample 1673121 | NCBI WGS metagenome assembly OLPF01 (sample SAMEA3136756, study PRJEB25190) | human gut metagenome | reverse complement strand
ATCCGGCCATCATTCCGAGGGAAATGTTTTATCAAATTCAAGAGGAAATAGCCCGCAGGAAAAGTAAAAAGCCCGCCAACACCAAGAAAGCCAAGACCAATCGTGGACGGTTTACCAGCAAATACGCCCTTTCAGAAAGACTTGTCTGTGGGAACTGCGGCTGTTATTTCCGAAGGGTGACATGGAGCATCCATGGGCGGAAGCAAATCGTCTGGCGATGCATCAACCGGCTGGAATGCGGGCCAAAGGCTTGCAAGGACTCCCCCAGCCTCAAGGAAGATGAACTCTATTCCGCCATCCTGAAAGCCATTCGTTCCCTGGTTCAAGGCCACCAGGAAGAAATGGCCGCCACCCTGCAGGAAGCACTTATACATTGCATTGGCGGAGAGAACGTCGAAATCAATCCCCTTGTGATAGAAAACAGGCTCCATGAACTGGACAAGGACTTGGACCGGCTGCTTACGATGGAAGGGAGTGAAATCGTAGATCTGCGGATCAAGCAGATCAGCGATGAGATGCTCCAGCTCAGGCAAATGAAAAAACGTGCGGAACTGGATGCCCAGCAGGATATGGGCCGAGAAAATAAAGCCAAGGAAATCATGGAACTCATCTCCGCAGAAGATCTCGACCTTACGGAGTATTCCGACACCCTGGTGTACCGGGTGATTGAACGAGTAACCGTACTCTCCAAAGAAGAGATTTGCATCCGCTTCGTCGGTGGGTTTGAAATTACCCAACCCCTTCACTAAGAAGCAGGCGCAGAGAAATGCTGGCAGCTTGGGCGCTGCCGGTGTCTCTCTGTGCCTGCTTTCCTCGTTGAGAAATGGGTCGATTTGTGATATAATTTAATAAATCAACACCATCGTATACCAGGGACTAACAGGGGGAATTTAGATGAATAGACCCCAATATGTAGATTGGATTATTGAAGAGGAAGGGGTAGTTTTTGAGGATCAGATACCACTGCATTGTTACAGGCTATCTTATGAAATTGACGATACTATCCTTGACGATTGGGCTCTTCACATTAGACGGCATTATATTTCGGATGACGAATTGGAGGAAGATATCGCACTCCTCAAATTAACTGCAGAGGAGTATTTGCGTAAATATATCATTCCGCAGAAGGAGGAAACATTTGGCTCTACTTCCCGTTCAAATGATATCAGTGAGATTTTGTTTGCAGACTTATTCGAATTTATTTTGAACTACGAAGTTCCTCGGTGCAAGCAATACAATCGTTCAGGAAAAAACGAATCCGAGCATGGTACAGATATAATTGCATATAAATTCTTTACGGAAGGAAAAAAACCACATAAAAACGACGAACTTGTAGCAATAGAAGTGAAAGCTCGCCTTTCTTCCGCTGCTCCAACAGAGGGATACCAAACCATTAAAAACGCTGTGGCTGATTCCAAAAAGGACGAACATCGATTTTCTCATACGTTGAACTATTACAGAAAAAAACTTCGCTCTATGGGAAAAGTGTCGGAAGCTGAAGATGTGTCGAGGTTTCAACAAAAAACAGAGTTTCCATATAAAGTATCCTATGTGGGTGCCGCCATATCAAGTCTTCCAGTCATCGAGAAGAAGATTTTTATTGGTATTAAAGGGAAAGATTTGGCATTGAAAACTGATCAATCGATTTTTTATATTCATGGTGAAGATTTAATGTCCTTAACACATCGGGTATTCGAGAGGTGTACTAAATGATTTTCTCCAACACTTCCAACTACATGCTCAAGTATCAAAAGGCAAAAGCAAAATTGGTAGAGTATGATATTTCAAAAAAAGATTATCCGAAATTCCCATTAAATTCAAACGAATTGTCTTATCCCATCATTTACATACTCTCTCGATATGCTGAGAGTGTCATTGAAAATAATATAGCTGATAGAGAGGAGTTTTCGCCATACTTAGTAGCTGCTTCACAATACTTTGATGCAGCAGTAGGAGCCAAAGATCGCACAATATATGATATTGATTTTTTATTGTCTGGCGCTGCTGCTTATTTTCTTTCTAATGATTTTGGTAGTGCAAAAGTTCTATGTTCTGAGTTTTTTGAAAGAAAAAAGCCAAAAATAAATGAACCACAAAAAATCATAGGTAACTTGCTTGGATATCTTTTGCTAAATCGAGAACTTCACATTAGTAACAATACTTTCACAGGGCAAAAAGTATGCTATTCCTTATTGGCTTATTACACCACAGGAAAAGAACTGGAAAGAATACAGAGTCTATTATCTGAGTATCGAAAAGAACTTTATAGAAGTAATGATCCAATGGAAATATACTATATTGATATACTATATGCTGTTGTCATAGTAGCCATGTCCAAGTCCTCATGGCGTCTTTTGCCTGAGTATTCTAAGTTAAATCAGAATTTATGGTCAGATTATTTAAAAAGCCAAACATCTCCAAAGATGCTCTGGCCGGCGCAACAGCTCATTGGTGAAAAAGGGATTCTGAGTGGTCAGAGCGCAATAGTACAATTACCAACTGGTGTGGGAAAAACAAAAAGTATTGAACTAATTATCCGTTCGTCTTTTGCCTCAGATAGAACAACTACAGCGATAATAGTTGCTCCACTCCGTGCTCTATGTAATGAAATAGCAAATGACATGATTTCAGCATTTGGGGATGAGGTTTTAGTCAATCAGTTTTCTGATATTCTCGAGGACGATTTTTCTTTGGAACTGTTCCAATCCCTTAAAGCGAAAATACTGATTTGTACACCAGAAAAACTTAGCTATATTATTCATCACAGTACATACTTACTGGAAGAGATTGGACTATATATATTTGATGAAGGCCATATGTTTGACGATGAAAGTCGTGGCCCTATCTACGAATTGTTGATTTCTGAAATTAAGGGATATATTCTGAATAAAGGACAGATTGTTCTTCTTTCTGCAGTACTTTCTAATGCTGAACAAATCCAAGGATGGCTCTTAGGTGAAGCGGGTGTCCTGGCATCAGACCCCAAAATTAAGTCAACGCCTAAAACAATTGGTTTCGCTTCCCGGACAAAGGACATTCACTATTATTCGGATGATGCAACTCAAGAGGATTTTTATATTCCACGCAGTATTGAGGTTGTTGAGTTACAGAAGCATCCCAGAGAAAGAAAGCCGCGTTATTTCCCAGAGTTAACAGATGCAAAAGACATTGCGATATATTATGCAAATAGGCTTTGTAAAAATGGTGGAGCAGCTATTTTTGCTAATCGAACCAGTATTGTGCGTACCGTAATCAGTAGAATCATTGAATTAAAAGATCGGGGCTATAACCTCACTGAGATTAAAGAAAATAGTGATACCGAAGAAATGAACCGACTGTCACGCTTGATATCCGACTATTATGGTTCCCAGCATCCATATGCGATTGCCTGCCATTTGGGAGTTGTTCCGCATTATTCTAATCTGCCTAACGGACTACGTCTTGCTATAGAGCATGCATTTAGAAACAAAGCTTTGTGTCTTGTTGTTTGTACATCCACTCTTGCACAAGGAGTAAATATTCCGATAAAATACTTATTTATGACTGGCTTCATGCTTGCAAGGAATAGCATGCAGGTTAGAAGCTTTCAGAATTTGATGGGAAGAACTGCGCGTTCTGGAATGTATACAGAAGGAAGCGTTATTGTTACAGATCCGCAGCTGTTCGATAACAGAAATAACCGACATCATGGTGGCAACTATAAATGGAATAACTGCATTAAAATGTTCGATAGCAGCGCCGCAGAGCCTTGTGGAAGTTCTATTCTGTCGTTGGTTCAAGATATCGATGTTGATTATGAAACTAAGGTTTCTGGCATAAAAGTTGCTCGATATATTATTGCGCACTATAATGAAATAGATTGTTTTGAACAGTGTGCCAGCAAACTCACTGCCGTTCTTCATAAGAAACATCCTCAAAAAAGTGCCAATAATATAGTAAAATCGATGATGAACCGAAAGGCCACTGTAGAGACTATCGAAAATCACCTATGCTTTATATTTTCAAACGATGAAAATGCTGACAAGAATTCAGTAGCGTCTGATATTTGCAAAAGAACTCTGGCATACTTTATGGCCAATGATGAGGAAAAAGATTTATTGGAAAAAATCTTTGATGTTATCGCATTAAAGATAAGTTTATTAAATCATTGTCGGATTAAAAATTATGCCAGAACTATGGTTGGTATTGACCTTTCGTTACAAATTGAAGAGTGGATAAATGAAAACCATCTTACCCAGCAGAATTACACAGATAAACAATTGGTTGAGATGCTAATATCTTTTTTTCTAAAAACTCATACAATAAAAAAAGGAATAAACTTCTTCACAGATATTTGCCAAATGTGGCTTGATGGCTGTTCATTCGTCGAAATGTCTGAACGGACTCTGGTATCAATAGCAGATGTTGAGGATATTTGTAGCAAATCTCTTTCTTACGAATTGAGCTTTTTTGTGGGAAACATCATCGATGTCATTGAGATTAATGATGAAGATAGCGTAGATCCATCGCCAACCTTACTTCTACTGCAACAAAGAATCAAATATGGAGTTAAAACCGAAACGGCTGTTTCTATATGTGAAAAAATCTTTAATGACCGATTTCTTGCTAATCTGTTGGCAGATGAAATAGGCCATGACTCAATAAAAATTGATAAAATTAAGGGCGCTGTAAAATTGCACAAAGAGAACATTTTGAAAATTTTGTCGGCTTACCCAACATACTTTTCGGAACGGATTAAATGGATGTGCAATGATTAAAGGGTTATTTGCATCAAAGGTCGGGTATCTTTTTTGTCAACATAACCCACATCGCCGCAAGCTGCATATCGCTTGCGGCGACTTTTTTTATAATAATTTTCTCGCCGACACCTCCGAGAATAAGGAATCATTTATGAGAATCGTAAGCTGGAACTGCAACGGCAAGTTTCGTGAAAAATTCAAGAAAATAAAAGAGTTAGATGCGGATATATATGTAATTCAAGAATGCGAAAATCCACAAAGCTACGCTGGCACTGCATACAGAGGCTTTGCTAAAAACTATATCTGGAATGGAGAAAATAAGAATAAAGGCCTGGGGATTTTTGCAAAGGAAAGCATCTCAATTCAACGCAATGGTTGGGATGCCTATTGCTTAAGAAATTTCCTTTCCGTGAAAGTAAATCACGATTTTGATTTACTTGGAGTTTGGGCCTGTAAACCCTATATTGAAGAATATTATATCTACCAATGTATCCATATACAAAAATATAATGATCAAACAATAATAATCGGAGATTTTAACAGCAATAAAATATGGGACAAAACACATAGTGCGAGAAATCATACGAATGTTGTAAAAGAATTGGAGAGAAAAAATTTAATTTCCGCTTATCATTATGTCTATCATGAAAAACAGGGGGAAGAAAAACAACCTACGTTTTATTTATATCGGCATTTGGACAAGGGATACCATATTGACCATTGTTTCATAAAAAAGGAACGAATCAAAAATTATCAAGTACTACATGGTCAATCCTGGCTCAACTATTCAGACCATCTTCCTATTTCATTAGAAATATAGGCCAAAAAATTTCTATTATGCCGATAGTTCAAAAGTCGTTGGCATGAAAGACTGAATACTTCCTCTTTTGATTTTAGGGCATCCTTTTTATCAACGCTTCCCATGGCTGAGCCAGAACGCAATCTGCGTCCTGCGCCCGGCCTTTTTCTTTTGCCCCGCCGCCCGAGTCCCATGAAGGATCGATCCGGCCGACGATCCTTCCACCCACGGCATTCGGCCCAGTTCCGTATTCGGCCCGTTTCCGATGGACAGCGGGCGTGGATTCCCGTTTTCCTTTAAGCACCCCCCCCCGCGAAAATCCCAATGCCCCGGACGGGAGAAGGCATGCCGCCGGCGCGGCCATGGCGCAGTATCAGAATTTCGAATGCGGAATATATTGGTACGGTAGGAGCAAGGACGCTGACCTCAGCGGGAAAGGGCTCCGTATTTTTTGTGGTGGGGTGTGCTTATGTGTGGAATTGCCGGATTTTGCAGCTTTAAAGCGGATTTTCTTAAGGAGGCCGAACGCTGGAGACGGGTGCTCGTCGGAATGCGCACGGCCATCGCGCATCGGGGTCGGGATCAGACCGGGGAGTATCTTCAGCACAGGGTTGGGCTTTCCCATACCCGGCTTTCCATTCGGGACCTGGCGGGCGGCGTTCAGCCCATGCTGCGCCGGCGGGGAGAAGCGGAGTACGGAATTGTCTACAACGGGGAGATCTATAACGCGGAGGAGCTGAAACAGGACCTGCTCAGCCGTGGCTACGGCTTTGAAACCACCTGCGATACAGAGGTGATTCTCTGCGGGTACATGGAATATGGCATGGAGGTGGCCCAAAAGCTCAACGGCATCTTTGCTTTCGCCATATGGGACGGAAACCGCGAGGCCCTGTTCCTCTGCCGGGACCGGCTGGGGGTCAAACCCCTGTTTTATGCGGTGAAAGGGGACGCTCTTGTATTTGGCTCCGAGCCCAAGGCCCTGTTTGCCCACCCCCAGATCCGCCCCGAGGCCGATCTGGACAGCTTCAGGGAAATCTTTGGGGTGGGACCGGCGAGAACGCCGGGCTGCGGCGTGTTTCGCGGCCTTCGGGAGGTAAAACCGGGCTGCGTGCTGGAGTATTCCCGTGAGCGGGTGAAGGAGTCCCCCTACTGGGTGCTGGAGGCAAAGCCGCACACGGACAGCTATGCGCAGACGGTTGAAACCGTGTCCTGGCTGCTCAGGGACGCGGTCAAAAGGCAGCTGGTTTCCGATGTGCCGGTGTGCAGCTTCCTGTCCGGCGGCATTGACTCCAGCGTGGTCACCGCCATTGCGTCCCGGCAGCTGGGGCAGGAGGGCGTCACGCTCAATACATTTTCGTTTGATTTCGCTCGTAACGACGCCTGCTTTCAGTCCAACGCCTTTCAGCCCACCCGGGACCGCCCCTATGTCGATCAGGTGCTCGCCCTCTATCCGCTTCACCACACCTACCTGGAGTGTGACGAGGCCACGCTGGCCGGTCTGCTGGGGGATGCGGTGCGCATGAAGGATCTGCCGGGCATGACCGACGTGGACGCATCCCTCCTGTATTTTTGCGGCCTGGTCAAGCAGCACAACAAGGTGGCGCTGACCGGCGAATGCGCGGATGAGATCTTTGGCGGCTACCCGTGGTTTTATCGGGAGGACCTGCTGAGGGTAGACGGGTTTCCGTGGTCCCCGGACCTGTCGGCCAGAACCGCGCTGCTCTCGGATGAGGCCATCCACGAGCTGCATCTGGAGGAATATACGAGGGAAAGGTACCGGGATACCCTGGCTCAGGTTCCCCTGCTGCCGGAGGAAAAGGCGGAGACCCGGCGCAGACGGGAGATGAGCTATCTCAATCTGCGCTGGTTTATGCAGACTTTGCTGGACCGGATGGACCGCACCAGCATGGCCTGGGGGCTGGAGGCGCGGGTACCCTTTGCGGATCACCGGATCGTGGAGTATGTGTACAACGTGCCCTGGAGCATGAAATATGAAAACGGAATGGAAAAAAAGCTGCTCCGGGACGCCTGCAAGGATCTGCTTCCGCCGCAGCTGCTGTATCGAAAGAAGAGCCCGTACCCCAAGACCTATTCCCCGGTATACGAGGCGCTGCTGGCGGAGCGCTTTGAGCAGCTGCTCGCCAATCCCCAGGCGCCGGTGCACCGCTTTATGGACCGAAAAAAGGCTGCACAATTTCTTGCGCAGCCAAAGGATTACGGCAGGCCATGGTTTGGCCAACTGATGGCGGGGCCGCAGATGATCGCGTATTTCTTGCAGGTCAACGACTGGATGGAGCGCTACGGCATCAGCTGAGGCGGACCGGTGGGGATGGCCCCTCAGGCCGCCTGAGGCGGCGCGTTTACTGCGCCTGCGCCCCACGCAGAAAGCGCAGCACAGCCGGCTTGAGCGGGTCATACAGGGCCAGGATTTTGCCCACGCCGAAGGCGGCGATGAGGGTTCCCTCCCGGATGCCGTGAAATTGCCCGAAATAGGCCAGCGAGAGGATCAGGGCGATGACGGATACCGTGCAGTCGAAGCACATCTTGACGGCAGGCAACGGCCTGTGAAGCTTGTCGGCGATGACCTGCATGATGCCCTCGCCAGGCAGGGAGACCAGGTCGGGGGCCAGATAGAAAAGAATGCCCAGGGCGATGAGGACCATGCTGATGAAGAGATAGACCAGCCGCACGCCATAGACCACCACCGGGGCGAAGGTCATCAGCGCGGGATCGGGCAGGAGACGATCTGCCAGAAAATTGGTGAAGTCCGTGAAATAGCCAAAGAGGGTGGTGCAGATCAGCTGCAGGATGCGCCAGGGCTGGAAGTTCTTCCCCAGAAGGAGGAACTGGATGGCAATGTACAGCGAGAATATGATGATGATCCACGTCCCCATGGACAGACCGGTGTATATTTCGCTGAGCACGTAGGGGATGGAGTTGACCGGCGACATGCCCAGATCGGCCTTGCCGGAAAACGACACGCCCATGGCCATGAGAAACAGGCCGGCACAGTAGCAGAGAATGCGTTTGCTCATTTGAAGGGTCTTTTGTTTCATTTCACAGTTCCTTTCCCGTTTTGTAAGCACTTGCTCAGCGGTTCATAAAGCGTGGCCCGTTCTTCCTCCGTCAGCCCGGCCGTGATCTGCGCCTCCGCCGCAGCAAAAATGTCCTGCACGGTTTGCGCCATCTTCTGCCCCGTCGGCGTCAGGGACACATACAGGGACCGCCGGTTGTCCGGGCGGTTGCGCCGCGTGACCAGTCCGGCAGTCTCCATGCGCAACAGAATGCTGCCCACGGTGGCGGGTTCAATTTCGCAGTAGTCCGCAATGTCCTTTTGCTCGTGCTCCCCGTGCTGCGCCAGAAACTCCAGGATCTTGGGCTGCCCCGGCGACAGCCCGAGGGGCGCGGCCTGCGCCGAAACCAGCCGTTTCATGCGCAGGTAGGTTTTCATCCACAGGTGATGAAGCGAATGCATGATTGCCTCCTTTATATGCATGCTTATAATAAGCATTCTTTTAATAACAAAGCTTATTATAGGGCGGAGGAACAAGGCTTGTCAAGAGCCATCATGCGGACGATTTTTCGCAAAACAAAAACGCCCATGCGGTCGGAAACCGCATGGGCGGGCGCACAGCCGTACGCCGAAAAAACGCCGGCCGCTCTATCGCGGCTGGTAGACCCCCAGCCGGCACAGCTCCTCCTCGGAGGGCACGTTGATGAGCACCGCTTTCAGCGGCCCGAAGTACACAAACAGGCTTCCCGCCGCCGCCGCGTGGGCGTGTCCCTCGTGAAGCACGCGCCCCAGGTCGGCCGCGTCCCGCGCGCCCCCGCAGGCGATGAGCGGCACGGTCAGCCCGTCGGCGACGGACCGGACCAGCTTGAGGTCGTAACCCTGCATCATGCCGTCGCGGTCCACGGAGTTGAGCAGCACCTCGCCCGCGCCCAGCGCCTGCGCGCGCTGGGCCAGCGCCAGCGGCGTTTCGCCCGTGGGACGGGTGCCGCCGGCCACCACGCAGCGGTAGCGGCGGAGGCGGTCGAGCTTCACGTCGATGGAGGCGACCACGCTCTGCGATCCGAAGCGGTCCGCCAGCTCGCGCACCAGCTCCGGCCGGTCGATGAGGGCGGTGTTGAGAATCACCTTTTCAAATCCGATATGAAACAGCCGGGCCGCCTGCTCCACCGTGGTCACGCCGCCGCCGTAGGACAGGGGCATGAACGCCTCGGAGGCGAGGTCCTCCAGCAGGGCAAAATCCGGCCCGCGCCCCTCGCGGCTGGCCTGGATGTCCTGCACGCACAGCTCGTCCACGCATTTTTCGCTGAAGATCTTCACGGCGTTGATCGGGTCGCCCAGATAGTTGGGGTCCTTGAAACGGACGGTCTTGACCAGCCCGCCGTCGGAGAGAAGCAGACAGGGAATCAGCCTGGGACGGTGATACATCCTAAGCCTCCTTTACGAAGTTGCGAATCAGGCACATGCCGAAGCGGTGGCTTTTCTCAGGGTGAAACTGCGTGCCCCAGACGCTTCCCCGGCCCACGGCGGCGGGGAAGGGGTAGCCGTAGTCGCAGGTCATCAGCACATCCGCGGGGTCGTCGCAGACGGCGTGGTAGCTGTGCACGAAGTAAAACCGGGGCTCCGCCTCCAGCCCCGCCACCAGCGGGTCCTGCGGCCGCTCCACCGTCACATAGTCCCAGCCCATGTGAGGCACCTTCAATTCCGGCTGGTCCTGCAGCCGGAAGCGCTTGAGGTCGAAGGGCAGATACCCCAGCCCCTCGCCCGGCCCCTCCTCGCTCCGGCGGCCCAGCATCTGCATGCCCAGACAGATGCCCAGCAGCGGCACGCCCTGCGCCACCGCGCGGTCCAGCGCCCGGCGCATGCCGCTCTGGCACAAAAGCGCCATGCCCGCGTCAAAGCGCCCCACGCCCGGCAGAATCAGCCGGTCGCAGCGGCTCAGCTCCTCCGCGGTCCGCACGGCGGCGCCCTGCGCGCCCACCTTTTTGATCATGTTCAGGATGGAACCGATATTGCCGATTCCGTAGTCCAGCACGCCCGTCATGGCGACGCCTGCCTTTCGTTTCCAGCATTCTCGGGAACGGCAAAACAATAGCATGTCGCGCCTGAAATGTCAACGCCCGCCGCGCCCGTCACAGCGTGCCCGTGCGGAACCGCTCGATCAGCTCCAGGGCGATGCTCACCGTGCGCCCCTGCGGCTCCAGCTCGCCCCGCCGGAACCAGCGGGCCTCGCTAAGCTCGCTCTCCTGCAGGCGGATGCCGTCATTCAGCGCCTCGGCCTGAAAGGCGAACATCTGCGACCCGCTCACGCCCCAGGGCTGATCGCCCAGGTAGCGCAGCGCGCCCAGGCGCAGGCCCACCTCCTCCATCACCTCGCGGCGCACGGCGTGCTCCAGCGTCTCGCCCACCTCCACATAGCCGGAGATCAGCGAGTAATGGCGGAAGGTGCTGCGCACGCTGCGCGCCAGCAGAATGCTGTCCCCGCGGGTGATGGCCACGATCACCGCCGGGGCGATGGCCGGGTACACCACCAGCCCGCAGCCCTCGCAGCGCAGGGCGCGCTCCGCGGCGTCGGGAACGAGCGGATGGGCGCAGCGCCCGCAGAAGCGGTTGCGCCCGTACCAGGTCCACAGATGCCAGCAGGACACCAGCAGCCCCGCCTCGGCGTAGGGCAGGCTGTGGAAGATGTGCAGCGGATAATACCGAAGTCCCGCGCGCTCCGGCACCTGCCCGCCATGAAGCGGATGCGGGCAGAAGAGGGCGAAGCGGTCCGTGTGCGCCAGTTCAAAGGGCTCCATGCCATCCGGCAGGGGCCGCACCTGCGCCCAGGTCGGAAGGGCGGGCGTGCCGCCGCCCGTATCCCTCAGGAGCACGCGCCCCTCGTCAAAACAAAGAAACAGGCTGTCGTCCCGCACAGCCTGGTGATCCGGCTGAACGGAAAAGGTGGGCTCTCCCAGCATCATGCGTATGGCCTCCCTCGGCAGAAAAATGCCCTTTCATCTTAGCGCGTTTTGCCGCTTTGTCAATGCTTTTGCTTGCCAAGGCGGCGGCGGTGTGCTATCCTAAGAAAGGTGGAATTTTGGACGTAAAAGGGGTGGAGGCCATGCGCAAAGCCCTGCTGAAATGGCGGCATTTCCTGCCGTGGACGCTGCTGTTGTGCCTTGCGTCGGGCTGCCTGATGGCGGCCTATACCTGGGCGTACGAGGCCGACCGCTACCAGGCGGTCTATACGTTCTATGCCGCGCCGGACGCGGCCGCCTCCCAGAAGGCCCCGCTGGAAGCGGCGCGCATGCTCGCGCGCGACTGCCATGCGCTGACCTTAACCGACCGTTTCCGTCAGGCGGTGCTCGCCGCTGCCGCCAGCGACGGCCACACCCGCGCGGGGGTGCGCGGCATCGACGGCACCCACCTCATGGAGGTCGTGGCCATCGGGCCGGACCCGGCGTATACGGCCGGGCTGGCGAACGCCATCGGGCGCGAGCTGGTCGCCCGCGTTGAGGACGAGCTGGGGGCCGTGGAGGCGCACGAGATCGCCCCGGCTACGGTGCCCGCCGCTCCCTGCGGGCCCAATCGCCCCATGAAGGTGGTCTGGACGCTGCTGGCCGCCTTTGCCGTGGGCTCGCTGGCCGGATGCCTGCTGGGCTCGGACCGCCGTCCCCTGCACGTGAACGACCCGGAGGCCCGCTGCCTCGCCGCGCCGCGCATGGGCGCGCTGGCGGACTGCCGCCGGGAGGTCCGCAGGCTGATGGCCGATGGGAAAAAACAGCGCGGCGGCATGCTTTTGGACCGGGTGGATCGTTTCATCAGGGAAAACGTGCGCGAGATCGCGCTCAAGCTGCGCAACGGCCTGTGCGCCAGCGGCCAGAGCGTCGCGGTGATCGCCGGGATGGACCAGGAGGGCGACCAGGCGGTGCTCACGGCGCTTTTGTGCGGCGAGCTGGCGCGGCAGGGCTTCAGCGTGCTGGCCGTCGATATGGACGCAGGCCACGCGCGCCTTTCCGGGCTGCTGGGGGTCAGGCCGCAGGCCTGCCTTTCGGAATATCTGGCCGGAGGGGTATCGCTGCTGGATGTGATTGTCAAAACCCCGGAGCGGGGCCTGGCCTTCATCGAGGGCCTGCCCCCCGAAGGCGCGGTGGCGGATATAGCCGCCACCGCGGCATTCCGCTCCTTCCTCAAGAGCGCGAAAAGCCGGTTCGATTTTGTGATTTTGAACGCCGCCCCGGCGGGGTTCTGTGCCGACGCGGGCATGCTGGGCACGCTGGAGGGCCTCACGGTGCTGGCCGCCAGAGACGGCGCTTTTACCGCCGCCGAGCTCAACGCCGTGATGACCAACCTGGCCGAGGACGTCCGCCTGCTCAAGGGTGTGGTGTTCACCATGGCGCGCCGCACCCGCTTTGATGCGCCCGCCTGACCGGGCTGACCAAGGAGGAACCTGCAATGGATCTGCTGAAAACGATTCTGGTGTATATGTCGATGGTCGTGGCCGCCTCGGTGCAGAACGCGCCGGACCCCGGCGCGATGCCCGCCTATGACGAGCCCACGCCCACGCCCTACGTGCAGGCGGCGCCCACCGCACCCCCCACCGCGACCGCCACGCCCAGGCCCACCCCCGTGCCCACCATCGACATCACCCCCAACCCCGAATACGGCACGCTGCAGGTGGGCGACAGGGGCGACGAGGTGCGCCGGCTCCAGGAGGAGCTGGCCCGGTACGGCTATTACGAGGGCGACATCGACGGCGTGTACGGCAACCAGACCCGCCGCGCCGTGGAGCAGTTCCAGTACCAGCACGGCCTCAGCGCCGACGGCATGGCCGGGCGCGTTACGCTGACCGTGCTTTACGAAAGCAACCAGGTGCGCATGTCTCCGACGGCGGTCACGCCCGCCCCCTCCGCCACCTCCGGTCTGAGCGTGGCCCTCACCGAAACGCCCGCA
>OLPF01002200.1_pt1 | contig 13511 bp, 10 predicted proteins | sample 1673121 | NCBI WGS metagenome assembly OLPF01 (sample SAMEA3136756, study PRJEB25190) | human gut metagenome | reverse complement strand
TCCGATCTTACCCGTAGGGGCGCGCATTGCGCGCCCGCGTTTTGTGCAACATTCGCTTGTTGCTCAATGATTAAAAAGAACACAAAAGCTGGAGGAATTCCCTTGAACAAGCAGAACGCGGCGGATTTTTCGCAGGGGAGCATCGGTTCCCGCATCATGGCGCAGGCGATTCCGCTGAGCCTGGCCGAAATCGTGCAGCTGCTCTACAACATCGTGGATCGCATCTTTTTGGGGCACCTGCCGGATGGAAACACGCTGGCGCTGACCGGCGTGGGGCTGATTTTCCCGGTCGTGTCCATCGTGGCGGCGTTCACCAGCCTGTACAGCTCGGGCGGCGCGCCGATTTTCGCGATGGCCAGAGGGCGGAAGGACGAGGAACGCGCGCTGCAAATTCAGGGCACGGTGTTCGCTCTGCTGCTCGGCTCGTCGCTGGCGCTGACGGTGCTTTGCTATCTGCTCAAGCGGCCGCTGCTCTTTCTCTTCGGCGCGAGCGAGGATTCGTTTGTCTTTGCGGATGCGTATTTGAAGATCTATCTGCTGGGCACACCGTTCACCATGCTGGCCACGGGAATGAACCCGTTTATCAACGCGCAGGGGCGCCCCAAGATCGGCATGATGACCACGGTGATCGGCGCGGTGCTGAATCTGGCGCTCGATCCGCTGTTCATCTATGGGTTTCACATGGGCGTGACGGGCGCGGCCGTGGCGACGGTCATCAGCCAGGCGGTGAGCTGTATCTGGGTGCTGCGCTTCCTCTCCGGCCCGAAGTCGATTCTGCCGCTCAGGCGGCGCGAGGCGCGAATCTATCCGTATCTGCTCAAGGACATTTTGAGCCTCGGCGTGGTCGGCTTCATTATGAAATTCACCAACTCGCTGGTGCAGATTGCCTGCAACAAGATGCTCTCCATCCACGGCGGCGACCTGTACGTCGGCGTGATGACGGTGATCAACGCCATCCGCGACGTTTTTACCCTGCCCGCCAGCGGCATCACCGACGGCGCGCGCCCTGTGCTCAGCTACAACTACGGCGCGGGGCAGATGCAGCGCGTCCGGGCGGGGATTCGTTTCATGTCCGCCGCGGCGATGGTCTACACGTTCTGCGCGTGGCTGTTTGCGATGTTCCAGCCGAGGCTGCTCTGCCGGATTTTCACGCCGGACGAGGCGATGGTCGAGGCCAGCGTGCGGATGCTGCGCGTGTATTTCGCGGGCTTCTTCTTCCAGAGCTTCCAGTTCTGCGGCCAGAGCGTCTTTCAGTCGCTGGGCTGGGCGAAATATGCCATCACGTTTTCCCTGCTGCGCAAGGTGGTCATCGTCGTGCCGCTGACGCTGCTGCTGCCCGTCGTCGGGCTGGGCACGACCGGCGTGTTCCTCGCCGAGCCGATTTCCAACATCGTCGGCGGCTTGGCCTGCTATATCACCATGCTGTGCACGGCCTATAAGCAGATGGGACGAGAATGACGGGGTTTGTCGTGACGCCTTCCGTCTGCCTTCGGCATCCAACCTCCCTCCAAGAGGGAGGTCTGTTTTTATAAAAAAGCCTCCCGTTTGAGGGAGGCGGAAACAGCGCTGCATGGGCGAGGGGCGTTATTCGGCGATAAATCGCGGGTTTTCATTCAATTCGTGTTCCGCGAACAGGCGGTCAATCGCATCCAGATAGGCCTCGATTCGGGTCGCCTTGCGGATGGCTTTGCGCGGTTTTTCCGGCGCGTCAAAGCAGCAAACGAAATGCTTGGCGATTTCCCGCATGCGCCCGAGGGTGACGTGCGCCGGGTATTTGGCTTGATAGGCCTCCAGCAGCCGGTCATGGAAGGTGCGGAGGGATGCCTTGCAGAGCGCCTCGCCGCCGCCGAGCGATTGCGCCAAGGCGGGGTTAGCGATCAGCCCGCGTCCGAGCATCAGCGCGCGGGTATTCGGGAACTGCCGCATCAGCTCGCGGCAATCGGCCTCGCAGAAGAGATCGCCGTTGTAGCAAAGCGGCCGGTCAAGCGCCGCGTGCGCCTTGGCGAACGCCTCCAGGTGCGGGATTCCCTTGTAGAACTCGACGCGCGTGCGCGGGTGGATGATGAGCTCGTGGATGGGATAGCGCGCGAACACATCCAGCAGGCGGTCAAATTCATCCGGCCGGGTGTAGCCGATGCGCGTCTTGATGGAGACGGGGAGCGGCGACCGGGCAAAAACCCCGTCCAGCAGCCGCTCGAGCGCGGGCACGTCCGCCAGCAGCCCCGAGCCCTTGCCCTTGGCCGTCACCGTGCCGGAGGGGCAGCCGAGGTTCAGGTTCACCTCGCCATAGCCCATGTCGCCGAGCGCCTGCGCCGCCCAGAGGAAGAGCGCCGCATCCTTGCAGAGGAGCTGGGGCACGCCGAAGCCGTTCTCCGGCGCAAGGATGGAAAGGTCGCGCGCGGTGAACGCGAGATTCTGCGTCGGGCTGACGAACGGGATGAAGTATTTGGCCACGCCCGAAAAGCAGTCGCGGTGCACCCGGCGGAAAACCGCGTCCGTCACGCCCTCCAGCGGCGCAAGATAGACCGTCATCGCTTTTCCTCAACGCCGATGCGGCAGATTTGATCCGCCGTTCCGTCCTCGACGATGGCTTTCAGCAGGGCGACCACCTCCGCGTCGTATTGATGCGAAAGCGTCGTCAGCTCGGCGATGGCGCTGCGCGTGGACATGCCCTTTTTATACGGCCGGTCGGAGGTCATCGCGTCGAAGGTATCCACGGCGGAAAGGATGCGGATTTCCAGCGACATCTGGTCGGCAGTCAGCCCGTCGGGGTAGCCGCTTCCATCCAGCCGCTCGTGGTGGCCGCGCGCAATCCGGGCGACGTCCGGGGAGAAGCGGGCGGAGAGCAGGTTGAAGCTGTCGATGGGGTGGCGCTTCATGGCGGCGTATTCCGAATCGGTCAGCCGCCCCGGCTTGGACAGGATCTCCGTCTGCTGGTAGCATTTGCCGACGTCGTGATACAGCGCGGCGAGCAGCAGCGCGTGCGTCGCCTCCGGGGACATGTGCAGGCGCTGGCAGACGGCCTCCGCAAAGCGCATCACGCGGCGGCTGTGGTGATAGGTGTAATGATCCTTCCGGTCGATCTGCGTGTTCAAATCGTTGAGGTCGTTGACAAACCCCATGAAATCATCGAAAACCGGCTTGGATGTGAAGCACAGAAGCCGAACGTCCGTCTTGGGCGTGATGGAAATGTCGTGGTCGAGGCCGGTGGTGTAAAACGAATCGCCGACGCAGAGCGTCTGCGCCTCGCCTTCGTCGGTGTGCAGCGTCAGTTCGCCCGTCAGCAGCGTGTAATATTCCAGATAGACCGGCCTTTCGGGATCGGGCGTGAGCCAGACGACAGAGCCCGCGTCGATTTGCAGCAGGATGACGTTCGTGCCGTCGAAATTGGCCAGCAGGCGATACGTATTGCGGTTTTGGGTCACGTTGACCAGAGAATCGCCCGCGCGGGAAACAAACAGATGGTGCAAACCGAAAAGCCTCCTTCCGGATGTAATACTAATTCTTGTTAAAATGGCTTAATCCGCGCACCATCTTTTTCGCTCTGACTTTGCCTCGTTCCGTTCAACGTACCTCCAGTACGCCTCACTTCACTTGGCTTCGTCAGAACAAAAAATCTGATGCGCTCTGTTAAGCATTTTAACTGCGAATTAGTATAAAGATCAAACAGAATAAAATCAAAAAAGAGAGAAGAACAAAAGAAAGGGCTGCCGCAGCAGCCCATTGACATGCGCCTTACACGGAAACGACGCGAATCGGATCGACCATGACGGTATAGCCGCCGATTTCGACCGCCACATATTCGCAGACGGTTTTGACCCCGCAGACCGCGGCGGCCGCTCTGGCCGTGTAGGAAACGGTGTGCGTGCGCGTGAGCATTGAGAGAATGATGGCGCGAACCTCCGCGTCACATTCGGCGCGCTCGGCCATCCGGCAGGATTGCGCGATGATGGTTTCGATGCGGGCGTTGGCCGCTTCCACGGTCTTCAGCCCGTACTGCCTGAAAGCGTCGCTGACGTCAAAGCGGCCGTTTTGCAGCCGAAGCGTTTCAATCTGAGCGACGGCGGACGGTTGCGCAGCCGCGCAGGCCTGCGCGGGGAGAAGCGCCGCAAAGAGCAGAAGCATCGACAGAAAAACGAGAGAAATCCGGCGTTTCATGGGGGGAACCTCTTTTCCTTTGTCCTGCGTGTGACGTTTCTCCAACAAAAAAGGAGAAACCGGTTTTAATCAGCAGGATTATTATAACAAAGCAAAAAAGCCCTGTCAATGCGTCCCTTGTATCTTTAGGGGTCGATTATGCCGCGCAGCTTGCGGCGCTCGCGCAGCTTGAGCTCCTGCCCCTGGTCGGAGGGGATGTAATAGCGCCGCCCCTTGACCTCCGGCGGCATGTATTCCTGCTTGACCCAGTGGCCGGGAAAATCGTGCGGATATTGGTATTGCGCGCCGCTGCCCAGCCGCTCGTGCCCGGCGTAGTGCGTATCCCGCAGGTGGATCGGCACGGGGCCGAAGCCGCCCTTTTCCGCGTCCGCGACGGATTGATCCAGCGCCATGACGACTGAGTTGGATTTCGGGCTTTCGCAGATGGCGATGATCGCCTGCGCCATGGACAGCCGCGCCTCCGGCAGGCCGACCGCCTCGAGCGCCTGCGACGCGGCGACCGCTTGCAGCATCGCCGTCGGGTTCGCCAGCCCCACGTCCTCGCTCGCGTGGGCGATGATCCGCCGCGCGATCAGGCGCGGATCGACGCCCGCGTAGAGCAGCCGCGCAAACCACGCCATCGCCGCGTCCGCATCGCTGCCGCGCAGGCTCTTGCAGAACGCGGAGAGCATGTCGTAATACAGCGATTCGTCGCAGCGGATGACCGGCTTTTGGATGGATTCCTCCGCGACCTCCATCGTGATGTGGATCACGCCGTCCTCGCCCGGCTCGGTCGTCAGCACGGCCAGCTCCAGCGCGCCCAGCGCGGAACGCACGTCGCCGTTAGCGATTCGGGCGATGTGGCGCATGGCCTCCTCGTCCATCTCCACGGCGGTGGCGCCGAAGCCGCGCTCCCGATCCGCCAGCGCGCGGCGCATGGCGAGCATCACGTCCGCTTCGCTGAGCGGATAAAACTGAAAGATGCGGCACCGGCTCACGATGGCCGGGGTCATGGAGACGAGCGGATTTTCCGTCGTCGAGCCGATGAAGCGCACCACGCCGCGCTCGATGGCGGGCAGGATGCTGTCGCTCTGCGACTTGCTCCACCGGTGACATTCGTCCAGCAGCAGATACGTCGCCTGCCCATAGAGACTGCGCCTGTCCTGCGCCTCCTTGATAACCTGCCGCACGTCCGCCACGCCGCTGGTCACGGCGTTGAGCTGAACGAAGGCGGAATGTGTCGTGCCCGCGATGATGGAGGCCAGCGTCGTTTTGCCGCATCCCGGCGGGCCGTAGAAGATGGAGGAGGTCATGCGGTCGGCCTCGATGGCGCGCCGCAGGAGCCGACCCGGCCCGACGATATGCCCCTGACCGATAAATTCATCCAGCGTTCGCGGACGCATGCGGTCGGCCAGCGGGCTGAGCGCGGCTTCCTGGGATGAAAACAAATCCTGCATGAAACAATCCCCCTTCAAATGCTCCCTTTATTATATCGCGCGGCGAACCAAAAGGCAAATCGAACGAAAGGAAAACACGCCGAAAAACGGGAAGAAATCCGCCCGCTCAATCGTCTATAAGGTGAATCCCCGATTGAGGGCGAATACCGCAGAGAAAGAAGGAACGATGATGAAGAAGACGATCTGCGCACTGGGCACGGCCGCCCTGCTCTTTGGCCTGCTGACGACGGCGATGGCCGAAAAAGAAGCGCTTTATTTCAGCGAGGACAGCCATTCGTTCATTGTCACGTCCGAGGTCATCGGCCGCAGCGAATACGGCGAGACCGCGTTTGACATCCGCGTGACGATGGACGGCAATGAAATCCAGACCATCAACTTCACGGCTGAAAATGTCAACGAGGGGCAGCGGGAGACGGTTCTCTGCGATGTGAACATGGACGGCTATGCGGATTTGGCGCTGATGAATTCGATGGGCGCGTCCGACGGGTTTGCGTCTTACTTCCTCTACGAGCCGATGACGGGGCAGTTCGTCCATCATCCGGGGCTGGACAGGCTGTCCTTCTACCGCGCGCAGTTTTACCCGGAGAAGCGCTATGTGCTCAATTACCTGCACGACAGCGCGGCGACGGGCATTTGGGAATTGTATCAATGGCAGACGGACGGCGAATTAAAGCTGCTTTCCGAGGCGGCCATTCAGTTTGAGGGCGACGCGCTGACGGCGATGGCCGGACGCGCGAAAAACGGCACAATTAAAATCAGCTATACCAGCGAACCGTTTGCCTACGAGGACGAGGCGCGACGGCGTTTGGAATACGACAAGCTGATGGCCATTTTGTTTGACGGCGACGATCCGGGCGAGGCGGCGGAGTTGGGGCTGAGACCGTGACGACCCTCATTTTGAAGCGGTCAGCAGGAGAAAAACGCTTCGCCTCGAATTGTAAATCCGTATGCATCATAAACGATTGAAAAAAATTGCAGGGAGGAAGCGAATGTGAAAAGGCGGATAGCTGCTCTGTTGGCGGCGGCGATGCTGGCCGCAGCCGCGCCGACGCTGGCGGAAACCATGCGCATCGGCGATCAGGCCGTTGTGAAAAAGTGCAAGGAATATATCACGCTGCGCGAAGCGGATAACGTGCAGGCGACCGAGCTTGCCCGAATCCCGCTGGGCGGACAGGTGATTTATCTCAATCCGGCGCAAAACGGGTTCGCGCTGGTGGAATATGGGGATACGCAGGGCTTTGTGAAGGCGGAATATCTGGGCAACCAAACCGCGCGCGCCACGCCGTTCGCCATCACGGAGGAGGAGCGCCGCAACGTCAATCTGTTTTTGACGAATTTCACCGAGACGGGGATGAACCGATACGACGCGGCCTCGACGACGGACGCGGAGCTGGTGCGCTTTGCCGTGCTGCATGCGTGGCTCAACCGATCCGGTCAATGGGACGTCACCGAATGGGGCAGTCGGCTTGAACAGAGCAACGTGACCGACGACGTGCTGCGCTATTTCGGCAGGCCGCTGATTCTGCTCGATCAGCCGGATTTTGATTACGACGGCGCGTATTATTACATGCACGAGCCGGGCGCGCCGATCGGGCTGGGCTTTGTCTGCGCCAGCGAGGTGGAAACGCTCGGCGGCGGGCTGTATCGGGTCTACTTCGGCGTTTACGGCGCGGGCGAAATCATCGACGACGACGGCGTATATGATCTCCTGCCGGAGCAGGCCGCGCTCCTGTACCCGAACGCGCCGTTTCAGGGCTGCGCCGTCATCCGCGCGCTGGGGCTGAACAGCAGGGATGGCTTTCGGCTGGAAAGCTTGAGGATTGAATGATTGAAAACCACTTGACGGCAAGCCGAAAATGCGGTATGATAGTCAAGAAAGTTAAAAAAGTGAACCAATTGCGTAGGCGCTTCCTGCTCGAATAGTTCGGATGGAATGGAGCGCTGTCAGCAGACTGTGCCGGGATGAACAATCCCGGCTTTCTAACAGATAAAAAGTTCACTAAATGAACTAAAAAGGAGATTACTTTCATGGTACAGAACAAAACCGCTTGGAAACATGGAGCAGCTCGCGCAGTCAAAGCAATCTTCGCGGTGCTTGGCGCGCTGACGATTGTGTTTTTCGCTTTTTTCGGCGGCGAATTTTCAACGCTCAAGACTTTGAACCGCGTAGAGGACGATGCCAATCTGTTCACGATGGAATATAAGGCTGACTATGCGCTGGATCGATTTCTGAAAATCGGCGCTTCTACGGATACCGAGCTGATCGAATTTATTGTCAGGCAGGTGCTTAAAGGGATTCCACTGAAATTTGATTTGCCGAATTTGGGATGCTCGACGTTTGCTGCAAAGCTGGCAGACGGAACGCCGATTTTCGGGCGCAATTTTGATATGTACGATTCTCCGGCGCTGCTTGTGACGACGCGTCCGAAGGATGGCTATGCTTCCATTTCGATGGTCAATCTGGCGTACATCGGATACAACAGCGAAAACCTTCCGACTTCTCTGGTGAAGGGAATTATGACTCTGGCCGCGCCGTATGCGCCGCTGGACGGCGTGAACGAAAAGGGCTTAGCGGTCGGCGTTTTACAGATTAAGACGACCCCGACTAACCAGCAGACTGATAAGGTCGATATCACGACGACATCTGCAATCCGCCTGCTGCTTGACCGTGCGGCGACGGTTGAGGAAGCGATTGAACTGCTGTCCCAATATGATATGCATGCTTCCGCGAATAGCTGCTATCATTTCCACATCGCCGATGCGAACGGCGGCAGCGTTATTGTCGAGTATATCGACGATGAAATGAGCGTTGTGCAGGACGATGCAGCGACGAATTTCTTACTCACGCCGGGCGAATATGACTTTGGCAAGGGCGAGGATCGGTATGCCACTCTTCGCGAAACGCTTGACGCGAACGGCGGTATTTTTGAAAACGGTGATCTGGCGATGAACCTTCTTGAAGCCGTCAGTCAACAAGTCAGCGAGGAGAAGAAAAGCAGCACGCAGTGGTCCTGTGTGTACGATCAGCACGCTGTGAGCGTCGATATCGCCATGAATATGAATTATGAAAAGGTTTATACGTTCGGGCTGTGACATGGGTCTTACGCGCGCTGCATTTAAGTCGAACAGGGCAAAATGCGTATTTGGAGATTCTTTTGAAATTCCCTCTTTACAAATTCCCCGAAACCGGGTATTATATCGTTGATATGAAACGCGATGACGCGGGACGCGCATGCCTTTTGCCGCAAAGAGAGCCGGAGAACTGGTGCAATTCCGGCCGGACGGGGCGTGGGGGATCACCCGTATCAGCGGCCGCCTTGAATGGAGTAGGGGCGGACGGTTCGCCCCGTCATCGGCTTTGAGCGGGCGCTTTTCGGCGTCAATTTGGGTGGTAACGCGAGCAGCCTCGTCCCATGCGGATGAGGCTGCTTTTTATTTTTGTCACAGGAGGAAACGTATGTATCAGAAGGTTTCAACCGACATGAACTTCGCTCAGCGCGAGGAAGAGGTCATCAAATTCTGGCGCGACGAAGACGTTTTTAAGAAAACGGTGAAGCTGCGCGAGGGCGCGCCCGCCTTTACGTTCTTCGACGGCCCGCCGACCGCCAACGGCAAGCCGCACATCGGCCATGTGGAGACGCGCGCGATCAAGGACATCATCCCGCGCTATCGCACGATGAAGGGCTACGACGTGCTGCGCAAGGCCGGCTGGGATACCCACGGCCTGCCGGTGGAGCTGGAGGTCGAGAAGATGCTCGGCCTGGACGGCAAGCCGCAGATCGAGGAATACGGCATCGAGCCGTTCATCAAGAAGTGCAAGGAGTCCGTCTGGAAATACAAGACCGAGTGGGAGCAGATGAGCGAGCGCGTCGGTTATTGGGCGGATATGGAGCACCCGTATATCACCTACGAGGATAACTACATCGAATCCGAGTGGTGGAGCCTCAAAAAGATCTACGAAAAGGGTCTGCTCTACAAGGGGCACAAGATCGTGCCGTACTGCCCGCGCTGCGGCACCGCGCTCTCCAGCCACGAGGTTGCGCAGGGCTACAAGCGCGTGGAGGAGACCTCCGCGGTCGTGCGCTTCAAGGTGAAGGGCGCGGAGAACACCTACCTCACCGCGTGGACGACGACCCCGTGGACGCTGCCCAGCAACGTCGCGCTGTGCGTCAACCCGGACGACGACTATGTGAAGCTGACCTTCGAGGGCGACACCTATTACATGGCGGGCGCGCTCGTCGAGTCCATCTTCGGCGGCAAGGAGGAAAAGCCCGTTATCGTGGAGACGATGAAGGGCAGCGCGCTGGAGTACATGGAGTATGAGCCGCTCTACGACGTGGAGCGCGAGGGCGCGAAGTTCCACTACGTCGTCTGCGACAGCTACGTCACCATGAGCGACGGCACCGGCATCGTCCACATCGCCCCGGCGTTCGGCGAGGACGACGCGCGCGTGGGCCGCAAATACAACCTGCCGTTCGTGCAGCTGGTCGATGCGCAGGGCTGCCTGACCGAGGAGACCAAGTGGCCGGGCGTGTTCGTCAAGGATGCGGACAAGCTCGTGCTGGCCGACCTCAGGGAGCGCCGCCTGCTGATTAAGGCGCCGAAGTTTGAGCACGATTATCCGTTCTGCTGGCGCTGCGATACGCCGCTGATCTATTACGCCCGCCAGAGCTGGTTCATCAAGATGACCGCCGTGCACGACGCGCTGATGCGCAACAACCGCGCCGTCAACTGGATGCCGGAGAACATCAAGGAAGGCCGCATGGGCAACTTTCTGGATAACGTCATCGACTGGGGACTTTCCCGCGAGCGCTATTGGGGCACGCCGCTGCCGGTCTGGACCTGCAAATGCGGCCATGTGCACGTCATCGGCAGCCGCGAGGAGCTGATAAAGCTCGGCCGCAACGTCGATCCCAACATCGAGCTGCACCGCCCGTACATCGACAACGTGGTGCTCACCTGCCCGAAGTGCGGCGGCGACATGCACCGCGAGAAAGAGGTCATCGACTGCTGGTATGACTCCGGCTCGATGCCGTTCGCGCAGTGGCATTATCCGTTTGAAAACAAGGAGCAGTTCGAGCGCCGCTTCCCGGCGGATTTCATCTCCGAGGCGATTGACCAGACCCGCGGCTGGTTCTACACGCTGCTGGCGATTTCGACCTGCATGTTCGATACCAACCCGTTCAAAAACTGCATCGTGATGGGTCACGTTCAGGATAAGGACGGCAAGAAGATGAGCAAGCACGTCGGCAACACCGTCGATCCGTGGAGCGTGCTCAACACGCAGGGCGCGGACGCCGTGCGCTGGTTCTTCTACAACAACGCCGCGCCGTGGATGCCGAACCGCTTCCACGCCAAGGCCATCGACGAGACGACCCGCAAGTACATGGGCACGCTGTGGAACACCTACGCGTTCTTCATCCTCTATGCGGAGATCGACCAGTTCAACCCGAAGGAGCATCCGCTTGACAAGGCCGAGCTGACGCTGATGGATCGCTGGATTCTCTCCCGCCTGAATTCCCTCGTCCGCGAGGTGGACGACGATCTGAACGAATACAAGATCTTCGAGGCCTCCCGCGCGATGACGGATTTTGTGGATGATCTCTCCAACTGGTATGTCCGCCGCAGCCGCGAGCGCTTCTGGGGCAAGGGCATGGCCGGCGACAAGGAGGCCGCGTTCGCGACGCTCTATCACGTTCTGGAGACGATGAGCCGCCTGACCGCGCCGTTCACGCCGTTCATGGCCGAGAACATGTATCGCAACCTCGTCTGCTCCGTGGACAAGGACGCGCCGATTTCCGTCCACATGACGGATTTCCCGGTCTGCGACGAAACATACATTAGCGCCGAGTTGGAAGGGCACATGCGCGACCTGCTGGAGGTCGTCGTGCTGGGGCGCAGCTGCCGCAGCGAAAGCGGCCTCAAGGTGCGCCAGCCGCTCTCCCGCATGATCGTCAGCGGCGCGACCCTGCCGCAGGATTTCTGCGCGCTGGCCGAGGATGAGCTGAACGTGAAGGACGCCGTCTTCACCGACGACACCACCGCGTTTATGACCTATCAGCTCAAGCCGCAGATGCGCACGCTGGGCAAGAAATACGGCAAGCTGCTCAAGGCCATCGGCGAGAAGCTCGCTACGCTGGACGGAAACGCCGTCGTCGCGGGCTTTGAGAAGGGCGAGCTGCTCCGCTTTGAGCTGGACGGCACGATGATCGAGCTGGAAAAGGACGATGTGCTGACCGCGCCGATGAAGAAGCCGGGCTATGTCGTGGCGACCGACCGCGGCGTGACCGTCGCGCTGGATACCAACCTCACCGAGGCGCTGATCGCCGAGGGCTTTGCCCGCGAGGTGATTTCCAAGCTGCAAACGATGCGCAAGGAGGCGGGCTTCGAGGTCGTCGATCGCATCCATGTCACCGTCAAGACGGCGGACGAGAAGCTCGCGCAGATCGTCGAGGCGAACGCGGACGCGATTGAGCGCGGCGTGCTGGCGCTCGACGTGACGCTGGGCGACGCGCCGGAGGGAGCGTATGTCCGCGACTGGAGCATCAACGGCGTGGACGCGACGCTGAGCGTGGCCAAGGCCTAACCGAAGCATAAAAGGAAACCATGAAAAAAATCGTAATCGCTGGCGCGGGGGCATATTTCTTTGCCCCCGCGATTTTCGAAGATCTGTTTGTCCGCTTCCGCATGGAGGCGGAATATTGGATGGTGGACGCCGACCTCGACATGGCGGAGCTTTCCGCGCGCGGGGCGCAGGCGCTGGCGCGCGCCTTCGGCGTGCAGGCGCGATTCTATTACACGACCCAGCTGCAAAAGGCGGCGTTTTCCGCCGACGCGGTGATCCTCTGTTCGGATTTCCTCGACGAGGAAGCGTGGAAAAAGGATTTTGAATCGCTGGATGCGGTCGGGCTGGGCAAGCAGGTTCGACTGCGCGGCGGCCTCGGCGGCGCGATGCAGACCATGCGCGCGGTCGGCTTTGTCTGCGATCTGGCGGATCAGATGCGCGAGGAATGTCCCGGCGCGCCGCTGATCCTCTGTTCGAGCGGATACGGCGGGCTGCCGCTCTCCCGCGCGTGCGAGGCAGCGCAGCGCTTCTGCGGCGTGCGCACCCTCGGCGTGAGCGGCGTGACGGAGCAGACCCGCGCGCGGCTGGCACTCTATCTGGGGCTGAAGGAAGAAAAGGTGGATGTGACCTGCGCGGGGCTGAACGATTTTTCGTGGGTTGTCTCGTGCCGCGAACGCCCGAGCGGGAAGGATTTGATCCCCCGCATCCAGAAAGAAATGAAAGAGGACGACCGCGAGGCGCTGGCCGCGCAGTATATCGACTGGTACGGCGCGATTCCGGCGGGGCCGCGCGTGACCCAGTGCGAGCTGCTGGCCGATACGGAATTGAGCCCGCGCCGCTCGCTGATGATTTCCGGCGTGGGCGCGGCGGATTACGAGCTGCGCAAGCGCAATCTGGCGCTGCTGACGGTGCACGGGCCGATGCGGCCGCAGGGCGCGCAGGCGTGGGGGCAGATTCGCACCAGCGGTCTCTCCTCCGTGCGCCCGGTGGAAATCCTGCGCGCGCTGTGGGGCGAGGGCGAATGTGACGTGCAGAGCATGGTCATGCCGTGCGACGGCGCTGTGCCCGGCGTGACGCACGGGCGCTTTGTCGAAGGGCCGGCGCATGTCGCAAAGGACGGCCCCGTCGGTCAGCCGGTGGAACTGCCCATCGAGCTGGAGGATGTGATGGAGCAGCTCAGTCTGGTCAACCGTCTCTATGCCGAGGCCGCCGCGACCGGCAGCCGAAACACACTGCGCGAGGCGCTGGAGATCGACCCGGCGCTGACGGGCATTGATCTGCTCTACGCCGAGGGCGTTGTGGCGGATATGCTGGAGAACCAGAAGGAAAAGTATCCGAGATTTTTTAAGGAG
>OLPF01002197.1_pt1 | contig 13521 bp, 7 predicted proteins | sample 1673121 | NCBI WGS metagenome assembly OLPF01 (sample SAMEA3136756, study PRJEB25190) | human gut metagenome | reverse complement strand
GATGCGGTGCTTGAGGTTAAGCAGGCGGCGGGTCGTCTTATCCGTACGTCCTCGGATGTAGGGGTCCTTGTGCTTGCCGATTCCCGTCTGGTGACAAAGGGATACGGGAAGAAGTTTTTGCAATCGCTTCCAACTTCTGGATATCAAAAAATCGAGTCCGATCAGGTTGGACGCTATCTTGAGTTGTGGCGGCGCGCGAGGTCGAAGTAATCTTACGGTTCAGGGAGGATCAAGCGCTCTGCATAGGATATGAATTCCGTGCGCAGCTCTTGGGGCTCCAAGATCAAAAGGTTGCCCGCTGCAGCAAGAACCTGGTCAAACAACCAAGATTTAGAGGCCAGACATATTTCGAGTACGACCGTCTCGTCATCTTGGTCTTCGGTGCGCATGATGCCGGACCAGGTGATGAGGGGCAGGTAGGACTTGTTGCATCGCACCAGCGCCCGGACACCTGATTTTTCGAGACTTTCCTGTATATCGGTCCGATCAAACGGGTGATGTATCGCCGATTCTTCCGTCACCTCGAGAGAGGAGATGCGGTCGAGGCGGTACTTACGCTGTGCGTCCTGTTCGACATCCCAAGCATCGAGATAGGTCGCCGATTCCTCGCTCACCAGACGGTAGGGATCGATGGTGCGAACACGTGGCTCCTTTTCATCGATAGAGCGATACCCCATACGGAGTCGCACGCCATCCTCGATCGCTTCGAGTAGTTTTTGATAGAACGAACCGTAGCGCGCTGGTTCTGCTAGGGAAATCATCTGGGTTTGGAGTTGCGACGGGTCATCGAGTGCCGCCTGGATGCGAAGACGGGTGCTTCGATCGATATTCAGCGAGGCGAGAACATATCTCAATACGGCAGCGTCATTGATAGAGAGCCTCAGCGGCACGAGGCGGGCGGCATCTCCGCCGAGGGATATTGTTTTTTCGTCCATATCGATAATGGCCCTCACGCCAGTGGAGCGGTCCGAGAGGCTCGAGACGATTTCGACGATTCGATCGAGATCGGAAACTTGGACCCCTAGTGCAGAACAGGCACGGGCGATGGATACCGATTGGTTTGGCGCAGCGGTGAGCAGTTGAAGGAGTCTGATGCCGCCGGCGACGATTTGATCGGCTTTAAGTTTAGATTCGGTCATGGACCTCCACCGCCTTGGTGATTGTTGAGTTCCAAAGGGAAACGAGGGACGCCGGGGAACAGGGACGCATGCCAAGGGAGGCGTTTTTAAGGGCCATGGCTACGGCGGCGTCTGGATTTTTCACTGCGATGTTCCAGCGCAAGGATTTATCCGGCTGTATTTCAAGCGTTCCCCTTCCATGTGTGAGCACCTCGATTTCTCCAGCTACGGATTGTGCGGGAAAAGCGAAGGTCGCTTGAATTTCCTCCTCATCGCCTAAATCGAAGGGGAGAAACTGAAAAGCGCTGAGGGAAAAATCATGGGGGATGGTGTAGGATCCGCGGGGCTTGTTCATGCGTGTGACGCGGTCGGTGCGGAAGGTTCGAACCTTGCCGGAAAGGTTGTCGAGACCGACGAAATAGCACTGATTTGCCTGGTTAACAATGCCGTAGATCGATACCGTTCTCTTGGATTCTTTCCCCTTTGCATCTCGATAGCAGAAGGGAAGGGACTTTCGTGAACAATAAGCTGCCCACACGGTATCGAGCACATTTTGAATCTGCTCGTTTACCTGCTCGACATCATCGACGCTCTCGTCCTGCTCGGCATCGGTATCGATTGCCGCTGCGACGGCTCGGATGCGCAGCAATGCAGAGCGGAAGGATATCTTTGTACGCGCCAGATACTCATCGACGGCATGTACGAGCATATCGGCGTCATCTTGGGTGACGACGGCTGTATCTATATGGGTGCGTTCGCGGTCGATCTCCCAGCGGCTCTCTTCGGTTTCGCTAGCTCCACTCTCTTTAACTTCACGGATGTGGACACCGTACTCTTCGAGTTTTTTGCGATCGCGTTGGAATTTTTTCTTTTCGCTCTCGATACCCGCCATTCCATACCCAAGATCGCTATCGGTGATGATCTCGGTGGTTGTGAGGGGCCTCGAGGTGCAATTTAGGATAAAGAGTAGGTTGAGAATGCGCCGAGCGGATTCATTGCGCTCATTTGAGCCATCTATCGAGCGAATTGTTGTTTCAGTCATAAGATGCGCAACCCTTCTGCAGCGGACTATCTCGTCGCAACGGCACCATTTTAATCGATATGAAGTCTCGCGGGGAAAATGTGCCAAGGGGGCTGGCATCCGGGCTCGGCGCTGCAGCTAGAGATAAGTAAGGGTATACTTTCGCCTATACAGGCTTACCGTGGGAGTGGTATGCCTGCATGCATTAAGCAACCGCGATATGGAGCCCTACATGGCTAACAGTAAAAAATATTTGAATCATCTTCTGCAGCGCACGGAGATTACCCCTGCCTGCAGCGAGGAAGAACGCACCGCTGCAGATGTCATCGCACGTATTTTCACCGACCACGGTTTTAATCCCGAGATACAGGAATTTACCGCCTCTTCGTCTCGAAAAAATGTTTCTGCCATTGCGGGAATCGTACTGTTTGTTGCCACGATTTTTATGGGAATCGGCGGGGCATTGGGTATTTTTGGCTTCCTGCTTGTTCTCGCGGTGGGCATTCTGTATGTGCTTATCCGTTTGGATAAGGTCTCTGTCCCTGCGATTGGAGCCAACGGTCTTTCTCAAAACGTTATCGCCTATCATCAGGCATCTGGCCCCCTTGCTTCCCCTCGCAATCGTCCGGTTGTCGTAGTTGCGCATTATGATTCTTCTCGTGCCGATCTTTTGAGCCGCGAACCGTTTGCAAACTATCGTGCGCTTATCAACAAGCTTTTCCCGGTTGCTATGGTGCTTCCTGCAGCCGTTGCCATCCTTCGCCTGCTTCCTCTCCCGGGTGCTCTCAAAGCGGTGCTTTGGGTTATTGCCATCCTGTTCTCCTTGATTCCCCTTTTGCGTTCTGTTGCGTTTCTTTTTGATCGCTTTGCCATGCCCTACACCACGGGTGCAATCTGCAACAAATCCTCCGTGGCTGCCATGCTGGGCGTTATGGACACGGTTGCGCCGTCGTCTCGTGCCGATGAATTCCCTGAGGATGTCCCATTTGAGGAGTATTTGGATTCGCTGAGCGGTTCGTATCAGAGTTCCTATACGGCAGAAGTCGAGGACGAGCCTCTTTACCAGGAAGAATCCGAGCAGGCAGAGCTTGGTGATGCTGAGGCGAGCACTGCAGACGAGATGCCCATTTCGCAACCGCAGTTGCCTGTTCAGGAGGAACCGGTTGTTGCTTTTGAACAGCCGGAGCAGGATTCCTCGGTGGCTACCGAGGAGACTCAGGCTGACGATGAGACGGTCGACGATACATTTGCCAATGACGATCTCTTGCCGGTGGATAGTACTCCCGCTGCGACCGATGCTGTTGCGGATACTGTTGCAGATGCTGCGGAGCAGGCGCCGGTCTTGCCTCTTAACGCTGCTGGCAATTTGCGATTTGGCAAGGACACCATTCGTGCTCTGGGCATGATTCCTGCCGAGTGCGACCTGGAGTACGATGAGGGTCAGTTCCCCGTGGATGAGCCCGTTGCCGCTTCGGTGGATAATCCCGTTGTCGCTTCCGTGGATGAGCCCGTTGCCGTTCCTATCGAAACGCAGGGTGAGGAAGCGGCCGAGGAGACTCCCGGCGCGGTTTCCGACGAACAGGCCGATGCCGTTGCTGCGCCTGTCCCCGCTCCCGCGGTCGTCCCGATTGCTCCTTCGCTGTTTGACGAAGAGGTGACCGAAGAAGAGGAAGCCCTCGCGATTCCCGCCGTTGTGGCAGAGCTTGCCGATGGCGAGAATGCGGAGACTGATGAAGCCGCAGACGAGCCGGCCGTCTTTGATGAACAGGCTGAGGAGCAGATTGATGAAGAGTCCTTCGACGCCTCACAGACGTCGATTGTTCCGCCCATTCCAAACGAGCTTGTTGAAGATCAGCCCGTCGATGCCTCTCAGACTTCTATTGTGGCTCCCATTCCGGATGAGCTTGTTGAGGAGACTCCTCTGCCTGCTGTTGCCGAAGAACAGCCGCTTGTGCTTACGGGCGAAGAGGATTTTGAAGAGATCATCCCCACTGATGATATGGAGATTGCCGAGGCTGATTTTGAGCTGATTGAGGACGAACCTCTCCCGCTCGATGAGGTTGATCAGCCTGTGGAGGAGTCTGAGGACGGCATCGCTACTGAGGATGTTGCCCAACATGAGGCGGATGAGGTCGAAGAGGAGCAGGTGCTGCCTGCGCCCGATGAGACGGTTTCCGTTGATATGGCTCAGGTAATGGATGAGCAGGAAGATAACGTTGAGCAAGGGAACAACGACGTGCTTTTGACTGATGGCTCCGAAGGGACCACTGTCGAGTCTACGCAGGTCTTTGTTCCTGCAGAGGAGATTTCGGCTGGGGGCACACAGGCCATCCCCGCGCAGTCTCAGGGGACCCAGGCCATGCCTGTACAGCATCAAGGAACCCAGGCTATGCCTGCACAGGTCGAGACCGTCGATTCTTTGATGGCGCAGATTACTCCCGCACCGACTCCGGCACCGCGTCCCCAGCGACAGCTCAATATTCCGTCGCTTGATTCGGTTCCTGCATCCCCCGCAGTGGCGTCAACTCAAATCCCGCCGGTGACTCCGGCGGTTCGTGCGAACCCCATGGCAAATCGGTCTTCGCTTTTTGACCTGCCCGATCCTTCTGCCAAGCCGGTGGATCCTTTCTCCTCCATTCCGGCTCCAGTTGACATGGACCAGCCCGTCGCGGCAAAACCGACGTTTACCGTTATTGATTCGACTGATGTGGTGTCGCCTGTCCCGCAGCAGCAATTCGAGACCATTCATGCTGCGACTCCTGTGTCCGCCACTCCTGCCAAGAAGCGTCGTGGCTTGTTTGGACGCAAAAAGAAGGAAGAGACCAGCATGAGCGATTGGCTCGGCGTGGATGAGGACTTCGATGCGAAGCGTTCTGGCCGCGATATCGGTTCGTGGGATAACTTCGAAGGCGACGATGGCTGGAAGGGCGGTGCCGCTGGCGAGGGAAATGAGGATGAGCTTCGCCAGGCAGTGACGTCTTTGGGAGACGACGAGCTTTTGGGTCACGACATCTGGTTTGTTGCAACCGGCGCTGCCGAGAACGACAATGCCGGCATGAAGGCGTTTCTCGATGAGCATCGCGACAAGCTTCGCGGTGTCTTTATCATCAACCTCAAGTGCGTGGGCGCCGGCCAGCTCTCCATGATTACGACTGAGGGTGAACATCGTACTTTGAAGGCCGACAGGCGCATCACGGGTCTCTTCTCGCGCGTGGCGTCCGATTTCCATCGTCCGCTCGCTTCGGTCGAGATGTCCTATGTCGACACCGATGCGCACGCCGCAATGGAGAGGAGCCTGCGCGCAATGACGCTTGCTGGCGTTGAGGGGTCGAGTTTTGCTTGCGCTTACACCGAGCAAGATCATCCCATCAATCTTAATGCCGACAACGTTAACTACGCAGCCGATTTGGTTACCGAGGTTATTCGTAGATCGTAGGCTGTTGTCAAACAAAGATTGCTCGCCCGCTTCCTTATGGAAGCGGGCTTCTTTTTGAATCGATATCGCATATGCTGCATGCGCCTTTAGAAAAGCTGCTACGATAGCCGTATCCAAGTTTCAGGAGGAACCGTGCTTTCTTTTATTCGTCGCCATTGGGTCGCCTATACCGTAGGAGCTGCACTTGCTCTTTTGCTCGGTTTTGGTGCTGCTTGGTTTGTTGGCGTTAAATGCTCGACTCCTGAAGACGTCCGTGCCGAACGCATCAAGGCAGAGCAAGCCGCAACTCAAGCCGACAAGCAGCTTGAGAAGGATACGGCTGGTTCAAACGAAGTATCGGATACAGGCTCGGCGCTCTAAACATATCAGCGTGAAAAAACGATAAGCGTTCGCTCTTGTTGTCCTGCTGCTGCATTCGAGCAGGTGGCGAGTGTTAAGACTTGCCGTGCTTTATGGGCGTCTTCCTGAGCGGTTTGGGCTTTTGTTTCTGCCTGGTCAAGAATGAGGGAGAGCCAGTTGCGCATTTCGTCGGCGTCCAGCCATGCAAATCGCTGAACGAGTTCGTAGTTTTTCTCGACACGCAGTGCGCAGAGCGGCGTAAAGCGAAAAACAAGGTTATCGACGGTTTCGATGTTCGCCGACCCGAGTGTCTGAAACACGTCACTCTTCCAGGCTGATGCGAGGCTGCTGAACATCAAGTTGGTCGATCCAAGATGATGGCCAAAGACCAAGACATGCTGGGAAGAGACTGTACATCTGTCGTCAATGAAGGGGCACCCTGCTACGTCTTTTTGATTCCAAAAATTATGATGGAGATACCAATCTTTGTTTTTAGGTGATGCCTGAACGAGGGGATAGGATACCGCCGTGTTCTCAACGACGAGCCAGCCTGCGGCGTCTTTGTTTTGATCAAGCAGGTTGGCTACCTCTTTGCTCGAGGCCGAGGTTGTGGTCGAGGTGGAGCGCGACGTTGCGTTTGCCGCCGCGGGCGTCTTGCTCTGCAGCTGCCTGTAAGCGAGCTGAGATGCAAGACGCTGTGCGGATTCTATCCCAGCGGAACCGATCCAAAGGAGCGATGCGACGCCGCAGGATGTCAGAAACGCTCTTCGGGTTGTGCATATCATCGTTTAGTCCTGCTCGATTTGCGCACGATGCTGGGGAAGAGGATGACTGTTATAAAGGCGAAGCTGCAAAGGATACTTGCAAGCAGGGGAATTAAGTCGGAGTCGACACCGGTTTGTGCAAGAGGCCGCCCGATGATCTGTTTAACCTTATCTTCATCGTGATCCTCAAGGTTGGGGCCTCCGCCGTTTCGGTAGAGGTCGATAACCGCACTGTTGAGAAGAGAGCTTCCGCCTCCCCATCGCTTTGTTGTCGAGAGCTGGATAATCGCGGGCGCAAGGTCGCCTTCTTGTGTCTTATTGGGGGCTTTACTGTAGGAGTCGTTTTCGCTCTTTAGATCGGAGCGCGTCCATCCGTCCTTTTGCGTGGTAAACGAATCTGCAACGCTGCCGAATTCAAAGCGAATTGCGCAGATGTGCTGGCTCTCCTTAAGATCAAGATCGCGAACGTCAAGAATCCTTGCTTGTGTAGCGTCGATATTTTGCTCCCAAAGATGCCAATGTGAATAGTCGAGCTTGCGACCTTCGCCTTCGAGCCAAGGATTTTCGTGACCGTCTTCGAGCGTTGCGTTGGCGTTTGATTCGTTAAGGTAATCATCGTCGTTGGAAAGTTGATACCAAACGTTGAGTTTGCCGTCGTAATCCCCTTGAGCGACGGGCGTTATCACGCCGGTTACTTCTGCCATTCCTTGAGCTACGCAATCGAGCGGATCGGTAACCGTGCATTCGTCGACCCAGGTGTTGCTTGTGTTTCGCATATCAAGCGAATACGTATATACACGGCCCTCGCCTGCTTCCGTGAGACGCTGTTGGCGCTTGTCAATTTCTCCAGTGATTTGAATGGGCTGGTCATACATGGCAATAGCTTGGATTTCGCCGCTTTCCTCAACGGTGAACGTGATGCTTTTTGCTACATCGTGTCCTTGGGGCGACTGCGTCTCGGTGAGTGTATAAGATCCTGGCGCAAGCGCTTCAATCCGATGGGGCTCAGTGGTCGAAGTCCATTCATCGACGATAGTTCCGTCGGAATCGGTGACGGTAAGATGCGCGCCGGCAAGCTCGCTTTCGTTGGTGATATCTCGTTTTGAGACATCGATTTTAGTGAAATCGTTTTCGATAACAACCTTATAGGACTCCTCGCCATCGATACGTCCGTATTCGTCAACGGTGAATTCGCGAATAAGGGGATCGAGAAGAAAGCCGTTGGCCGTGTTTGTTTCCTTGATGCGCCAAATGCCAGGCTGTAGGTGAATCGCGCGGCAGATGCCGTTTTGATCGGTCGTGATCGTAAGCGGCAAACAACCTTCTTTGAGTTGGGGAATATCGTGGGAGTCGTTATGGTCTTTGACGATGTCGTTGCTTTCGGCGGGTTTGCTAGGCTCGGGTGTCTGCTCGTCTTCCAGGCGCCAGAGGGTGAACTGCACGCCGGGGACAGGTGCATCGGTCCCTGCTTTTATCTTTTTGATTTCAACCGTTGTCGGTATGTTCGATATCGCACAGCTTGTACTGACAAGCGGAGTGTCTTGGTTCTCGTAGGTAAGCGTGAAAACAATTGGGTTGCTTGCGAGCACATGGCCGGGTGCAGGTTTTGTTTCAATAAACTCATAGGTTGCCTTACCGTTGCCGAGCGGGAGTTTTGTTGTCGTTGCACGTCCTTCTTCGTTGGTTTTTACATGGTCAACAACGGTCCCCGCGCTCAAGAGGACCGATCCGTTCGGGGCGATAATATCCTCATGAACGCGCACATCAAACTCGGCTCCACCAAGAGCCGCATCGTCTTCGGAGCAGGTTTTGACAAGTTGAGCCATCCCTGTGGCGGGGGAGTTGGCAACAGTGGCTATGCAAAGCGGCTCGTCACCACTAATTTCGATTTGTACGTCTTCTCCGGCAAGGACATAGGGCTGCGCTGCTGTGATTTCTCGGATGTAATACGTTCCCGTTGCTAGCTGCTCGGGCAGCGTGACGCTTCCGTCGTCGCCCGTGGTAAAGGTGTCGATGCTTGATTGGGTCGGATACCAGACGCTTTGGGAAATAAGGTTCTTGTTGTTGTCGAGAAGCTGGAAAGAAAAGCCGGCAAGAGGAATGCGTTCCCCCGATTTTGCATCGACCTTAACGATCTGCAACCGGCTCATCTTTCGATGGTTGTTGATGATGTACTTCAATGTGCAATTGTCGATTATTTGGTCAGCGGCGATCGTCCAGTCTTCAATTGCTGCAAAGCCGTCGGGGACGGTCTGCTCATCCTCGTGGATGGTATAGCCCGCGGGGTCGTAGGGAATCGCCCCATGAGCGACGTGGGAGTTCGAACCGTCCCCAAACCATGCGCCCTTACTTGTGGCATATCCGTCTTTATCGGTTGTGATCGATCCGATTGCTTTGCCTGTGGTATTGGAGATGATCTGGAAGCATACGCCCTCGGCAGGAATCTCTTGTTTCGAGGAGCCCTCATCGCCCTCGTCTTTGAATTTTGCAATCTCGATATCAAATGCGACGGGTATCTCATCAAAATCGCTTTCGGGGGTGAGTCTTAGCGTGGCGTTTTCATCAAGATCGTCGGCTGCAACATGGTAGATATGGTCTTCTGTGTCTAGGAGATAACCTTGCGGAGCTTTAGTTTCCCGTACATGGATGGTACCGAGAGGGATGTTTTCAAACGAGGCGACACCTTCTTTGTTCGTGGTAGCTGTCGCATGAAACCCTGGAGCGCTATCCGAGGTCAGTTCATATTCCGCCCCTTCAAATGAGCACCCTGCCTGTGCCGCACCTGCGCTTATGGCGTCATGTTTGCCAACAACAAGGGTGAACGTACCAGGTTTGTCGGTGGTCGAAACAAGGCTGTTGAGCCCTGCGGTTGTAAATTCGATTCGTTCTTCGTTTATGGCAAAACCCTTTGGAGCTTTTGTTTCTTGGGCATAGTAGACAGTATTGGGCTTGAGGGCAAGTTCGGCGTGTCCATTTGCATCGGTGACAACGGTGCCTGCTAGTGAGGAATCTGATGCGTGGTGAATCGTGTACTCGGCCCCTTCGAGTGCGTACTCTTCGTTATTTGCGCTGATGCTTGCGTCTGCAGAGGTTTTCGAAAAAATCACACGGGTCTTTTTCTCGCTGGTGACGAGACTTTGATATCCAAACGTTTTATTCTCGCCTTTTGGCGTGCGATTGATCCATAGGATAGCGCAGCCCTCTTCGATACCTCCTCCACCAGCTTGGGCATAGGCTACTGCCTGCTGGTAGAGGTTCCAAGAGCCCTCTTTGATTTGAGGGTCTTTGATGGCCTCCCATCGTTCCTTATAGGCTTTATTTCCATGCCAGGGAGGGTCGTATTTGGGAACAAAATTGAGAAGGTCGGGCCGTTTGTTACCAATGGCAAGCCAGATTGCTGCCATAGTGGCAGATTCAGACTTGCCTTTATCGAGTCCCGCAACCGAAGTGACGACTTTTCCATCATATCCATGATAGACAACGTAGTCGAGCTCGGGGATTTTTGGCGAACCGTATCGGGTGAGTTTTTGTCCCACTTCGGGATAGGAAAGAAATCCCTGTGCGCAATAGGCGACGTTTTGCCCTTCGACACGAATGAGCTTGCCGTGCCCATCGGAGGAATTGGGGTTGTGAATAAGGTTGCTCACGGTGATGGAATCGCTGCTGGCGTGCGCGTCGATGAGCACACTGCCAACAGCGCATGTCGCTCCGAGAAGGGCGATAGCGAGAATAACGAAAAGCGGCACCGGTCTGCGGCGTCTTATGGAGCGGTTGTCGTTCGTGTTGCGCCAGGGGAATCGGCGTGCCTTGCTGTGATTCACAATCGTCCTCCCTCGAATCGATGGGAGTCGAGCGTATAAGGACACATTCCCCGTTAGTTCCATCTATGCTTACAAAAGAGAACGCGTCGATTCCCCTTATTCTTGCCAGTTTCTAACAAGGCAGGTGAAACGGGGTGAAAATCAGCGGTGTTAAGCCCTCTAGCTTTGATTGGGACGACTGTCATCACAAAAAGAGACGCGCATCTCCATGATCTTCGATGGGTTCTCGGTCTTCTCGCGCAGTTTTATCGTGGACTGGTACGTTTCTTGCTCCATAAGAACAATGCAGGTTATACTAACTACCGCGCATTCACTGCGTCGTATATGCGGGCATCGCCAAGTGGTAAGGCATCAGCTTCCCAAGCTGACACTCGCGGGTTCGAGTCCCGTTGCCCGCTCCAGGCAAAACAGCAGGCCAAAGGCTTATATCCTTTGGCCTGTTTTTCGTTTTGCTCTCTGTAGACCACAGAAGTAGACCAAATGCGGGCCAAACCCGCTGCAAAGCGTTTACCTCAAAAAGTTTGCACCGGTACACATGAGGCCGGGACGCAGTCTTGCTGCACACCGGCCCCATCGCTGCAAGAAACCTACAACGGCTGTTTTGTCGCGCCCTAGTCAAACAAGCTCGGCATGTCGTTTTCCTTCATGAGAGCGCCGGCAGACGGCAAGGCCTGTGCGCAGAATCGCTCCGTCCAGGCTTCGCTTCCCAGGAAGTCTTCTGCCGCGCCCACAGCGGTGACGATACGATTCTTCTTTGCCGTGAACGCCTGGACGCCCTGGGTGCTGGTGGTTGTTTTGGTCTTGAGTAACGACGTGTTGAAGTTCATTAGACGGCCGTCGTTTGAGACGAGCGCCAGGTCGCGATCCTCCTTGAGCACTTGGGCAAACAGCAGTTTGCTGCCGCCGTAGATGGCATTCTTGAGGCGCTTGCGGTTGGTTTTGGTCACATAGCCGGCAAGCGCGACGCGCACGACGCGACCATTCTCGAAGACAAACAGCACGTCTGCCTTGTAATCCTCGGGGTCGATTACCCAGATTACAGACTCGTCGGGGTCCATCTCAAGATCGGTGGGCAGATAGGAGCCAAGCTGTGCCGACTTGGTGTCCTCGAACGACGCAACCTTGCACTTGTACACCTGGCTCTTATCGGTGAATACCAGCAGCTCGTGCGTATTGGAGGAGGGGAACTCGATAAAGGGCTTGTCCCCGTCTTTGTACTTGAGGGCGGCGCCCGTCTTAAGCACGCGATCCGTTAGTTTCTTAAGGTAGCCTTCGTGCGAGAGCATGATCGTAACCGGATATTCCTCGACCTCCGGCTCCAAACTCACTTCGATGACGTCCGCAGGATCGATCCTGCCCGTGCGGCGCGGCATCACGTACTTTTTATTAACCGCGGCAAGCTCGTCGCTGATGACCTGCTTGATTTTATCCTCGCTCGACAAGATATCCTCGAGCTCGGCAATCTCGCCTTCGAGCTTCTCGATGTCCTTGGTGCGGTTGAGGATGTACTCCTCGTTGATGTTGCGGAGCTTGATTTCGGCAACAAACTCCGCCTGGGTCTCGTCGATATCGAAGCCGCGCATCAAGTTGGGTACGACCTCAGCCTCGAGCTTGGTTCCGCGGATGATGGCGATGGCCTTGTCGATATCGAGCAAGATCGCCTCGAGGCCGTGCAAAAGGTGTAGGCGCTCGGACTTCTTACCCAGGTCAAAGCTCACGCGGCGCCGCGTCGACTCCACGCGCCAGGCAACCCACTCGTGTAGGATTTGACGCACGCCCATGACGCGCGGGTAACCGTCGACCAGCACGTTGAAGTTGCACGAGAACGAGTCCTGCAGCGTGGTCGAGCGGTAGAGCTTGGCCATGAGCTTGTCCGGGTCGACACCGCGTTTGAGGTCGATGGCGATGCGCAGGCCCGAAAGGTCGGTCTCGTCGCGGATGTCGGCGATCTCTTTGACCTTGCCTTCTTTGGAGAGCTTGATGATGCGCTCGATGATGACGTCGGTTTTAGTGGTGTAGGGGATCTCGTAGACCTCGATGATGCGCTCTTCGGGAATCCAGCGCCAACGGGAGCGGATCTGGAAGCTGCCAAGGCCGGTCTCGATGATGCGCTCCATCTCCTCACGGCGATAGATGATCTCGCCGCCCGTCGAAAAATCGGGCATGGGCATGTACTCGAGCAGGTCACAATTGGGATCTTCGAGATAGTGCATGGTGGCGCAGCAGACCTCGTTGAGGTTAAAACCGCAGATGTCGGATGCCATGGCGACGCCGATGCCCTTGTTGGCCGAGACCAGGATGTTGGGGAACGTCGTGGGCAGCAAGCGCGGCTCTTTCATGGCGCCGTCGTAGCTGTCAACAAAATCCACCGGGTCCTTGTCGATATCCTTAAAGATTTCGGCGCAGATGGGAGAGAGCTTGGCCTCGGTGTAGCGCGAAGCGGCGTAGCTCAGGTCACCCGAATAATATTTGCCAAAGTTGCCCTTCGACTCCACGAAGGGAGCGAGCAGCGCTTCGTTGCCCGTGGCAAGGCGCACCATCGTTTCGTAGATGGCGGCATCGCCGTGCGGGTTGAGCTTCATGGTCTGACCCACGATGTTGGCGCTTTTCTGACGCTCGCCCTTGAGCAGGCCCATCTTGTACATGGTGTAGAGCAGCTTGCGGTGCGAAGGCTTAAAGCCATCGATTTCGGGGAACGCACGCGAGACGTTGGTGCTCATGGCATAGGGCATGTAGTTAGTCTCGAGTGTCTCGGTAATAGGCTGCGCTGTGACCTCAGAATGCAAGCCGATGACGTTGGCGTCGTTGACCCGCTTCTTTTTAGGCTGAGTTTTAGTTTTCTTCTTTGCCACGATTTCCTCTTGTTGCTTTTCTTGGGCCGTTTTGATGTGCGCTGTGCCTTATTGCAGGTCCAGCTGGTCTAGATACTCTTTGCCGTGCTGTGCGATATGGCGCTTGCGCCCCTCGTCGTCGTTGCCCAGCAACAGGTTGAACATGGTTTCCATCTTGGTGACGTCCTCGG
>OLPF01002195.1_pt1 | contig 13537 bp, 11 predicted proteins | sample 1673121 | NCBI WGS metagenome assembly OLPF01 (sample SAMEA3136756, study PRJEB25190) | human gut metagenome | reverse complement strand
GATTTCCACCTTCCAGCGCCTGCTGCGAGGTGAAAATCAGGAAATCGCGCCTCTTATTTTGGCGTCGCCTTGCTATGGCTGTCTTGCCTTGGCTGCTTTGTCATGGTCGCCTTGCCGCGGCGTTCTTGAAAGCGGCGCGCCGCCTCCGGGCGTTCTTTTTTGTGCGCGCGACCAATCTTGAAGCCCACTCTAAGAGATAATACGGTACACTCATCAGAAACCAGTGTACACGGGCCTTTTGCGCCGTTACACTTATCGGCTAAGAATCAAAGGGAGGAAACGCCGAGAAAGACGAGGCTTCAGCATTCATGATCTGGCATTGCGGACAATACGACTTCGACACCAGCACGCCCCTCATCATGGGTATTTTGAACGTGACCCCCGATTCCTTCTCCGACGGCGGGGCGTACCTCGATCCCGAAGCGGCCGTGGAGCACGGGCTTGACATGGTGCGCGCCGGGGCCGCCATCGTGGATGTAGGCGGCGAGTCGACGCGCCCGGGTGCCACGCCCGTCACGCCTGAAGAGGAGTGGAATCGCATTGGGGATGTCGTCGCGGCCCTCGTGGAGGCCGGCATCTGCGTGTCGGTGGACACGCGTCATGCCGAGGTGGCGACTCGCGCTCTGCATGCTGGCGCTTCCATCGTCAACGACGTGTCTGGCTTCCGCGATCCCGCCATGGTGGAAGCGGTGCGTCGCTGCGGTTGCGGGTGTGTGGTCATGCACATGAAGGGCGAGCCGGCCACCATGCAGAACGACCCCGTCTACGAGGACGTGGTTGCTGAAGTGCGCGACTACCTGCGCGATGCGGCCGCTGCCTTGGAAGCGGCCGGCGTCGATCGCTCCCGCATCTGCGTCGATCCGGGCCCCGGCTTCGGCAAGACTCCCAAGCAGACCATCGAGCTTATGCGCAACCTCCACGAGATCGTGCATCTGGGCTATCCGGTCATGGTGGCGGTCTCGCGCAAGCGCTTCGTGGGCGAGGCCTACCAGGTGGAGGAGCTTCACGACCGCGACGTGGCCTCGGCGGCCGAAGCGCTGCTCGCCTGCGAGTTGGGGGCGAGCGTCGTGCGCACCCACAATGTGGAGATGACGGTCGCCGCGCTGAAGGACTTGCGGCCGGCGGTGCTCTTGGGCCTGGGGTCGAACGTGGCGCTGGTGGCCGAGCCCGGCGAGGAGACCGAGGCCAAAATCGCCCAGCTGAACCTCGCCGTGGGCCAGCTGTGCAGCCTGCCCGACACCCAGATCGTGGACATGTCCTCGTTCTACGAGAGCGAGCCGGCCTACTACGAGGATCAGGATGCCTTCGTGAACGCCGTCGTGCTCCTGCGCAGCGGCCTTCCGCCCAAAGAGCTTTTGGGGTATTTGCACAGCATCGAGAACTCCCTCGGCCGCGTGCGCGCCATTGAGAACGGCCCGCGCACGCTCGATATCGATATTCTCGACTATCAGATGTACGTCGCTTCCGACGACGAGCTCACGCTTCCGCACCCGCGCGTGACGGAGCGCGATTTCGTCGTGAAGCCTGTGCTGGAGATTCTGCCCGGCTGGGAGCTGGCGGATGGAACTCCCGTGGGGCGCGTGCCCGAGGCGCAGCGCGTTGGGAAGGCAAGGAGGATCTAGCCATGAAGCTGACCGTGCTCGATGAGGTGGCCTCCACCAACGAGGTCGTGAAGAACGCGTTGCGCGAGGGAAAGGCCGAGGGCCTCATCGTGCGCGCTCGGCGCCAGCTGAGCGGTTACGGCCGCCAGGGCCGCGAATGGGACAGTCCCGAGGGCGGCCTGTACATGTCCATCCTCTTGCGTCCCGATGTGGCCGGCAGCGGCTTGGCTACCTTGAGCCTGGTGGTGGGGCTTTCGGTCCAGCGCGCCTTAGGCCAGGTGGCGGCGCCGCAGTTCGAGGACGGCATCCAAGTGAAATGGCCCAACGACGTGATTTATATGCCCGCCGACTGCCAGCGCGCCGACGAGTACCGCAAGCTCTGCGGCATCTCGCTGGAGGCGTGCGGGGGCGGCGTGTGCGTGGGTATCGGCATCAACGTGTTCCGCCCCGAGGTCGACCGTCCCGTGCAGGGTCGCAACGTTCCCGAGTACATGGCGGATATCATGCCGGCCCCTGAATCCGCCCCGGGGCATTTCGTGTCACTGGCCCAGGCCATCGCGGCATTGCCGGAGCGCGAGCAGGCTGCTCGTCGCGAGGAGGTCATCACCGACATCCAGCGCGAGGTCATCGCCCGCATCCTCGTGAACTACGGTCGTTGGCGCGAGCTCGGCTTCATGCCGACGTTGGGCAGCTACGAGGGCTCGTCCTTCCTCACCGGTCGCGCGGTGCGCATCGAGGACGCCGCCGGCACCGCTACTTTGGAAGGCACGGCCACCGGCGTCGACGAGCGCGGCCGCCTTCTCGTCCGCACCGCCGACGACACCGTCCCCGTCGCCTCCGGCGAGGCCCACGTCATGGTGATGCCGTAAGGGCTACAATAGCGCCGAAGAGAAGAAAGGCGCGAAGGCATGAGTGACGAGAAGAAGCTTGACGGGGAATTGAAAGAGGGCGCAGCTGCGCAGGGCGAGCGCGAGCTTGGCGTGGACGCCCAAGCAGCCGGAGATCCGCGCGGGGAGCGGTTGCGCGCCTCGTCGGCGGGTGACGACAAGGTGCTGCGGATGGGGACGGCCTCCATTCCGCGGCTCATTACGGAGTTCGCCATTCCGTCGGTGGTGGGCATGCTCATCAACGGCTCCTATGCCATCATCGACTCGGTGTTTCTGGGGCACGCGGTAGGGGAGATCGGCCTTTCGGCCATGACCGTGGCCAACCCCATCATGATCGTGTTCATGGCCATCGCCATGCTCATCGGCAACGGCGGCAACGCGCTGGCGGCCCTGCGCCTCGGCGAGGGCAAGCGCGACGATGCCGAACGCGCCCTGGGCAATGTGGTGTCCTTGAGTCTCGTTGCTGCCGTCATTGTGCTCGTCATCGGGTGGAATCCGGCGCTGGTCTCCTGGGTGCTCGATTTGGCGAGCGCCACGCCGGAGGTGCGCCCCTACGCCCAGACGTTCATCCAGATCCTTTGTGCCGGCTTTATCTTGCAGTGCATCGGCCTTGGCGTGAACAACTTCATCCGCACCTGCGGCGCCCCTAACCGGGCGCTCGGCACCATGGTCATCGGTCTGGTGGGCTCGGTGGCCTTTAACGCCCTGTTCGTTCTGGCGCTCGGCTGGGGGGTCATGGGCAGCGCTCTGGCCACGGTGCTCGGCTGGGCCTGTTCGTGTTTGGCAGTGCTGCAGTACTTCTGCCTGCGCAGCGACGTTCCCATGCGGCTGCGCTTGCCCGCCATGCGCCTGAGCTTTTCCATGGATCGCACCATTCTCGCCTTCGGGCTGCCGAGCTTCTGCGTGCAGGCGGGCATGGCCATCGTGAACTTCGTCATCAACTTCCAGCTGGTGAAATACGGGGCCCTGACGCCCATCGGCGCCGACGACGCGCTGGCGGCCATTGGCGTGGTGCAGCGCATCGGGCAGTTCTCGGTCATGCCGCTCATCGGCATCGCCATCGCCCTGCAGCCGCTGCTCGGCTTCAACTACGGCGCTCACAACGTCAATCGCGTTCGCAAGACGCTGTGGTACGGCATCGGGGCGGCATCCTCCATCTCAGTGCTCATGTTCATCATCGTCGAGGTATTCGCGGTGCCCATCGCCCATGCCTTCGGCATCTCCCACGACGGCCTCGTTGATTTCACGGCTTTCGCCATCCGCGTGCAGTTCCTCATGCTGCCCTTCGTGGGCTTCCAGATCGTCAGCTCGAACTACTTCCAGGCCACGGGCCAGCCGGCCAAGTCGGTGTTCCTCACCTTGACGCGACAGATTCTGTTCCTCGTGCCCTTGCTGTACCTGATGCCTGTGGTGCTGCCGCAGCTGTTTCCGCAGTTCACCGGATTGGACGCATTGTACTTCGCGGCACCGGTGGCTGACTTTCTCTCCATCTTCACCACGGCCATCTTCGTGGCCTGGGAAATGGTGCGCCTCCGCAAGCTCGCCGCGATGTACGATTAGTTTTTGAGCACTTGCACAAATTTATTGGCATGGTGGCCCGTTAGCCGCTGAAAGAGCAGTGCGCGGGCTCTGGGACGCGCTCGACCCCTACGATGGACTCCTTCGAGTGGAAGGAGAGATGCATGGAATCAACGAAGACGCGCAGCGAGGCGACCCAGCGAACGCGGTCGGTGGTCTTTGTCGGCTTGACCATCGCCATCATGGCGGTATCGGCCTGGGTGGTCGTGCCCTTGGGCCCCATTCCCTTCACGCTGCAGATGTTCGCCATCACGTTTGCCATAGTGGTGCTGAGTCCCAAGGAGGCCATTGCGGCCATCACGGGCTACTTGCTGCTGGGTGCGGTGGGGGTGCCCGTGTTCTCGGGCATGCGCGGTGGAATCGGTGTTCTGGCCGGGCCGACGGGCGGCTTTCTGTGGGGATACCTCTTCGGCGTGGCGGCTGCCGCGCTGTTTTTGCACGCGGTGCGCACGAGGCTCGGTATGGCCGGCGGCAAGAATGCGCCGCGGCTCACTCGCGCGGAGAAGACGGCCATGACGCCGCTCCAGCGCGCGGGTGCGTTTCTGCGCAGCTTCGGGGTAGAGATTATCGCCGGCATCATCTTTACGGCTATCGCTTACGTGTGCGGGTGCGTCCAGTACATGGTGGTGGGGCACGTGGATCTGGCCACGGCGTTCCTCACGGCGGTGGCGCCGTTTATGGTCGTTGACCTCTGCAAGATCGTGGCCGCTGTCATCTGCGCCGACGCCGTCCGCGCCGCCGTGCGGTAGGCGTCTCGTCGCTGCTAAATCCTCGAGCAAATGCCAGTTGGGCCCCGAAATGGTCGTCCGCGTGTTGCCATAACGGGGCCGAACTGGCATTTGCTTGCCATTTCACCCCTTAACGGGCATCGCAGCACGCCATAACGGGGCCGAACTGGCATTTACCCTTAGAAAACGGTCGGTAGAAACCCGTCGCTAAAAGGGAAGGCTCCCGCTCGGGAGCCTTCCCTTCATGGGAGCAGATTTCTCGCGAGTTGGCTTACGCCTTGAAGCGGTAGCCGTAGCCGCGCACCGTTTCCACGAGGGCCGGGTCGTAGCCGGCGGCGTGAATCTTGTCGCGCAGACGCTTGATGTGGGTGTCCACCGTCTTGGTCTCGGTGAGGTACTCCCAGCCCCAGGCGTCGCGGAGCAGATCCTCGCGGGAGACCACCTTGCCGGCGTTCTTCATGAGCGAGGCCAGAAGCTCGAACTCGCGGGGCGTCAGGTCGATCTCGCCGTGGTCGCCGGCGGCGGTGTGGGCGTCCTCGTCCAGCGTGATGCCCGAAGCGGTGATGGAATTGCTCGCGCCGGGGAACTCGCCGCCCTGGCCGCGGCGCAGAAGCGCGCGGACGCGGGCGATCAACTCGCGCACGCCGAAGGGCTTGGCGAGATAGTCGTCGCCGCCGATTTCCAAGCCGACGACTTTGTCCAGCTCGGTGTCGCGGGCGGAAAGGAACAGCACGGGGGCCGTGGTCTTCGAACGCAGCCGACGGCACAGCTCGTAGCCGTCCATGCCCGGCAGCATGATATCCAAGATAAACAGATCATAGTTGTTGGCGCTTGCCAACGCGAAGGCGTCCTCGCCGTTGTCGACGACGTCGGTCTCGTAGCCCTCCTTTTTCAACGCGTAGCTGACGAATTCGGTGATGGAAGGCTCGTCGTCAACGACAAGGATGCGGCTCGGTGTCTCTATCATGGTCTTGCCTTTCTCTCGTCATATCGACGAATGCCCGTCGGGGGCATATCGTTGAGACATTGCTATAATCTCTTACGCGTTAACTATACGCAAACAAGGGCGTTTCACTGGAAAACTGAGGAAGATTGTCGTAATTATGTTACTTGCTATTGACATCGGTAACACCCATACCGTAATCGGGGTCTACGCGGGGGATTCTCTGCGCGCGATGTGGCGAATCGCCACCAATCGGAAGGCGGCGGCCGACGAGCTGCGCATCGTCTTCTCCACGTTGTTTTCCCTCGAGGGCCTCGATCTTTCCCAGGTGCGCGCCTCGGCGGTCGCCTCGGTGGTGCCCCAGCTGACCAAGGCCTGGATGCAGGCCATCAAGGACGCCACCGGCGCGCGGTCGCTGGTGTGCAATGCCGAGACGGCCGAGGGCCTTTTCGACGCCGATTACCCCAACCCCCGCGAGATCGGTGCCGACCGGGTGGCCGACGCGGTGGCGGCCCGGGCGCTTTACGGGGCGCCGGTGGTGGTGGTCGACTTCGGAACGGCCACGAACATCGAGGTCATCGATCGCGACGGCCGCTTCCGCGGCGGCGTTATCGCGCCGGGCGTGCAGACTTCGGCCAACGCGCTGTTCACTCACGGCGCTCAGCTGCCGGACATCGCGCTGGTGGCACCGCCGGCGGTCATCGGCACCAACACGGTGGAGGCCATCCAATCGGGTATCATGTTGGGAGAGGCCGACCGGGTGGACGGGCTGGTGCGCCGCATCTTCGACCAGCTGGGCTATCCGGCAAAGGTCATCGCCACGGGCGGTCTGGCGCCGGTCGTCGAGCGCTACTCGAGTACCATCGACGAGGTGAACACCGAGCTGACGCTGGAAGGCCTGCGCCTTATCGCCGATCGCGCCTACCGCTAGGGGCTGTTGGGCGCGGATGCCTTCGGGAATCCCCGCAATGAGGGGAAGTTGCGCCCTTTGGGGATAGAGGGGCGACGGGGCGCGGCCGCATCGCTAGAATGGGAGCGTCAGCGTTTGGTCGGCAGGACGATTCCTTCCGCCGGCGCTGCGCCATCTATCGATGAGGCTGCCAGGTACGCCTGCGCGCCGCGACATGAGAAAGAAGGGCCCGACGTGTTGACCGACATTGAAATTGCCCAGGCGACCGAACCGAAACCTATTGGCGAGATCGCTGCCATTGCCGGCGTCGACGAAAAGTACCTTGAGCTGTACGGAAACTACAAGGCGAAGGTCGATTACAACCTGCTGCGCGAGGAGGAGCACGCCCCGGGCAAGCTCATCCTGGTGACCGCAATCAATCCCACGCCGGCCGGAGAGGGCAAGACCACCACGACGGTGGGCCTGGCCGATGCGCTTTCGCTGCGCGGCAAGAACGTGGTCGTGGCGCTGCGCGAGCCGTCGCTGGGGCCAGTGTTCGGCATCAAGGGCGGCGCGGCCGGTGGCGGCTACGCCCAGGTTATTCCCATGGAAGACATCAACCTGCACTTCACGGGCGACTTCCACGCCATCGGCGCGGCCAACAACCTGCTCGCGGCGCTTCTGGATGCGCACATCCAGAACGGCAACGAGCTCAACATCGACGTGCGCAAGATCACGTGGAAGCGCGTGGTGGACATGAACGACCGCCAGCTGCGCCACATCGTGGACGGCCTGGGCGGCAAAGCCCACGGCGTGCCCCGCGAGGACGGCTTCGACATCACCGTGGCCAGCGAGGTCATGGCCATCTTCTGCTTGGCCACCTCCATCACCGACCTGAAGGAGCGCCTGGGCCGTATCGTGGTCGGCTACACCTACGACGACAAACCCGTCACAGCCCACGATCTGAAGGCCGAAGGCGCCATGGCCGCGCTGCTGAAGGACGCCCTGAAGCCGAACCTCGTGCAGACGCTCGAGGGTACCCCGGCCTTCGTCCACGGCGGTCCCTTCGCCAACATCGCCCACGGCTGCAACTCCATCATGGCCACGCGCATGGCCATGGCGCTCGGCGACTACTGCGTCACTGAGGCTGGTTTCGGCGCCGATCTGGGCGCGGAGAAGTTCCTCGACATCAAGTGCCGCCTCGCCGGCCTTAAGCCCGATGCGGTGGTGGTCGTCGCCACGGTGCGCGCGCTGAAGAACCACGGCGGCGTGGCCAAGGCCGATCTCAACGAGGAGAACCTGGAGGCGCTGGAGGCGGGCCTGCCGAATTTGCTGCAGCACGTGGAGAACATCACCAACGTGTACAACCTGCCCTGCGTGGTGGCCATCAACGCCTTCCCGACCGACACCAAGGCCGAGCTGGACCTGGTGGAAGCCAAGTGCCGCGAGCTGGGCGTGAACGTGGCTTTGTCCGAGGTGTGGGCGCGCGGTGGCGAGGGCGGCCTGGCCCTGGCCGATGAGGTGGTGGCCTTGTGCGAGAACGGGGATGAGGCCGGGCGCTCCGCCGACACCTTCACGTTCTCCTACGAGGACGACCTGTCCATCGCCGAGAAGATCGAGGCCATTGCCAAGCGCGTCTACCATGCCGACGGCGTGGTGTTCGAGCCCGCGGCGCAGAAGGAGATCGCGCAGCTGGAGGCCCTGGGCTTCGGAGAGATGCCCGTGTGCATGGCCAAGACCCAGTACTCGTTCTCGGACGACGCCACCAAGCTGGGCGCTCCCCGCGATTTCCAGATCACGGTGCGCCAGGTGAAGGTGTCCGCCGGCGCCGGCTTCATCGTGGCGCTCACCGGCTCCATCATGACCATGCCTGGCTTGGGGAAGGCCCCCGCCGCCCATAAGATCGATGTGATGGAAGACGGCACGATCACGGGGTTGTTCTAGCATTTACGTAGTTGTCCGGGCTCGGACTCGGAGCGGAAGTGCCGTGCTCAAACAACATTGAAGTGCACCGTCGGAGTTCTGCTCCGGACGTGCTTCGTGCACTTCAATGAACTGCGCGCGGTACCACCGCACCGAGTCCGAGCCCTGCTCTTTCGGAAAGAAGGGTTTGCGTGGTCGATACCGAGTTTGTGGAGGCGCTGGCTTCAAAGGCCCCGACTCCCGGTGGAGGCGGGGCCTCGGCCTATGCGGGGGCGCTTGCGTCGGCGCTGGCTTCCATGGTGGGCAACCTCACCGTGGGCAAGAAGAAGTACGCCGATGTCGAGGAGCGGATGCGGGCCGAGCTCGTCGAGCTGGACGACACGCGGGCGCACCTGCTGTCGCTCATCGACGAGGACGCTCGCGCCTTCGAACCCCTCGCTGCCGCTTACGGGATGCCCAAGGACACCGATGCTGAGCGTGCGGCCCAGAACGCGGCGCTGCAGAAGGCGCTCGTGGGCGCCTGCGAGGTGCCGCTTGAGATCATGGCCTGCTGCCTGCAGGTCATCGAGTCCTGCGTGTTCGTGGCCCGGCACGGCTCGGTGCTGGCTCTCTCGGATGCCGGGGCGGGCGCCGTGCTCGCCAAAGCAGCGCTTATGGCGGCGAGCCTGAACGTGGTCATCAACATCGGCTCCATGGATGATGTCGAGCGGGCCGACGTCTACCGCAATCAGATGGAGGACCTTCTCGCCGCAGGGGGCGCCATGGCCGATGAGGTGTACGCCGATGTCGTGAAGAGGCTTAGCTGATGGCGAGGATTCTGTACGGCAAGGAGGTATCCTCGGCCCTGTGGGAGCGCCTGCTGCCCCGCATCGACCGCTTGCGGGCGCACGGCGTGGCGCCGACGCTCGCCATTGTGCGCGTGGGGGAGCGGCCCGACGATTTGTCCTACGAGCGCACCTGCGCCCGCCAGGCCGATCTCCACGGCATCGCCGTGCGTCGTTTCGTGCTGCCAACGGAGGCGACGCAGGCCGAGCTGGAGGCCGTCATCGACCTCGTGAATGCCGATGCGCGCATCCACGGCTGTCTCATGTTCCGCCCGCTGCCCGCTTCCATGAATGAACGCGCTGTGTGCGACCGCCTGACTCCGGTCAAGGATATCGACGGCATTGGATCGGCGTCGCTCGCCGGCGTGTTCGCCGACACGGGCGAGGGCTTCCCGCCCGCTACGGCCCAGGCGTGTCTGGAAACGCTCGATTTCTACGGCATCCCCGTTGCGGGCAAGCGCGTCGCGGTGCTCGGTCGCAGCCTCGTGATCGGGCGTCCGGTGGCCATGATGCTCTTGGCGCGCCACGCCACCGTGACGCTGGCCCATTCCCGCACTGCCGATGTGGCCGCCCACACCCGCGAGGCCGACATCGTCGTGTGCGCCACCGGCCGCGCCCGCGCCTACGGTCCCGAGTACTTCTCGCCGGGCCAGACGGTGCTCGATGTGGGCATCAACTTCGATGCCGCCGGCAATCTCTGCGGCGATGTGGACTTCGGCGCCGTGGAGCCCGTGCTGGGGCCCGAAGGCGCCATCACGCCGGTGCCCCGAGGCCTCGGCGGCGTGACTACGAGCGTCACTATGGCCCACGTGGTGCAGGCGGCCGAGGCTGGGCAGCGCTAGGGGCGGACGACTCGTGAAACGTGCCTTGCCCCTTGGGGACAGATGGCGGGTATAATGGTGGCGGCCCCCATGGGGCCGCGCGCGACCGGTTCTGATTCGAGAGGAGAGAGGTTGAACAAGCTGCGCATCCTGCTGCTCGCGCTGGCCTACGCCTGCTTTTGGTCGCTGTTCGTGCTGTTCCCCTACCCGGCGAACGTGCTGCCCGAGTCCCATGCCTCCTACGTCGCAGGCCCCGTCTTCGCCAGCAACCTCATCACGCTCGTCACCATGGCCCTTATGGGTGGGGTGCTCGTGGTGTTTCGCGACAGCCTGGCCGAACGGGTGGCCGGCAGCACGGCGGCCATCGTCGGGTCCGGCGCCTTGCTGCTCGCCTGCGCGGCCGCGCTCGTTGCCAGCGCCGATGCCGGAGCGGTCCCGCGCTGGATGATGGCTGCCTACCCCGCCATCATGGCGCTTTACGGCGTAGTGATTGCCCTGGCCCTCGCGGCGGCATCGCGGCGCTTGACCCCTCGGGACAACGCCGTCGTGCTCGCCCTTTCCCTGCTCCTGTCGTTCCTAATCGGCGAGGCCATCGTGGCGCTTACGGATCCCCTGCCCACCGGCGACATCTCAAACCCTCTCATGTTCGCCCTGAGCAGTATCTTCCTGGTGATTCTCGGCCACATTGGCTGCGATGCCCCCAAAGCACCGCTTCCGTCCCGCCTCGCGCCGTCCCTTTCGGGGCGCGCCGCCGTGCCCGCGACGGCCATTCTGCTTTGCTACCTACTGGGAAGCGGGGCGTTCATGAGCCTCTCGTCGGTGGCTCGGGGCGAGACCTGGTTTTCCGATGGATGGATTCACTGTGCCTTCGCCCTCGTGCTCTATCCGGCCTTCTGCCTCTTCACCCTCGCCGCATGGCGGCAGCGGCGCGCGGCCTTTCCGTGGCTCGGCTTCTTCATCCTCTGCATCGCCTGTCTCTACTGCACCGCCCTGCTCTACTCGCCGTTGGCTGTGCTGTGCCGGGCCTTGATCCTGTCAAGTCGCCCCATGGCCATCACGCTGCTGTGGGTGGCGGTTCAAGAGGGCATGGGAGCGCGGGACCTCCCTTGGTGGCTGGCTGCGGTCGCTGCGCCCATGCTCATCGTGGCCGTCGACTGCGCCATCCATACCGTCGGGCTTATCGGGCTCTCTCCCGGACAGATGGACTCGGTGGTCAACGCCGTCATGCTCGTCACGGCCTTCGCCATGACGCTGGGGATGCTCTGGTTCGTGCGCCTGCGCCCTGACGGCGCCGAGCCCGCAAGCTCCGAATGCGCTGCAGGCGCCGCCGATGTATCGGAGATTCTCGCCGCCATGGCCGATGCCCATGGGCTGAGCGAGCGGGAGGGGGAGGTGCTCGGGCTGCTCTATCGCGGCAACACCCAGAAAAAGATCGCCGAGCGCCTGTTCCTTTCGGTGAGCAGCGTGCAGACCTACGCGAAGAGCCTCTATCGGAAGCTCGGCGTGCACTCGCGCCAGGAGCTGATCGACATGGTTAACGAGGCCGCGAATGGAAACGACCGGGCCCGCTGAGGGGCCCGGTCGCAAAGGGAGGGACGAGGGGTTCTTGGCTTACCAGACGGTAATAGCCGTGGCGCAGAGGGGGCTGTCCCAGGCGTAGCCGCCGTCTTCACCGACGAAGGAGTCGGCGAGATCCTCGAAGCTCGCCGGGTGGGCGGGCGTCATGTCGCCGGTCAGCGCGTGGATGACCGTGTAGCGCCCGGCGGTGAAGATGTGCGAGTTCGAGAAACCGCCCGGCATGCTCCAGTTGATGCCGCCGCAGGGGTTGCCCGCCTGGATGCCGGCGGCGTACAGGCCCGGGATGGGGGCGCCCTCGGTGTCGATCACCCGGTAGCGGTTGTCCACCATGACGCCGGCGTTGATGCCCGACATGCCCACATCGCCCTTGATGCAGAAGAAGGGGGGAGTGTCGATGGCCGCCATATCGGATCCGGCGACGCCGAAGTCGTCGTCGCAGCCCTTGGCGCACAGCTCGTTGTAGCGCTCGATGCTGGCGACGCCGTCGGCCACGGGAATGCCCGCCGCCTCGCAGAGCTCCTCCAGGGTGTTGCCCGATACCACCGTTTCCGGATCCATCCAGGCGCTTCCCTCGCCCACGAGGGCCACCGGCGGCACGCCGGGAATGCCCTCCACGGCGCCCTCGGTCTTAGAGTCGAAAATGCGGAAGTGGATGCCGCGGTCCTCGGGCTTGTAAGTGGCGGACATGGAGATGTTCAGGCTGCTCATGGGGATGGTCTCGTTGCAGAAGCGCTTGCCGTGGACATCGAGGGCCAGGAAGGGGTAGAACATAAAGGGGCCGATGTAGTTGGTGTGGATCTGCCGCGCATGGCCGAGGGGCGCCATGCGGCCGCCCGCCAGAATACCGAGGATGTGGCCGTCGCCGGTGTGGTTCACCAGGCACAGGGGGAACATGGCGGCGTCGCGCAAATTGCGGTCCACCATGGACTCGTTGTTCATGTAGTCGCCGGCGGCCAGCACGACGCCCTTGGTGGCGTTGAGCTTGACGTAGCTGCCGTCCTTTTGCTTGCCGATGGCGCCCGTTACGGTGCCGTCCTCCTCCTGGACCAGCTGCACGCAGGGGGTCTCGTAGTAGAACGTGGCGCCGCCCTCGGCCGCCTTCTGGGCCAGGGCCACCATAAGATCCTGGTTCGAGGCCTGGGTGGCATCGCACACGGCGACGACGCCGCCATCGTCGTAGCGGATGGAGCTGTCGGTGAGGAACTCGATGGGCTCGATGCCGACCGAGCGTCCCTGGCTGATAACCCAGGGCACGGCCTCCTCGGCATATTCCACATAGTAGTTGAACAGCTCGTTGTTGATGCGCCAGTCGTTGAGGCGGGCCCAGTCGCTGCGCCACCGCACGATGCCGGCGGGGTTCGAGTGGGCCTTTACGACGAAGGAGCAGCCGTTGCCGTTGGCCGAGACCGTGGCCTCCTTCTGGAGGCAGGCCACCTTCGCGCCCTCCTCCACGGCGGTGAGCACGGCGGGCACGCCGGCACAGCCGGCCCCCACCACGACGATGTCGTAGGTTTCCTCGGCGGCAAATTCCGTAATGGGCTCGCGTTCCACGATGCTGAACTCGCTCTCCTTGAGGTCGGCCGGCAGCTCGCCGGCCGCCGTGCTGGCAAGTGCATTATTGGCTGCCGGGGTCGAAGGGGCGCAGCCGGCGGCGCCCAGAAGTGCGGCGCCCGCCGCCAGGCCGGCCCCGCCCTTGAGGAACGTCCGTCGATCCATGTTCTCCATGTTTCCCTCCTTGGGGTCGTTGCACGTGGGCGCTTCTCCG
>OLPF01002189.1_pt1 | contig 13564 bp, 10 predicted proteins | sample 1673121 | NCBI WGS metagenome assembly OLPF01 (sample SAMEA3136756, study PRJEB25190) | human gut metagenome | reverse complement strand
TTTAAAATATATAGTATAATTAAAACTGTCGTGTAGACGCAAAGGAGAGTGAATAAGTGTGCTTTCGGTTCCCTCGCATACGATACCCTTGTCCGCTACAACGATCATATTCATAAGATCCGGAAGTGTGGACGGTGTCGGGAACTGTACTTCCGGAACAAGCAGACGGATATCCGTACAGATGATCGATGCTCTTCCTTTTTCATCTACATAGATCACCTTAAGATTTTTCAGAAGGACTCCATTATTCTCTGTATTTTTGCCGACATTTTTGACTGCTTTCATCACAGGGGCGCTTCCGGCCGGATTGGTAATGATCAGAGATTCTTTTGAGTCGTCATACTCCAGATCCACATATCCGCGAAGTCTCTTCATATTATAAATATTATCTTCTGTCTTTGACACACGGAGTGTGCGCATAAGTTCTGTGATAAAACAATCCTGAAACTCGCTCTGGCGCTGCCTGTCCATAGAAGAATCCTGTGAACGGTTCTCTACGTTGTAGCTTTCGAGAACCTGCGTATAGGCCTTTGACATGGCATTTCCCACATCCTCCTGCAGACCGGTACGGATCTCCTCCAGCGCGCGCTCTGCCGTATAAAAGCTGTCCTTGCCCTTCAGGTCTGTGATTTTCATATTAAAGTTTGCAAGTGCAATATAAAGCACCAGAAGCCCAAGAATTCCCACAAAAGAAACCGCGATCAGTACGGTAAAAAGTGAAAAGCCCTGATTCTGCTGTCTTTTTGTCTTTGTGATGTTTCTCATTGTTTCCTCCCCGGAGGTCTAGTCTTCTTTTGCTCCGTCCAGCGTCACAACAAGATCGCTGTCAGGAAAATTCTTTGCGGCAGCTCCCGCTTTATATACGCTTACCTTGGCAGTATAAATGCGGTCTTCCGCTTCCCGGTCATCCAGACTGTTACAGTCCAGTACTTTCTTTGCTGATGCATTTGTCACCTTCGCCCCTTTGGTGCCTTTATCATTGACCGCCTGATAAGTCAGGGACATCTGGCTGATTTTCGGACGGTTCAGCACTTCATTCATATCACTGATGTTGTAATCAAGATTTGTGCGAAGTTTCGTAACTGCCTTATAAAGACTCGGGTTTGTATTCCAGTTGCTTTTGTTTCTCGCAGCCGGATTTTCATAGATGATCAGAGACATACGATACTGTGCTTCCTGTGCGGAAGTCGGTTCATTATTGGTATCGTCCCTCTGCTTTGTTACGTAGAAGCTGACTTCATAGTTTGTCGTGTTATCCAGTATGATCTTGTCATATGGATTTGTCGCACTGGTTGAATTGTAATTCGGGTAATAAAAAATAAAAATATTTTTCAGTGCTTCACCTGTCTCAGAACTGTAAAAAGGCACATAAGCACTCTTGTATGTACAGAAGCATCCCTGTATATCTTCGTCTTCACCTTTACCGCCACATGGACAGAGACTCATGGTTTCATACTTTGTTCCACCGGATTTCTTATAGTCGTACGCACTTAATATATATCTTGCTTCAGCCCTGACCGTTCCGCCGCTCTCCTCGATCTTGATATGCAGCGTTCTCTTTGTATATTTGTAGACATCTTTCCAGTCCAGCGGCTGATAAGTATCGCTGTCTGTCCCATTATTTCCGACATCCGTATTCATTGCCTCGATCGCGGCACTTTTCTGTCCTGCCACCATCCGCTGCATAGCCTCTTCATCCCAGTTACGCGGCATGATCAGAAATGCATTTGTCTTGCTGTCCATATCAGAAATCTTCGGTGCAAGATAATCGTTCTTTCCGGTTCCTGTACCGGTGACAGTCTTTTCTTTGTATCCGGAGCTTGCGCTTCCGTCAAACTCTACCAGCGCGTCAAAGGTTTCCCGGTTCGCTGTCACATTCGTTAATTCGAAATAATATTTCGATGCATTGGAACCTTTTTTTCTCGGATTAAATTTACAGGTCTTACCATCATCTGTTGAAATTACAGACGCAGTGACTTTGGATTCATCCATGCCTTCTCTGTATTTGCTTACAGAATTGTAAACTGTTCCGCTGCTTCCGGAAGCCTTCAGTACTTCGCGGATTCCAAGCTCGCCGCTTTTTATTTTGTCTTTCTGTGGATTCAGAAAATTGATCCTTGTGTTACCGTCCAGATCCAGTGGATAGTTAAAAGCCTGTGAAACTTCCATGAAAGTTTTTGCCTTGACTTCCTCCATGATGTTCTGTGCTGTCGTCGTTGCCTCCAGATAAAGATTTGATTTACGGTTGATCCGTCCGGAAGTAACAAATCCCTGCAGGAGTACGATTGCCGTTATGGAAAAAATACTGACTGCGATAATGACCTCAAGAAGCGTCATTCCGGCATTCGGATTTTTTCTTTTTTGCTCATTCATAGGGCTGCTCCTTTCCAGAATGAAGTATCGATATATAGACAGATAGAGGGGCTTATATTTCCCCTCTAACATACATGCATATTATGACTGACCCTGAGCATCAGCAGGAGCTGTCGTTTCGTCTGTATTTTCTCCTTCCTGGCTGTTGTCGCTCTGGCCGTCGCTGCCATCTCCTTCAGATGCCTGATCTGCATTTGCCGCTGCCGCCCGTTCAAGCGTTCCGAAAAGATTGCCGGTTCCGTATGCCACCTGACCGGCATCCGGCTCTGTATAGCTGTTTCCTGTTCCCGACATGGAGAACATATTGACTACAATACTTCCTGTCAGATAGCCGGTAGAGGTATCGTAGGATGCATTCATATTATCTACCGTAAGTCTTCCGGTCTGATCTGCAAGATATGCGATTACATCTTTCAGATTCTCATAGGTTCCGGTAAACTGCATGGTATCCTGTGTACGGTAAAGCACCGGTGTCTGTGAAGTACTGTCCGCCTGTGCTGCTGCCGCATCCGAAGCATTCTGAAGATCTTCGGCCGCCTGGCTGTCCGTACCCTCGATCGCATCAATCTGCTCCTGCGTCTGTGCGTTTGCCTGCTCTGACATCGTCGCATTCTGCTCTGCGATTTCTTCTTCGGTACTTCCGTCGATTGAAGCTACAAACTCTTTGGTCGCGATTCCGACATTGGTAATCTGCATTCCGATATTACTTTCTATATTCTGTGCAAGTACGATGCCGTTTTCTTCTTTTACATCGGAAGGAAATTTCGCTACATACTCGCTGATCTTACTCTGGGCACTCTCTGTCTCGCTGATATAAAACTCTTTGTTTTTCGCAAGCTCCAGAAGATTGGAAAGACGTTCTTCGAGCGGTTTGTTTGCCGCCTCGATATTCGCTGCTTCCTCCATCTGCGGACGATACCCGAAAAACCAGCCCAGTCCGAATACCGCTACACCGGAAAACATCAGTAATAATTTTTTGTCACGCATAGAAATGTTCATGTCCCGTCTGCCTCCTTATTCTTCGGTATTATCCAGTGGTGCCGGATTTGCATAGGTACAGATCACACTCATCGCCACAGTTCCGTCTTCCGCCTCCTCAAGTCCTGTCGTCGTGACTGTCGCAAGACTTTCGAAGGTACGAAGCTGCATCAGTGTATTGGCTGCTGCAGATTTGCTTGAAACACGCATGCTGAAGCTTACCTGCGAGCCATCGGAACTGAAGGTATCCAGTGTAATGTCAGATGGCATCTTCTGTTCCATCTCCTCCAGAAAAGACTTCAAACCCTCATTCGGAGTGTTGGTATACTGGTACATGTTCTGATAATTCTGATACTGCTCCTGCGCAGTATTGTATGCATTATAAATCTCCTCTATGGAGCTTTCTTCATTGATTCGCTGATTCAGATAATCCTGCTGATGCTGCTGATACACACGGCTTGCCACGCCGGCTGCTGTCAGTGCCACACCGGCTGCCACACCTACTACACAGATCAAGATCGCACCGCTTAAGGAATCTTTGTTTTCTTTCTTTTTGCGGGTCGTCTTCTCCATCAGATTCACACCGGAACGCATCGGCGCGATCACCGCTGTATAAAGATAAAGTCCCTCTTTTTCGGAAAATTCCGGATACGTGCATTTATCAAGTGCATAAACAACTTCCACTCTCTGTGCCAGCTCATTGGCAAGAAGTCTACGCACACCTTTGATACCGGCTCCAAGGCCACAGATCTGAATAGATGAAAACGTAGCATCTGTATTTCTGGAAATATAATAATCCATAATTCTGGAAATGTTTCCGACCATATACCGGAAGCTTTCGGTAACTTCCATTTTGGCATTTTCAAGAAGCTGATCCTGTGTATCCATGTCTGACGTGTCGATTCCGTTCAGGCTGTCCTGAAGACATCTCCTGTCATGCAAAACCATCAAAGCTTCCTGCTGGCTGAGATTCTCACCGAACTGTGGAAAAGCACGGACGGTCTCAATGGCACTGTCGACACCATAGTTGATGTTTCGCTGCAGTGCGAGATCTCCGTCTTTGATAATACTGATGCTCGTTGAATCAAATTCAATTTTGACAAGCATATGTAAACCATCGGCAAAAGTATTTTTTACTGCGGAATAAACGCTGTCACCGGTAAATCCGATGCCGGTCATATTCAGTCCCGCAACTTCCGCAAACTCACGGAACGCTGCAGAAATCGATGTCGGTGCTGCATAGACCATCAGATGATACTGACGAATGGCACCGCCGGTCTCCTGCTCCTTCGATTCTATATCAATCATACTGTAGGAAAGTACATACCCGGAAATATCGATTGGAAAATAATCCGTTGCATTTTCCTGAATAATACTCTGGATCCTGTTCTTCTTGACAAACGGAATACGGACCTCCCTGCTGGCAATCCTTGAAGAACCTGCCACAAAGAATACCTTTTTTGTTTTGATCCCCTGTGCGATAAGTTCTTCTTTCAGAAGATTTCCGAGACTTTTTGTATCACGAATCTGTCCGTCATCTACGGCTCCCTGCGGAACAGGCAGTACAAAACAGCGATAAATATGCTGACCGCGGCTGTCCACCTCTGCCACACGAATCTGTGCTGTGTCGATTTCTATCGTCAAAATTTTTGCCATTTTCAGGTTTCCTCCGTTTATACGCTCTAAAATCCGAAGATTTCATTTTATTCTGGCATTCAGTCACAAAAATATAGTTTCTGTATCTCACAGAAACTATATTTTTATAACCGAAAGTATTCTTTCAGTTATAAAGTGCTGCTACAGACCCAGAAGGGAAAGATACCAGCCGATCCATGCATTGCCCCAGAGTGCCGCCAGAAAGATTCCAGCAGAAAGATACGGTCCCATTGCCAGCATATGGCCGGCACCGCTTACCTTAATACGAATCGTATGTACGACTGAACCAATGATACATCCGAGCAGAAATGCAAGAATGATCTGTTTCCATCCGAGGATCAGCCCGCAGGCTGCCATAAGCTTGATATCACCGCCGCCGATTGCCCTGCCGCCGCTTAACAGGAACAAAATTTCCAGAAAAGCACTGACACAGACAGCACCGATCAGATGGGAAATCAGATTTCCCCGGTCAGATACGGTTGCTGCGATACCGATAAAAAACAGAAATACATTGATTCCAAAGGGGATTTCATATGTGCGCCAGTCGATCAGGCTGAGTGTCAGAAGTGCCGATGTCATCAGACAATACAGCAAACTGAACCAGTTCAGTCCGTTGACTGCACATACCAATACATAGAGGATGCCGTTCAGCGCCTCTATGATCGGATACTGCACAGAAATCTTTGATTTACAGTTACGACATTTTCCACCCAGTACGATCCAACTGAATACCGGAACCATGTCATACCACCTGAGCTTCCTCCCACATGTCATACAGTGGGAGGGATCCGTAATGATGGATTCATGCAGCGGAAGCCTGTAAATACAGACATTCAGGAAGCTGCCGATCACGATTCCAAATATAAAGATTAAGATGTACGGAATAGAATCGAGGAAAAGAAGCATAGGGAATTCCTTTCGGGGGGAGAATTGTTTGTAATTAACTGTTCAACTAATTACTTAGGCAGTATGGTCACCTGTTTTTACATAGTCAGCATATGCTTTTGGCTGATAATTATCAAGTGTTACTCCACCTTCTGCATCAAACGCAACATCTACTGAAATTTTGTTATTTTCCCAATGTTTGCCCTTTAATACTACAGATTTCCAATTTTTAACATACTCTGTAAATGCTTTAGCAAATACTGTATCATCTGCTGGTTGTGCATCACCTACTTTTACACCATCTTTGTCAAGGCTTAATGTAACTTTCTGTGCAGTCAAAGCATCCTTTGTTGCACTGTCAATTACATAAACCTCTACAGCTTTAATAAGTTCATCCATGTTATTGACATCCGCTGATTTTTTAGATCTCTCAACATATTTTGTATACTGAGGTGCAAGAAGTCCTACCAGGATTGCAAGGATAGCGATTACGATTACAAGTTCTACAAGTGTAAAACCTTTGTTGTTTTTCTTTTTGTTAAGAAGTTTAAACATTTTTGATACATCTCCTTCGTTTATATTGTATTTCCCGTAACCCTCATTCAGCCACCGGGAAATTTATGATGAACACAGGACCCCCATGCTACTCCTGCGCCACATCCTGAAAATTATGTAGAAACTTTTAACGCGGTTCCCAATCGCAAGTAATAAAAGTCGATTGCTCCGTGACCGTGTCCCTCTATGCAGGACTTTTATTACAGGTTGTCAAGACCGTTATACATCGTTCCGATCGGCATGATCACGGCGATAACCAGTGTACCGACGATCAGTGCCATAAATACGATGATCAGCGGCTCCATTGCCGCCAGCACGCTCTGGGTCGTGATCTCGACTTCTTCATCGTAGTAATCCGCAAGCTTGCTGAGCATTTCTTCCATATTACCGGTTTCTTCACCGATTCCGGTCATATGGCAGACCATCGGAGGAAACACTTCACTTGCCGCAAGTGGCTCCGACAGCGGAATACCTTTCATAACTTCTTCTTTTGCTTTCTGCAAAGCATTCTTATAATGAATATTGTTGATGATCTTTGTCACAGTATCAAGACATTCCGTCGTAGAAATACCGGCTGCCATCAGAGTACTCATTGTCCGTGCGAACTGCGCACACGCGGTTTTGACAGTCAGCTTGCCAAAGAGTGGGATCTTCATTTTAATATAATCAATCTTCAGCCTTCCCTGCTCAGTACCGTAAACCAGGCGATAGATTACTACCACGGCTACGACGACCGCAAGGATCACATACCAGTGCCCCGCCGTCCATTTGCTGACATTCATAACACCCATCGTCAGTGCCGGCATCTCGACATCAAGGTCGGCAAACATATCAATAAAAATCGGGATAACATACAAAAGCATAACCGCAATCACACCGATCACCGCACAGATCAGAATAATCGGATAAATCGTCGCCTTACGGATCGTAGCCTTTAGCTTCGCTTCTTTTTCAAAATGTGTTGCCATTCGGTTAAATGACATTTCCAGACTACCGGAGGACTCACCTGCCGCCACCATATTGACCAGCATCGGCGGGAAGATATCCGGAATCGATGCCATGGAATCTGCCAGTGTATTGCCCTTTTCCACATTTACCAGTACATCGGCAGTCGCCTTTTTGAGCCATTTGTTTTCTGTCTGCTCTGTCATCATCTGCAGTGCTTCTTTCATGGGCACGCCTGCCTGCGTAATGCTGACGAACTGCCGGCAGAACACACTTAAGTCTCGTGGCTTGACTTTCTTGCCGATGGAAAAATCAATGTCTTTATTCATGACTCCCTGTTCTTTGATCTCAACAGGAAAAAGCCCGTCTTTTTTTAGCTGCTGGGAAACCGCATCACGGTTTTCCGCGTCCATTCTGCCACGTTTTTCTTTGCCTTTTTCATCGACGGCAACATAAGTATAACCGGGCATCTGCTCAGTCCTTTCTGTTAAATCTCAAAATTCACCTTACGGTTCATTGCAACCGGATCCTGTGCATAAGTCACTACCGCATCCTGACTGATCTCACCTCTTATAAAGAGATCATACAAAGCATCATCCATCGTGATCATCCCGGCTCTCCTGCTTGTCTGCATGACAGACGGAATCTGGAAGGTCTTACCCTCACGGATCAGATTGCGGACCGCATTATTTGCAAACAATACTTCCAGTGCAGCTACCCTGCCTCCATGTTCCTTACGGATCAGCTGCTGGGAAACCACGCATTCGAGGACTGCCGCAAGCTGGATGCGGATCTGCTGCTGCTGATCCGGCGGAAATACATCAATAATTCGGTCGATGGTTTTATCCGCTCCGATCGTATGCAGTGTCGAAAATACGAGATGTCCTGTCTCTGCTGCTGTGATCGCAGTCGAAATTGTCTCAAGATCTCTCATCTCTCCGACCAGAATAACATCCGGGTCTTCACGGAGTGCCGCACGGAGCGCTGCTCCATAGCTTCCGGAATCACTTCCGATCTCACGCTGGTTGACAATCGATTTATCATGCCGGTGAAGATACTCGATTGGATCTTCCAACGTAATAATGTGATAAGGATAACTCTGGTTAATTACATGAAGCAGGGATGCCAGAGTCGTGGATTTACCGCTTCCGGTAGGCCCTGTAACAAGGACAAGTCCTCTCTTACGGTTCGTGACCTCTACTACTTCTTTTGGGATACCGAGGCTCTGCGGCTTTGGAATCTCGAACGGAAGACATCGCATAACGGATGCCAGTGTGCCTCTCTGCCTGAAAACATTGACACGAAAACGGCCCACCCCAGCTATGGCGTAGGCAAAGTCGGTCTGACCGTCATGCTTTAATTCTTCTCTGTGCCGTTCTTCCATGATCGGAAAAAGAAGTTCTTCCAGAGTGTCGGGCATCAAACGCTCTCCTTCGATGGCGGTCAGTACGCCGTCGATACGGTAACAGGGCGGTTTGCCCACGGTAAAATGGACGTCAGACGCATTTTCTTCTATGGATTTCTGTAAAAGATCTTTCAGATCATACATGAATACTACCTGATTTCTATAATTTTTCAGTTCCTACTGCATTTCTCTGTGCAGATGAATTATTGCTGTTCATTCTGCCCACAATAACGATACATCTTATTCTTCGTAGGAAGCTTTCAGCATTTCGCCGATGGAAGTAACTCCCTCAAGTACATAGCGGATACCATTCTCACGAAGAGTATGCATGCCGTTCTTTTTCGCTGCTGCGATCATTTCCTCGGTCGTTGCATCGTCTGCGATCAGTTTGCGCATTTCTTCATTGACCTCCATGATCTCGAACACACCGGTTCTTCCAAAGAAACCGGTATTGTTGCATAGCTTGCAGCCACCCGGCTCATAAATCTCAACTTCCTCTGCAAGAGAACGTTTCAGAATAAGTTTCTCTTTATCTGTTGCAGTGCGTTTTTTACGGCAGTGCGGACAGAGCTTACGGACAAGTCTCTGCGCAATGACACCGATGATCGCATCAGAAATCAGATAACGGGCAACTCCCATATCAGCCATACGGTTCAGCGTACCGACTGCATTGTTGGTATGCATTGTCGAAACAACGAGGTGACCGGTGATGGAAGCCTGTACTGCAATCGAAGCAGTCTCCTGATCTCGGATTTCACCTATCATAATGATATCCGGATCCTGACGCAGGATGGAACGAAGCGCTGATGCAAAAGTCAGGTCAACTTTGTTGTTTACCTGAATCTGGTTGATACCCTCAAGGTCTGCCTCGACAGGATCTTCAACTGTTACAATATTGACAGCTTCTTTATTTAAGGCACTGAGTGCTGTATACAATGTCGTAGATTTACCACTTCCGGTGGGTCCGGTAACAAACATGATTCCATACGGCTTTGCAAGCATGTGCTGCAGAGTTGCCATCTCTTCCTGATCCAGACCGAGTTCTTTAATATCTCTGGTCAGGTTCAGTTTTGAAGAGATACGCATAACAATCTTCTCGCCATGAACAGTCGGAATCGAGGAAATACGGATATCGTATTCCCGACGGTCAACCATAACGGACATACGACCATCCTGCGGCTTTCTTTTTTCCGAAATATCCATGCCGCCCATGATTTTGATACGGGTGGAAATTGCCGGAAGAAGACTGTTGTCGTAGACCATTTTTTCATAGAGAGCACCATCAATACGGTAGCGCACACGAACCTTTGTTTCCAGTGCTTCTATATGAATATCACTGGCTCTCTGGCGTACCGCCTGCTCAATCAGCGAACGTACAAGCTGTACGATCGGTGCATCACTGACATCTGCTTCTGCTGCTGTTTCTTCAGTATTTCCACGAAGCTGTTCACGTTCACGTGTGAATCGTCTCGCTGCATCCATGGTCTCGGATGCACCATAGCAGCGATCGATTGCTGCAAGTATATCACGCGGTGTCGCAATATATGGTTCAACCTGCAGGTTTGTGACGATGGAAATATCGTCAATTGCCGCCATGTCCATCGGATCGGACATCGCAAGATGCAGGATATTCGCATTATACGGGTCAAGCTCAAATGGAATGCACTGGTATTTCTTAAGGAGATTCACACTGACCAGATTACGGACTTCTTTCGGAATCGTCACGCCGGTAAGTTCGATCATCTTTAATCCCAGCTGTGTCTGGAGTGCCCTGGCGATCATTTCTTCGGTGATGAAGCCATTTTCTACAAGAACTTCTCCGATCTTCTTGCCGGTTCCTTTCTGCAGTTCCAGTGCTTTTTTCAGTTTTTCTTCGGTAAGAACGTCCTGCCTGATGAGCAGATCACCAAGCCTCATTCTCTCTCGTCTTAATGCCACAATGTCATCTCTTTCGTTTTGTTATTCAGCATAATTTGCTTTATGCCGGAGTTATCCTATTAAAACATATATATAGAATAAATTTACCATGACTTACATTTCATGTCAATAAATCGTATTTATTTGAACTGAAATTGCATGAAATTTCACATTTATGTAGAATATTTTCCTACCTAATATTAAAACTGACCTTTTGGATAGTCCTCCGCACAGGTAACCGTTCAAAATCAGGCCAATTAGATGGTCTGAATAATAGTATGTACAATACAAAGGTTGCCAAATTCAGGCTTGTCCATGACTCTGATAATAGTATCTGCTATATAAGGTAACCAAATTCAGGCCTGTCCATGACTCTGATAATAGTATCTACTGTCTCGGTCCACAAAATTAAGCTAAACAAATACCCCTGACCATAGTAAGTTGGAATAGAGTCCACAAAATCTCAATAAATCGGATGACTCATATTGTAGTAAGTGTATTCCGAGGCATTGCAAACGCTAAAATCGGATGACTTTTATTATAGTAAGTCTATTCCGAGGCATTGCAAACACTAAAATTGGATGCTTCAAGCATAAGTAACTCCCATCAGAGTCAACGGAAGTCCCAGAATCCGTTGATTCCAGTTTTAGTAAGTGCAACGCAAGTCAACTGCTTACCCCAAACCCTCATTCATCACGCAAAAAGAGAAGCCTTTTCAGGCCTCTCCTCCGTAAACTTATGAATGATCATTACTCTCTATCTTTTCTTATGAATGATCATGACTCCTTATCTTTTCTTATAATGATAGATCAATAATCCTGCTACTGCCAGAACTGCCGCCGCAATAATCCAGATAAACGGATTCTGGTACCAGTGGCCGGATGTGCTTCTGACATCCTGTCCGGAAGCCTGACGGCTCACGGCATCTGTCTCATCCTGTGCAGCTTCTGTATCTTCTTTTTCCGGTTCAGCTGTTGCTGTTGCCGCCGGTGTCTCAGCAGGCTCGGTTGTTGCGGTCGGTGCCGGTGTCTCGGTCGGTTTCGGAGTTGCTGTCACTTTCGGTGTCGCGGTCGCTTTCGGTGTGGTTGCCGTCGCTGATTTTTCCGTTGCTTTCGAAGCTGCTGCCACTCCTGAATCCTCGACAGGCTCAGCGCTGACTGCATTTTCTGCTGCCGCTTCAGCATCAACGCTTTCTGTCTGCGCTTCCGGATGTTCTTTCATCCACTCTTCCGTCTTCTCCAGATCCATCCAGCCCTCGGTTCCATCTACCGTTGTCACACCCCAGTGACTTCCGTCCACCATTTCGGCATCTTGTGTAATATGAAGCGTTTCTCCGTTTTCGATGTCGCGTACACCCGGGACCTCGCCGTATTTCTCGCCCGGTCCCTGATAAAGCTTCTGCGTGCCTTCTTCTGCATAAGCTTTTACATCATAATCCGCACTATAATTTACATGATCCTTTCCTGCAATATACAGTTCTGAATCAATGGCTTCCTTCCGGGATTGCGCCGGACGGCACTCATCCAGTGCTGCATATCCATTCATCTTGTGGTATTCTGTATATCCCCAGGTTCGATTATTCTCTGTATCTTCAACTTCTCCCGTAATATGAAGTGCTGTACCGTTTGGTATCTGCTCATCATTCAGCTTTGTCGAATCAAAATCCGGCTGAGAATAAAGATCAATTCCTCCTGCTTTTGATTCCACGATCATATAATAGTCTGTGCTGTAATCCGGTTGTGTCTTACCTGTCTGCACATCTGCCATGACATTGACGCTCATACAAAGTCCCATCAAAATAACCAGAAGACTCTTTGCCAGTTTCTTCATTTTATTTTCTCCCCTTCACTCCGTATATCTTCCGTATTTTCAAAAAGTTATAACTTATTGAAATTCTGAACCTATCATATCACAGACACAGCACGATGATAATCCTTTTTTGTCATAAAAAAGGAATAAAAAACTGATATTTTTCGACACAAAAAAAGAGCTGCCACCACTCAGATTCTTTACATCCGTATAGCAACAGCTCTTAATAAACAAATAAAATAGGTAGGGTGACAATCCTACATCTCTTTTAAGACCCATATGGCGCGACGGCTGCCTGTTCCGTCCTCAGATTTTATTTGTTTATATTCTTATATGTTTATTATATTCTATTCTCCCTGAAAGTCAAATATTTTTATCTGGTAAATATTTCCATGCACGTCCTTTATCGATGTAATGAGATAATTGTGCATCCATTAAAGGATACATCAGACATAAAATCATTCTTATGACGTTCTGTATGCGCAACACGATTAGCCCAGAAAATTATTTCCTGCTTTGCTGAAATGATATCCGTCAAGTCTGGTCTTTTCTTTAATATAAATTCAGCAACTTCAGAACTTAGTTTTCCCAGAGAGACACATTTTATATCTTTTGTAAATATTTCTTTATTCAGTTTTGAAACTGTAAGCATTTATTCTATACCTTATACTTATAGCAGTTCATTTTGTTCTATGTTTACTATAGCATATTTCTATTTATAGTTTAAGCAAATCTCTCCCAAAAATACAACGACCCCGGAGGATTCTCCGAGGTCATTGCGTTTATCATGGCATTTCAAATAAAGCCTGTTTTATTATTTGTACAGTGGTCCGTAGTTCTTGCAAGCACGGAAGTCTGCACCTTCTTTATCCATTCCGAATGCATTCCATGCTGCCGGACGATAGATATCTTTTTCCGGTACGTTGTGCATGGATACCGGGATTCTCAGCATAGAGCACATTGTGATAAGGTCTGCACCGATGTGTCCGTAGGAGATTGCACCGTGGTTAGCACCCCAGTTGTTCATTACATCGTAAGCTG
>OLPF01002185.1_pt1 | contig 13599 bp, 8 predicted proteins | sample 1673121 | NCBI WGS metagenome assembly OLPF01 (sample SAMEA3136756, study PRJEB25190) | human gut metagenome | reverse complement strand
CCGCCATAATATCTCTTTCCCGGATATCCTTCTGCATACTTATTAGTCAGAGGGCTTCCCATAGCTGCCATGACTGCTTTGCTCACCCAGTTCTCAGAGGCGATCAGCTCGATATGGGAGTTCTGTCTCTCCATCTCTGCTTTTATTGCATCTGCTATCTCTGGGTCTGTGTTCATAATCTCATCGAAATCGTACATTATCTCTTCCTCCATTAAAGCTTTACCACGTCAAAGCGTTGTAGTCATTATAGCACAGCACTTTACATCCGTCTAGCGCATTTCCTACGAAAAATCAAACAAGGAAAGCTGATTACTCTGTGGAAGATTCCCAAATAATCCCAGTTCTGCCATCAGATCGATCACTGTCTTACTTACTTTTGTTCTCTGACGGAAATCATCCAGTGAGAGATATGGACCGTCTTTTGAAGCTTCTTCCACAGCTTCCGCCGCCTTATCTCCCATTCCTTCAATGCTGGCAAGAGACGGCATCAGTTTTCCGTCAATGATCTGAAACATCTTCGCCTTCGCCCGGTAAATATCAATCGGCATAAACTCCAGTCCTCGCGCGTACATTTCCTGGACAATCTTCATATCCTTCATGACATCCTGTTCTTTTTTCGTCAGGGTATCACTTCGTTTTTTATAATCTTTCATGTAATAATTCAGTTTATCCTTGCCCTGACACATGATTGCATAAGAAAATGCATCCGCACGGATTCCAAAATATGCACCATAATAAGCAAGCGGATAATTGATCTTACAGTAAGCGATACGATAAGCCATCATAACATAGGCTGCCGCATGAGCCTTTGGGAACATGTAGCTGATCTTCTTACAGGACCATATATACCAGTCCGGTACATCCTGGGCTTTCATCGCTTCTTCCCACTCCGGTTTTAATCCTTTTCCTTTACGCACACTCTCCATGATTGTAAAGGCCAGTGCACTTTCCACTCCTTTGTTGATCAGATAGATCATGATATCGTCACGGGTACAGATTGCCGTAGAAATGGTTGCTTTTCCGGATTTTACAAGTTCCTGTGCATTTCCGAGCCACACGTTCGTTCCATGTGACAGACCGGAAATTCGGATCAGATCTGATAACGTCTGAGGTTTTGTATCCTGCACCATCTGAATAACGAAATCCGTACCGAACTCCGGGATTCCAAGACATCCAAGCTTACAGCCGTCGATATCTTCCGGTTTGATTCCGAGAATTTCTGTACCATGGAATAGTTCGATTACTTTCTTGTCATCCAGCGGAATCTCCGTTGCAACGAAAGGATGCTCCTCATTATATTCATTTTCCATTGCATCGGAGGTAATATAGTCTTCCAATGTACGAATCATCGTAGGATCATCATGTCCGAGAATATCAAGTTTCAAAAGGTTATGGTCAATGGAATGGTAATCAAAATGTGTCGTTGTAATGCCACATTCCATATCGTTGGCCGGATGCTGCACCGGTGTAAACTCATTGATGCTGTGTCCGTGCGGAAGTACTACGATTCCTCCCGGATGCTGTCCGGTACTTCGCCGGATTCCGGTACATCCTTCTGTAATTCGTTCAATCTCACAACCACGCTTTCTCTGACCACGTTCTTCATAATAGTTTTTCACAAATCCATATGCTGTCTTATCTGCCAGCGTACCGATCGTTCCGGCTTTGAATGTATGACCCTCGCCAAAGAGAACCTCTGTATATTTATGAGCCTTCGCCTGGTAATCTCCGGAGAAGTTCAGGTCGATATCCGGCTCTTTATCTCCCCTGAAACCAAGGAATGTTTCAAACGGAATATCAAATCCGGCCTTGACCAGTTTTTCTCCGCACACAGGACAATTTCTATCCGGCATGTCGTAACCACAGCCTCCGGCAAATGCCCGAACCTCTTCAGACTCAAAATCACTGTAATGACATTTTTTGCAGTAATAGTGAGGACTTAGCGGATTAACCTCTGTGATTCCGGACATTGTCGCAACAAAAGACGAACCTACTGATCCACGGGAACCAACAAGATACCCATCCGCATTGGACTTCCATACCAGTTTCTGCGCAATGATATACATAACGGCATAGCCGTTGGAAATAATAGAGTTCAGCTCTTTCTCAAGTCTGGAAGACACCTGTACCGGAAGATCTTCTCCATACATTTCATGTGCTTTACGATAACAGATATCTCGAAGCTCCTGATCAGAATCCGCGATTACCGGAGGACACTTATTTGGGTTTACCGGTGAGATTTTCTCTACCATACGTGCGATCTTCTGTGGATTTTCTATAACAACTTCTCTTGCCTTCGCAGAACCAAGATATGCGAACTCTTCCAACATTTCATCTGTTGTGCGAAGGAACAGCGGTGCCTGATTATCTGCGTCTTTGAATCCTTTTCCTGCCATGATGATCCGGCGATAAACTTCATCCTCCGGATCAAGGAAATGAACGTCACAGGTTGCTACAACCGGCTTACCGAATTTCTCTCCAAGTTCAACAATCTCCCGGTTTACGTTACGCAGATCTTCCTCTGTATTGATATTCGGCGTTTTCTCATCTTCGAGCATAAACATATCATTTCCAATTGGCTGGATTTCATAATAATCATAGAAATCTGCCAGTCTCGCAATCTGCTGTGCAGACTGTTTTTCAAGAACCGCACGGTATAATTCTCCTGCCTCACAGGCACTTCCGATGATGATTCCTTCTCTGTGTTCATTAATCAGACTTTTCGGAATTCTCGGTCTTCTTGCATAATATGTCATATGAGATGCCGTGATCAGCTGATACAGATTATATCTTCCAATATCATTCTGTGCGATCAAAATAATGTGATGTGTCGGCATCTTACGGATTGCATTAACATTACGATCCCCAAACTTGTTCATTTCTTTTAAGTTCATGATGTGCTGATCTTTGAGCATTTCAACAAATTTTACAAAAATTTCTGCTGTTGCCCCTGCATCATCAACCGCGCGATGATGATTTTCTAATGAAATTCCAAGTGCTTTTGCAACCAGATTCAATTTATATTTCGAAAGGGTCGGAAGCAGCACACGTGCAAGAGCCACTGTATCAACAGATGTGAACTCCCGTTCCAGACCAAGCACACGACAATTCTGTTCGATAAACCCAACATCAAATCCTGCATTATGCGCAACCAATGCGCCCTCACCAATAAATTCGAGAAACTGTGGCAGCACAACCTCGATTGTCGGAGCATCCAGCACCATCTCATCTGTAATACTTGTCAGGTTTGTGATTTCGAAAGGAATCGGGCGTTCCGGATTTACAAAGGTACTGAACTTGTCTACAATCTGCCCATTCTCAACCTTCACAGCTCCAATCTCAATAATTCTGTCACGGATAGAACTGAATCCTGTTGTCTCGATATCAAAAACAATATAGGTATCATCCAATGTCTGATCTTTTGCATTAACTGCAATCTCAGTTAAGTCATCGACCACATAGCCTTCCACACCATATAGAACTTTAAACGGATCATCTTTATCCAATGTCTCTATATAGTGATTTGCAACCGGGAACGCCTGGGCTACACCATGATCTGTAATTGCAATCGCCGGGTGTCCCCAGTCATGTGCTCTGCGGACGATATCTGTTACTTCAGAAACTCCATCCATATCGCTCATCTTTGTATGGCAATGAAGTTCTACACGTTTCGTTGGATTGAGATCTTGCCTTGAGACCGTAAAGTCTCCAATCTTCTTGATTCCGGTAATTGAACCAATTGTCAGCTCACCGTCGAATTTATCAATTGTCGTCACGCCTTTGATTTTAACGAAAGCACCTTTCTTCAAATCTCCGAGAATCTCCGGTAACTGATCATTTCTGGCAAACATCTTGATCGTGATTGTATCCGTAAAATCAGTCACAGCAAAGATAATGATCGTCTTCTCATTTCTGATCTCTCGTGTATCAAAATTGATAATCTTACCATGAATTGTGATCTCACCCATCTCAGAAACAACCTGTTCCAATTTGATTGGCTCATCTTCAAAATTCTTTCCGTAGATCAGGTTCGGATCGTCTCCGATCTTCACCGGACGCACATAATCCTTCTTGCGGAATTCCTTCTTTTTGAACTCTTTCTTTCCGCCCGAAACGGATGCATTTCCTGAAGAAGATTTCCCTGAAGTCTCTGCTTTCTTTTCTCCGGAAGACGAGCTTCCTGATTCGGATGACTTCTTCTTTGCCTCCACAGCAGACTTTCGCTCCTCATATTCGCCTCTCTGTTTCGCGCGCCGTTCAAAGATTGCATTAATTTCCTGCTGAATCCTCTGCTCGTCATATTCTCTGCTTCCTGACCCTCGTTTTCTTTATATGTAACCCGGATATCAACATTCATATGAAAACGATTCCTGAATACATCGTCCAGCAGATTCATGATTTCTTCTTTTCTTCCTTCGGAAACAATCGTATCAAGAAGCTCCAGACGGACGACATTTCCCTCTTCATAGTTCACTTCTGCCTGTGAAAACATGTTTGCAGCAAGGACACTGATTTCTTTCAGTTCAAGAATCAAACTCTCCTTGTACTCTTCCATCACCGCTTCCGGTGTATAAAGCTCAGACAGCTCATACTCTTCAAGAATCTGAAGTTTTACAGAAGATGTTCCAAAGAGCTGCTCTTTGATCCGCTGCTCCATCTGCCATATTTTCTTCTTTGGGATCAGATGATGACTCTTTAAATGTACATGCAGAAAATCACGACCGGAATTAGTCGTGATTTTCTTAACTTCCACATCAGCAAAGAGGACTTTAAATTCCTCTTCTACTTTCAATGTGGGAAATACATGAAAAAATGTTTTTTCATTCTTTATTTGTTCCAATTCAATAACTCCTGTCTTAAAGTATCAAGAAGTTCTTCTTCCTTTACCTTCTTGATGATCTCACCCTTCTTGATCAAAAGTCCTTCCCCAATACCTCCTGCGATTCCGATATCGGCTTCTTTTGCCTCTCCAGGTCCGTTTACAACACATCCCATAACTGCAACTTTAATATCAAGCGGAATGTCTGCTACCATCTCTTCTACCTGGTTTGCAAGCTTGATCAGATCAATTCTTGTTCTTCCACAAGTCGGACAGGATACAACTTCAATACCTCCCTTGCGAAGTCCAAGTGTCTTAAGAATCAGTTTTGCTGTACGGATCTCTTCTACCGGATCTCCTGTCAGGGAAACACGGATTGTATTACCGATTCCCTCATGGAGAATGATTCCAAGTCCTACAGAAGATTTCACATTTCCTGAATATACAGTTCCAGACTCTGTAATTCCAACATGAAGCGGATATGGGCATTCCTTAGCGATCAGCTCATGCGCCTTCACACACATCAGAACATCAGAAGATTTAATGCTGACAACAAGGTTGTCATATCCCATAGACTCGATCAGATGAACTTTATCCAACGCACTCTCCACGATCCCTTCTGCAGTAACACCACCATATTTCTCAAGCAGATGTTTCTCAAGAGAACCACTGTTTACGCCGACACGGATTGGAACATTGTACTCTTTCGCTTTGTCTACTACTGCCTGTACCCGTTCTTTTGCACCGATATTCCCCGGATTGATACGAATCTTATCAGCTCCATTCTCAATTGCTGCGATTGCCATCTTATAATCAAAATGAATGTCTGCAACAAGCGGAATATGAATCTGTTTTTTAATCTCTTTGATTGCTTTTGCAGCCTCCATTGTCGGAACTGTACAGCGGATGATCTCACATCCTGCTTTTTCCAGACGCAGGATCTGCTCCACTGTGGCTTCTACATCTTCTGTCCTTGTATTTGTCATAGACTGGATTGCAATCGGGTGGTCCCCCCCAATCACAACATCCCCAATTCTTACTTCTTTCGTCTGATTTCTGTACATGATCTGTACCCCCTGTTTCCACTGCTCTGCAAGTTCTTTCTGTGTCATCTGCTGAGGCAGAATCACCATTTACTTTCCACTTTTTTCAAATGTCTTCTGACTTCCATATTCTGAATCAGTCAGTGTCAGTACGTTCTGTTCCACGCTGTATTCGTAAGCTCCTTCCATCACATCCGCAATATCCTGAAGCTCCTGTTTGGAACAGTCTTTTGTTTTTTCAGCCTGTTTTGCTATCTTTTCTTCGTTCACATGAATTGCAAAACGCTTATGTTCCATATCAATTGTATAATCAACAGGAACGCTGACTGTACTCTCGTCCAAAGTCTGCACAATATCCATTGTTCCGTTATTCTTGATCGTCAACTTCATTCCATCATCTGTGTTCTCCCAATTTCCTGTCAGAGGATTGGAAGTAAAAAGCTTCACAGCGAAAAAAACAACGATCAGAATAATCAGAACTGAAGTAACCGTCATAACTGTTCTCCAGGCTATATTTCTCTTTTCTTCATTATCTTTCAGTAACATAAGAATCACTTCCTTTGCATATTTATCTTATCCAAAAATACCGCCAATAATTCCATAGGAAATGACTGACATAATAAATGCTGCGAGGCAGACACCAACAACAACTGCCGGAAAAGCTTTTCTAAAGCGGATTCCAAGCAGAGCTGCGATCAGTGATCCTGTCCACGCTCCTGTTCCAGGAAGAGGAATTCCAACAAAAAGTACAAGACCCCAGAATTCATATTTCTCTATCTTGTCACTTTTACTCATTGCCTTCTTCTCCAGCTTCTCCACCATCGGCTTCAAACGCTTCGTTCCTTTCATCCAGTCAAAGATCTTTGTAATCAGTAAAAGGATGAATGGAATTGGAACAAGATTTCCAATCACACAGATAGGTACTGCTTTTGCAAGTTCCACATTCAAAAATGCCGGTCCTGCTGCAAGCAGTCCTCCACGCAATTCCAGAATCGGAACCATTGAGATCAGGAAGAGAATAAATTCCTTACCGACCTTTCCGCCCAGTGTCACCATAAACCAGTTGATCAAAGCTTCACTCATTCAGTTATTTCTCCTTTATATATGTTCTCAAAAAATCAAAAAGCCTCTCCATCTCTTCTCTTGTACCAATTGTAATTCTCAGATACTGATCGATTCGTGGTGCATTCCAATGTCTGACAAAGATATTATTCTCTTTCAAAGCCTGGAAAAGTTCATTCGCATCAACCTCTGGATGTCTTGCGAAAATAAAATTCGCCTTTGCATCCGGGAAAACAAAACCAAGTTTCCTGAGCTCTTCTTTTGCCCATTCTCTTGTTTCAACTATTTTACGAACTCCTTCTTCAAAATATGCCTTGTCTTCAACCGCTTCCACACCACAGGCAAGAGCTGTCTGATTCATCGTATAAGAGTTAAAAGAATATTTCACATCATTCAGGCAGCGGATCAGATCTGGATTCGAGATTGCATATCCGATTCGCATACCAGCCATACTTCTTGCCTTTGAGAAAGTCTGTGTCACAATAAGATTATCATATTTATCGATCAGTTCCATCGCAGATCTTCCCGCAAAATCAATATACGCCTCATCTACGATCACGATAGAATTCCTGTTCTGCTTTAAGATATCTTCTACAAATTCAAGATCTTCATAAATTGCTGTCGGCGCATTTGGATTCGGAAAAATAATTCCGCCGTTTTCAGCATAATAATCCTCTTTCACAATCTTAAAGTTTTCATCAAGCTTTGGACAATGATATGGAATCCGATATAATTCTGCCCAGACTTTATAAAACGAATATGTAATATCCGGGAAAAGAATTGGAAGATCTGAATTGAAAAATGTGAGGAAACACATCGAAATCACATCATCAGATCCAACTCCTACAAAGACCTGGTCTTTCCCTACGCCATAATAATCTGCGAGACTTCCAACGAGTTCGTCCGCAGTTGGATCTGGATACAGGCGAAAACGGTCTGTGTCCATCTCTTTCAGAACACGTTCCACTCCCGGTGCCGGTGGATATGGATTCTCATTTGTATTCAGTTTCACAACCTTATGCTGTGGCTGCTCGCCCGGTACATATGGTTCTACGCTACGTATATTTCTCAAAAGTTCTTCTCTTACAGCCATAGTACTACCTCTATCTATACTCAAGCTCCGCAAATTTGGGAAGTGCATTTACAATTGTTTCATATGCTACACAATACGCCATTCTGACATATCCGGGACATCCAAAAGAGCTTCCCGGAACGATCAGAATATTGTATTTCTTCGCGGTATTACAAAATTCTTTTTCATCTGCAACCGGTGATTTTACAAAGAGATAAAATGCTCCTTCCGGTTTGATGCACTCAAATCCAAGTTCTTTCAATCCATTATAAAGAGTCTCTCTGTTTCTGTCATAATATGAAATATCTGTCTTCTCATTCAGACATGCCTTCACCACTTTCTGCTGCAGTGTCGGTGCATTGACAAATCCAAGAATTCTCGTTGCAACGTTAGCTGCGGCGTTCAGTTTCTCACTGTCTGCCACTTCATCCGGAATTACAAGATAACCGATACGTTCTCCCGGAAGAGAAAGTGATTTACTGAAAGAATATCCTACAACTGTATTTGCATAATACTTTGTGAGATATGGAACTTCCACTCCGTCATAAGCAAGTTCTCTGTATGGTTCATCTGAAATCAGATAAATCTCTGTTCCAAATTCTTTCTGTTTCTTCTCAAGAATCGCTGCCAGCTTCTGGATCGTCTCTTCGGAATAAACAACACCTGTCGGATTATTCGGCGTATTAACGATGACTGCCTTTGTCTTTGGCGACAGCTTTTTCTCAAACTCATCAAGCTTTGGCTGGAATGTCTCTGTATCTGGAGATATCTCCACAATCACACCGTCATAATTATCCGTATAGCTTCTGTATTCTCCAAAATAAGGAGCAAACACAACAACTTCATCACCTGGATTCAGCAGTGATTTCAAAATCACATTAAGACCTCCTGCTGCTCCGACTGTCATCGTAATATTGCGGGAAGCAAAGTTTGTTCCAAAGCGTTCATTTAAGGAATCAGCAACTGCCTGTCTCACATCCTCATAACCTGCATTGCTGTTCGTATAACCGTGAAGCACGATCGGATCCTCTTCGGAAAGGATCTCGATCATTGCTTTCTTTACCGCTTCCGGTGCCGGAACATTCGGATTTCCCAAACTGAAGTCAAATACATTCTCTGCTCCGTATTTTGCTGCAAGACGGTTGCCCTCTTCAAACATCGCACGGATTGCAGAACTGTTCGCTACCATGTTTTCCATTTTTTTTGAAATCATTGCTGTCCTCCTATTCTTGTCACAAACCCTTTCTCTTCCAAAAAAGCCGGGCGATAAGATAATTTTGCCTTACGAAGTCCTTCTTCCCCGGCATCATCTTCTCTGTTCACATAAGTGTAATCCATACATTCATGTTCAACAAACTGCTGATTAATCATAGGGTATGCTCCCTGTACATCTGCAAATGCTTTCTCAATATGAACAACAAATGTATCCTTGCACAGTTCTTCCCCTACTGTAAAAGCAACAATTTTTTCGCCATTTCTCAACACTCCGCCTTTAAAGCCGAGTTCTTTGTATAAACGGAGGGAATTCAACGAAACGCACATCTCTGCGTTCTTCTCAGGATCATCATTGCATCCATTCGAATTTCTCCACTTCAGAGCCATCTGAAAGCACGCTTCTACATTCTCATCACTGAGTGATTCGTAAGACCAGTCCGGATAAAGCTGCTTAAACTTATTAATATGGTTTCGCTTTCCGTGAAGTTTCTTTCCTGCAAGTGTTGCAAGCTTCTCCGTCTCATAGATGTAATCTGCCTGATCTCTGTCATATTCAATCCGGAATTGTCCCGGATACCACTCTTCCATCTGTGAAAAATTCTCCGGTGTCACACAGTAAAGACCGAATTCACAGTCTTCATCCTCGCAGATCTTCATCAATTCTTCCAGTGCAGCTTTGACGGCTTCCGGCTTTCCTACAGGGTAAGCATAAGTATGCCCATCTCCTTCATCACGAAATACAAGTGCATTATGAAGGATTGCATATTTCACTTTATACTGTCTGGACCAGAGATATACATTCGCAAATGTTCTCTCGCAGCTTCTGCTTGGAGCCTGTGCAAAATAATAGTCAATCAGTTCTTTGTCTTCCAGTTCCGGTCGTTTGAATTCCGGTATCATCCTTGTACTACTCCTCCATCTTTGCAAGCTTCGCTGTCTGATCCGCTGCAATCAGGCTGTCGATCACTTCATCCAAATCACCATTCAGAATGCTATCCAGTTTATGAAGTGTCAGCTTGATTCTGTGATCTGTTACTCTTCCCTGTGGAAAATTATAAGTTCTGATCTTCTCAGAACGATCTCCTGTACCAATCTGACTTCTTCTCTCTGCTGCCTCAGAAGCCTGTTTCTTCTCAAGCTCCAGGTCATACAGTTTGGAACGAAGCAGTCGGAATGCCTTCTCTTTATTCTGCAGCTGTGATTTCTCTGTCTGGCTGTAGATCACGATTCCGGTCGGGTAATGAGTCAGTCGTACCGCAGAGTCCGTTGTATTGACACACTGTCCACCATTTCCTGATGCACGCATTACATCGATACGGATATCCTTCTCATCGATTACAACATCAACTTCTTCTGCCTCAGGCATTACGGCTACAGTAATTGTTGAAGTATGAATTCTTCCGCCACTTTCTGTCTCCGGCACACGCTGTACACGATGTACTCCACTTTCGTACTTCATACGGGAATATGCTCCCTGTCCTGTGATCATGAATACACACTCTTTAAATCCGCCGATTCCATTCTCATTCAGAGAGATCATCTCTGTCTTCCATCTACGGCTGTCTGCATAATGCACATACATACGATAAATTTCTGCCGCAAAAAGTGCAGCCTCATCTCCACCTGCACCGGCACGGATCTCAACGATAACGTTCTTATCATCATTCGGATCCTTCGGAAGAAGAAGAATCTTAAGTTCCTGCTCCAATTCTTCAATTCTGGCTTTAGATTCATTCAACTCTTCTTTTGCAAGCTCACGCATCTCTTCATCTGATTCTTCTTCCAGGATCATCAGACTCTCTTCTACATTCTGCTTACAGTTCTTATATTCCTGATAAGCTTCAACGATTGGTGCAAGATCACTCTGCTCTTTCATCAGCTTACGGAAACGTTCCGGATCATTTGCCACATCCGGCTCCTGAAGTTCACCCATTACTTCCTGGTAACGAATTACCAAATCCTCTAATCTGTCAAACATAGTTCTATATCCTCTTCTATTTTTTATCTTCTTTATCTTTTTAATAGTACACGCCACAGACGATGCGGTCAAGTCCTGCCAGGTCCTTTTTTACGAACACCTTGTCATATCCTGCTTTTTTCATAAGATCAGAAACTTCTTTGCCCTGGTCATATCCAATCTCGAAAGCAAGTATCCCTCCTGTTTTCAGGAATTGTTTTGCATCAGTAACAATCTTCCGGTAGAAATACAATCCGTCTTCTTTCCCATCCAATGCACTGAATGGATCGTGAAGTTTCACTTCGTCTTGAAGCTTCTCAATTTCTGCTGTTCTGATGTAAGGTGGGTTTGATAAGATCATATCATAGGTTTCACTGACATTTTCAAAAAGATCACTCAAAATCCAGTTCACTTTTCCATTCTCATCCTTTTTCGTGCTTCTCAAATGTTTTTCATTTTTCTGCGCTACCATAAGAGCCTGCTCCGAAAAGTCAACACCTGTTCCTTCTATAAATATACCCTCTTGTTCTGCATAATGCATTACGCTCAGAAGAATACATCCTGACCCGGTACACATATCCAACAGTTGCAAACAACCTTTTGATCTGAATATCTCTTGTTTCATCATCTCCAGTGCCTCTTCCACAAGCACCTCTGTATCTTGTCTTGGAATCAGCACATGTTCATTCACCAGAAATTCAAGCCCCATAAATTCCTGACTTCCTGTAATATGCTGCAATGGAATATGATTTCTTCTTTTTTCAAGATATTCTTTATATTTTTTCCATGCTTCCGGATCCATGCTCTGATCCGGATCCATATAATAGCGAGCTTTCGTAATCCCTGTCACAAATTCCAACAGATACCACGCATCCAGATCTGCCTCTGTAATTCCTGCTTTCGCAAGAATTTCTTTTCCTTCTTTATATGCATTTTTCAAACTTATTGAATCGCTGCAATCTGTTTTATACCCTGTCCTCTTGTCTGATTCTGTTCTCATTGCTTCAGGTTCTCCTCCTGCCATGTCTTCCAGTCAAACACTGCTTCCACTGCTTTGATTCCAACCTCAATCATACTGTCATCCGGTTCCTTTGTTGTCAGATTCTGAACCCAGAGTCCCGGTTTACTGAGTACATTGATTACCGGATGATCACTGTTTCCTGCCAGACGAATCAATTCATAAGAGATTCCTGCAATCAACGGAAGCAGGGCGATCCGAAGAAGTACTCTCACAATCTGGGACTTTGCCGTAATAAAAAAGCAGACAATAATGCTTACGATCATGACAAAGAAAAGAAAGCTCGTTCCACATCTCTTATGTTGTTTGGAACTCTTCCGTACATTTTCTACATTTAATTCCAATCCATGTTCGATGCAATTAATACATTTATGCTCTGCCCCGTGATACATAAATGTTCTCTTAATATCCTTTGTTCTGGAAATCAGAACAATATAGATTAGGAAAATAGCAACGCGGATCACACCTTCTAAAACAGTCATTACAAGATGTGAAGAGGTATGCTTTTCTATAATACTACTCAGATAATACGGAAGAACCATAAAAATACCAACCGCAATCAAGACAGAAACCACAACTGTCAGATTCATGATCAGTTTTTCCTTCTTCTCCTGCTTTCTTGCCTCATCTTCTGTAAGAATTTCTTCTTCCTCGTCTTCAAAAAAACTTGCAGAATAAGTCAATGTCTTCATTCCCAGCACAAGAGAATCCACAAAATTAAATATTCCTCTTATAAAAGGAATTTTCAGAAGAACTTTCCACGGAATCACACTATGATAATCCCACACTTCTGATTCTATCTCTCCATCCGGCTTTCGTACTGCCACAGAATACTTTCCGCCGTTTCTCATCATAATGCCTTCCAGCACTGCCTGGCCGCCTATATTCGATGATTTCATATATTTCTCCTAAACACAAAGAGGACTGAGATTTCCACCTCAGCCCTCATCACTTCGTATTTCTTATTTAATACCGTATTTTTTATTAAACTTATCAACACGGCCGCGTGCCTGTGCTGCTTTCTGCTGCCGATTGTATTCAGAATTTTTCGGAAGAAACCGGCAGTGGAAATTCCATAAAAGGTTTGCAGAGAACGGGACTGCAAAATAACTACAGAAAGAGAGTCCAGTGAATTTCAAAAAAAGTTGAAAGGATCTGGACTTCTTTTTTTTATGCCCCAAATGCTATATTAGATGCAGAAAGAAACAAGAGAAAGATCTAAGGAGGATATAAAGAATGAAAATCGTTGGAGTATGCGCATGTACCGTTGGAATTGCCCACACTTATATGGCACAGGAAAAACTGGAGAAGGCAGCAGAGAAAGCCGGAATCGAAGCAAAGTTTGAGACACAGGGAAGTATCGGAAGAGAAAATGCGCTGACAGAGGAAGAAATCAAAGAAGTAAAAGAACAG
>OLPF01002183.1_pt1 | contig 13614 bp, 10 predicted proteins | sample 1673121 | NCBI WGS metagenome assembly OLPF01 (sample SAMEA3136756, study PRJEB25190) | human gut metagenome | reverse complement strand
GGAATCGACGGAGTAAACCGTTTCCTGAAACGTCTGTGGAATCTTGTTATGGACAGCAAAGATTCAGATGTAAAAGCTTCGAAAGAGATGATCAAAGAGCGTCATAAACTTGTCTATGATGTAACAACACGTCTGGAGAGCTTCAGCTTGAATACAGTCATTTCTGCATTCATGGAGCACAACAATAAGCTCATCGAGATTGCTAAGAAAGAAGGCGGAATTGACAAAGAGACACTGTCAACAGTTGCAGTACTGCTTTCTCCATTTGCACCTCATGTAGCAGAGGAACTCTGGGAGCAGTTAGGACACGAAGGCAGCGTATTCAAAGCCGGATGGCCGACATATGATGAGAATGAGATGAAAGACGATGAAATCCAGGTACCTGTACAGATCAACGGTAAGACAAAAGCTGTCATCTCAGTACCAACAGACATTTCCAAAGACGATGCAATTGCAGCAGGAAAAGAAGCAATCGCAGATAAACTGACAGGAAATATCGTAAAAGAAATCTACGTTCCGAAGAAGATTATTAATATTGTAATGAAATAAGAAATTCATATAGAATTATAATGAATGGGGAAAGAGGGTTGCCTGAAAGAGAGCGGGTGATCCTCTTCTTTTTTATAGTCAATATAAGTTATAATTTATTGCAATTATATATACTGCTGTGTTAAAATACAACAAAGCATATTTCAAAATTGTCAAAGGTGTGTGTCACCGTCTATAGTCTGATTACATTTCGGAAATCTATGCTTTTATACCAGGAAAAAAGGAAAAAAAGCAGGGGTCCGAGCAAAACAATCAGATTCCGTAATACAGATATAAGGACAGTATTTGAGATAATCCAGATGATTTATGAACGGGATTATAAAAAGATGAATGCATTCATTGTATGGAGAAAAAGAATTGATACTGAATTAGCACTCGTTGAATATGTGTAAGGCATTGGAAGAACTATCCGTTATTTGAAAGATAATAGAAGATTTACAAGGAGAAGTATAAAATGAATATTACAGTATATCTCGGAGCAAATGAAGGAAATGACCCATTTTTTAAAGAAGCAGTGCGTGAGTTGGGAGCGTGGATTGGAACAAATGGAAATACTCTTGTATATGGCGGTTCAAAATCCGGCCTGATGGGAGAACTTGCAGAAAGTGTATTGCAGGCCGGTGGTAAAGTAATCGGTGTAGAGCCACAGTTTTTTATTGATGCAGGATTTGTATATGACGAGATTACGGAACTGATCACGACGAAAGATATGTCAGAAAGAAAGGCAAAGATGATAGAACTTGGAGACGCGTTCATTGCATTTCCGGGAGGAACGGGAACACTGGAAGAGATCACGGAGGTGATGTCCAAGGTATCGCTAAAGCATTTGGATGCACCGTGTATTCTATATAATCTGAACGGATATTATGACAGCCTGAAGCAGCTTCTGGAGCATATGATAGAGATGGATCTTTCATCCAGAGAAAAGCAGGAAGGAATATATTTTGCAGAGAATCTGGAAAAAATTCAGAAGTGTCTGGCTAAATAGAGGGGATGTCATGAAAGAAAATAAGAACAGGATGATTGACCGTCAAATCAGAAAAATGATAAGATAAAAAAGGTACAAAATGAGAGACCAATGAGGAAAGGAATGAACTTCGATCAGCTGAAATTAAATCTTCTGGGAGAGGTTACATTGAATTATGGTAAGTTTATATCTACGGTTATTAACTTTCTGAACACATACAAAGGTTACAATTCCGCTGTTGAATTTAGTATCATTGGCTAATCATGATATGAGAAAGACTTGGTGTTATGTTTGTGGTGTATATGGAGGGATGTTTAGAAAAACTAACGGAGATTTGGACTCCCTTAGATTTTCTTACATCACGGAATCTTAGCCGCAAACATAACACCAAGTCTTTCTCATGGACTGAGAGGCCACGATGATAAATTAAATACCAATTGATTGAGTGAAAAGCCGCGACTTTTCTAATCGTTTATAAAATTCAGAATAAAAATCCCTACCTTCCGGATAAGGCGTAAGATAAAACTGCGTCAGCACATGCATACTGATCGTTCTGGCGGTTCCGTCAGAATTCGCAGAAGAATCGAAAGCAAGATTCATAACATATTCCTGAAGGTCTTTCAGAAAGAAATGCCAGTCGGCTATATATTTTTCATAAGTTTTCAGATTCGGTGTATCCAGCCATTTCTTGATTTTTACTTTGGAACGGTCTGTTTTTGGACATTCATGTATCTGTAAGAAATACTGGAAAGACCGATTTTCATAAAAGCGTCCAAGAGGAAACATACGGCAGATTCCGGGACGGAATGCATGGACCGTACAGCGTCCATTAGTATCCAGAAAGGAACAGGCTTCTTCGGCTCTGGCCATTTTCAGATTCGGAAGAATGATACCGTCTACAACATTAAGTTCCAGAGGGCCGGTCAGCAGTTCGTTTACAGATTTGGAAAGATTGGTGGAAAGCCGGTATACATCCAGTGGATCAAGGACGATGGAATTTCCCATGCCATGACAACAGGCAGAGCAGCCATCACATCCTTTACAGTCTGTCTTGGCCATGTCATTGCTGCTATATAATCTTCCATCGGATATTTCATCCAAATTAATTTCTCTTAACATATTTATTACCTCATATCTGTGTTTATCGTTTTCTTGTATAGACTTGTTAGATAAGTTGATTATAGTGTAAAATAGAGAAAGATGCAAATAAAATAGAAGGGATGAGGAAAGGTATGAAATTTTTTCATTTATCGGATCTGCATATTGGAAAGCAGCTTCATCGTTATAATTTAAAAGAAGATCAGCAGGTGATATTAAAAGAAGTTATTACTTATGCAAAAGAATTACGGCCGGATGCAATTGTAATCGCCGGAGATATTTATGATAAGTCCGTTCCATCGGCAGAAGCTGTGAATGTATTTGATGAGTTCCTGACGGATCTTTCAGAGATTACACCAGAGATTCCGATTCTGATTATCAGTGGAAACCACGATTCGCCGGATCGTCTGAAGTATGCATCTGAGATTTTAAAGAGACATCATATTTACCTTGCCGGCAATGTTCCTGAAAGACCGGAAGAACATATTGAAAAAGTAACTTTGCATGATGCATATGGAGAGGTGGATTTTTATCTGCTTCCATTTATGAAGCCGGCATATGTGAAAAATATTTTTGTTGACGGAACACCAGAAACGTATTCAGATGCTGTAAAAGAAATTATTAAACGGGAAAAGATAGATTATAAAGATAAAAGAAATGTATTAGTTTCACATCAATTCTATGTGGGCGAAAAAGCGGAAAGCCCGGAAACCTGTGATTCGGAAGTGTTTTCTGTAGGTGGGATTGATAACGTAGATATTGGATCGGTGAAAGAATTTGATTATGTAGCGCTGGGGCATCTTCACGGTGCACAGTGTATCGGAAAACCAGAGATCCGCTATTGTGGAACGCTTTTAAAGTATTCGGTCAGTGAGAGTACACAGAATAAAAGTCTTACCGTGGTGACATTAAAGGCAAAAGGCGAGAAGCCGGAAATTGAAAATTACCCGCTGCATCCGTTAAGAGATGTCAGAAAGAAAAAAGGAACACTGGATGAGATTATAAAAGAATCCCGAGAGACGGAAAAAGATGATTATATCAGTATTACACTGACAGATGAAATCGATCCGTATAAGCCGAAAGAGCAGCTGGAACGGATATTTTCCCATATACTGGAGATCCGGGTGGATAATCAGCGGACAAGAACAAAATTAAAAGAGATGGATGAAGAACTGGTCATGAAAGATCCTTTTACTTCTTTTGCGGAATTCTATAAGGAGATGCAGGGAAGAGAGATGAATGGGGAAGAAGAGACGATCATGAAAGAAATCTTCGATAAGGCGAAGGGAGTTGAGTAGATGAGACCGGTAAAGCTAATTATGTCGGCATTCGGATCATATGCCGGTAAAACAGAGATTGATTTTACGGAGATCCCGAATGGTCTGTTTCTGATTACAGGAGATACAGGTGCGGGTAAGACGACGGTCTTTGATGCGATTACTTATGCATTGTATGACAGGACCAGTGGAGGAACCAGAGATGGAAATATGATGCGAAGCCAGTATGCTGGAGAAGAAACGAGCACTTATGTAGAGTACACTTTTTTGTATCAAAAGAAAGAATATAAGATACGAAGAAACCCGGAATATCTACGACTTGGGAAAAGAAGATATGCAGACGGGTCGCCGAGATATGTGAAAGAAACTCCGAAGGTAGAACTGACATTGCCGGACGGCAGCATATTCAAAGGAAAGAAAAGAGAGACAGATCAGAAGATTTCCGAGATTATCGGACTGGATGCAGACCAGTTTACGCAGATTTCCATGATTGCACAGGGAGAATTTCTCAAGCTTTTACTGGCTGAGTCCAGGGAACGGAAAAAGATATTTTCCAGAATATTTCAGACGCGGTTTTACTACAGGATACAGGAAGAACTGAAAAAACAGGCTGTACAGTTATATGTGAAGCTGGAACAAAATCTTCAGGAAATGAAACTTGAGATGGCCAGAGTAGAATATCCGTCATATAAGAAGGATGGAGGTGTGTGGCCGGAAGAAGTTCAGATGGAAAAATGTACAGAAGAAAATGAACTTATAAAGCAGTGGAAGGTGATTGCCGGGCAGGATATTCCAGACAGAGAACGTATATCCGTGATTTTGAAAGAGATCATTGATCAGGGAAGCCGGTGGGAAAAAGTATGCAAAAAAGAATCTTCCCGGGCGCAGACGGTACTGGAAGATAAGAACCGACTGCTGAAGGAAGCAGAATTGCTGAATCAGCTCTTTGATTCGTATGAACGGGTATTGAGCCGACTGGAAGAAAAAATGCCGGAAAAAGCGAAATATGAGTTTTTAACAGGACGGATACAAACAGGTAAAAAGGCGGGACGTGTACTGCAAGAAGAAAAAAGGTATCTGGAGGAAGAAAAGCGCCTGACAGAACTGGAAGTACAGGAACGTAGTCTTCAAAAGGAATTACAGGAATGCCGGAAGCAGCTGCAGGAATTAACAGACAAACAGAAAGAAGCTGGCCGGGAAAAGACGGAAAAAGAGACAGTGCTTACAGAAAAAAAGGTGCGGATACAGGATGCAATTTTACAGTATCAAAGTATGAATGCAAAAAAAGAAGAATTAGATAAAATTACAAAAGAAATAAAAAACTATCTTAATCAATCGGAAACCATACTACAGAAGAAAGAAATCCTGCAAAACAATCGAAAAGAAATATTAACATTTCTAAAGAAATATGAAAAGATAGAAACATGCATAAATGAATGCAGGAATCAAAAAGAACATATAGAAGAACAGATACGCCATTACGAAGAGCTTGACCATCAGGAAGAGAGAAAAGAAGAATTAAAAGAAGACTGCGAAAGAGCAAAGAAGGAAGCAGACAGGGAGCAGAAGAATTATGAAAATGCCTGGGCGGAATATGAAATGAAGTATCACAAGTTCCTGAATGAACAGGCGGGGATACTTGCTTTGAATCTGGAAGATGGGCAGCCTTGTCCGGTCTGTGGTTCCAGAGAACATCCACAGATTGCAGCCTTGAGTGATGAGGCGCCGACGCAGGCGGAAGTGGAACTTGCAAAAGCTGAAAGGGATAAGAAAGAAAAAATAAGAGATATAAAAACAGAAGCATTCAGGAAATGTCTTGCGGGATATCAGGCAGCACAGGAAATCTGTCTGACACTTCGAAAGAATATAAAAGATGAGGTGGAAGATATAACTGGAATTGGCTGGAAAGAGAAGATACAAAGCCTGAAGCGTACGCTTATGGAAACGGAAAAAAGATTGAAACAGCTGGAAGAAATTTTTGAAAGATGTAGAACGTTAAAAGAGAATCAGGAACAGATTGCGAACCAGATAGAAAAATTGGAAGAAAAAGAACGAAAGACCAGCCAGAGTCTGACGGAATCAAAACTTATGTATACAAAGCTGGAGGCGGAGTATCAGGCAATGGAGGAGAAGCTTCCATACAAGACGATGGAAGAAGCCGAAGAACATCTGAGAGAGATAACAGGAAAACTTGAGTTGGTCAGAAATAATTACGAGACGGTAACAAGATGTCTTACGGAAAAGCAGAATAAAGAAAAGGAACTGGAAGGACAACAGAAGACCGTATCAGCATCTGTCGTGCAATCACAGGAAGAAGTACAGAAAAAGATACGTTCCTATAAACAGATTATAAAAGAGCAGGGATTTGAGGACGAAGAAAGCTACCATAGTCAATGTATGACTGAGAGAGAACTGGAAGAAGCAGAACAATGGATAGAGGCATATCAGAAAGAATTGCAGGAACTGGAAGCGAACAGGACATTGCTTGAGCAACAGTTAGAGGGAAAAGAAAGAAAAGATACGGAACAGATTGCGCGGGAGATAAAAGAGGCATCCGGAGAGAAATCCGTAAGGAATATATGAAACTTCATAATACCAATGAAAGAAACCGTGAGATAAGAGACAATCTGAAACGTAATTTTGAAAAGAACAGTGGACTTCAGAAGCAGTATGAGATTGTTGGAAATCTGAGTAAGACAGCAAATGGGAATCTGAGCGGAAGTGCCAAGCTTGATTTTGAGACCTATATTCAGAGGCAGTATTTCCGTCAGATCATACGTGCTGCGAATAAGAGACTGGTTCGTATGACGTCAGGAGAGTTTATTCTGCAATGCAGAGATGTAGAAAAACTGGGTAGCCAGGGACAGGCCGGACTGGATCTGGCAACAGATACGGTCAGAGATGTAAAAACATTATCGGGAGGAGAGTCTTTCATGGCAGCTTTATCCATGGCACTTGGACTTTCAGATATTGTCCAGAATACAGCAGGTGCAATCCATCTCGATACAATGTTTATTGATGAAGGATTCGGGTCTTTGGATGATGTATCGAGAGATCAGGCAATCCGTGTGTTGAATGATCTTGCAGATAAGGACAGACTGATTGGAATTATTTCTCATGTAAATGAACTGAAGGAGCAGATAGATCATAAACTTGTGGTGAAAAAGAACGAAAAGGGAAGTTCTGTAAGCTGGTCTTTATAAGAGAAATATAAGGTATAAGATCAGAAATACAGAGAAGCTGTCATTTTCTCTATAGTATATGCAGATAAAAAAGGAAATCTGTTGCAATATATAAACATGCAACAGATTTCCTTTTTATATCATATTATTTATGGTCGTTCTGATATTTCAAAGCGGCTTCAATAAATCCTCTGAACAATGGATGCGGTCTGTTCGGTCTTGATTTTAATTCCGGATGAGCCTGAGTGGCAACAAACCAAGGATGCTCAGGAATCTCGATCATTTCCACGATTCTTCCGTCTGGTGAAAGTCCGGAAAGCTTCATGCCGTGAGAAGTTAGTGCATCACGATAATCGTTATTTACTTCATAACGATGACGGTGACGTTCGCTGATCTGCTCTGTTCCATACATTTCGTAAGCTTTTGATGTCTTATCAAGAACACAAGGATAAGCTCCCAGTCTTAAAGTTCCACCGATGTCTTCGATACCGATCTGTTCCGGCATGATATGGATAACCGGATGTGTAGTGTTCGGATCAAGCTCAGCACTGTGTGCATCGTTATATCCAAGAACGTCTCTTGCAAATTCTACGATAGAAAGCTGCATTCCGAGACACAGACCTAAGAAAGGTACATTGTGTGTACGGGCATATTTGATTGCTTCGAGTTTTCCGTCAATTCCACGTGTACCGAATCCTCCCGGAACCAGAATACCACTTACATCACCGAGTAATTCATCTACATTATCGGCAGTAACAGTTTCGGAATCGATCCATTTGATATTTACGGTTGCACGGCTGAAGATTCCACCATGTTTTAAGGCTTCTACCACGCTGATGTAAGCGTCATGAAGTTGGATATATTTACCAACCAGAGCAACTGTGACTTCTGTGTTTGGATTCTTAAGGTAGTCAACCATCTCTGTCCAGTCTTTTAAGTCTGGTTCCGGACAATCAAGGTGCAGACATTCACATACGACACCTGCAAGGTTCTCTTTTTCCATTGCAAGAGGTGCTTCGTAGAGATATTCTACATCCAGGTTCTGCAGTACATGGTTAGCAGGTACATTACAGAATAATGCAATCTTGTCCTTGATTCCGACACCGAGCGGATATTCAGAACGACATACCAGGATATCCGGCTGGATTCCCATTCCCTGAAGATCTTTTACACTTGCCTGTGTAGGTTTGGTCTTCATTTCCTGAGAAGCTTTCAGATATGGAATCAGTGTAACATGGATCAGGATAACATTTTCATGTCCTTTTTCATGCTGGAACTGACGAATGGCTTCCAGGAAAGGCTGGCTTTCGATGTCACCAACAGTTCCACCGACTTCAATAATGGCAATTTCCGTATTCTCAGCAGCAGGGTTGCGGTAGAAGCGGGATTTGATCTCGTTTGTAATATGTGGGATAACCTGAACCGTTCCTCCGCCGAAATCTCCGCGGCGTTCTTTCTGAAGAACGGACCAATAGATCTTTCCTGTTGTAACATTGGAATTCTTTGTCAGGCTTTCATCGATAAATCTTTCGTAATGACCAAGGTCAAGGTCAGTTTCTGCACCGTCATCTGTAACAAAAACTTCTCCGTGCTGTACCGGGTTCATTGTACCTGGGTCAATATTGATGTAAGGATCGAATTTCTGCATAGTTACAGTGTAACCACGCGCTTTCAAAAGTCGTCCCAAAGATGCAGCTGTAATTCCTTTTCCAAGACCGGATACAACTCCGCCTGTAACAAATACATATTTTACTGCCATAGTGTCTTTCCTCCTCCGTGAATAGTTGTTATCAAAAAAAATACTTTCCAAGTATACACCTATTCAGAAAAAAATTACAATACTTTTTTGATAAAAACATAGAAAAAAGATGGGATGAAGTGATTTTGACGAAGTAATGTAAAGAAGGAAGGCGAAAAAGCTTTGTAAAATGGGAGAAATGCAGAAAAAAACCTCTCAGACAGCAGGTGGTTATACCTGAAACCGCAGAGAGGTTTTTGTGATATCTTTCTGTATTGGTAAGGATTTGTCTTTAGCTTAAAATCTGACGTTCGTTCACAGCTTCACTTGTGAGCTGTACACCAAGTTTTTTAAATGTCTTGATATCAACACTTGAAAGCATTACGGAAGTATGAGCCTGGCATCCTTTCAGTTTTGGAAGCTGGGAGAGTGCAAGCTCAGCGATCGGATTGACAGCAGCACTTGCGGAAAGTGCAATCAGGATCTCGTCTGTGTGAAGACGAGGGTTCTTGCTGTTCAGGTAATCCACTTTCAATTTCTGAATCGGTTCAATTGCTTCCGGAGAGATGATATGGACATTGTGGTCGATGCCGGCAAGTTCCTTCAGTACGTTTACAAGAAGGGCAGCGCTCGCACCGAGCAGGTTGGAAGTTTTTCCGGTGATGATGCGTCCATCTTCAAGCTCCAGTGCGGCAGCAGGTCCGCCTGTCTGCTGAGCACGCTCCAGTGCTTTGACAGCAACTTTTCGGTCAGAAACAGTAATTCCTTCCATATTCATAAGAAGCTCGATCTTCTCAGCTTCCTTCTCAGAAGCATCACCTTTCAGAAGCGCATTGAGTGCTGCATAGTAGCGTCGGATGATCTCCTGGCGGGAAGCTTCACGGCAGGCTTCATCATCACAGATACAATTTCCGGCCATATTTACCCCCATGTCTGTAGGTGATTTGTATGGGCTGGAACCGTAGATCTTCTCGAAGATTGTATTTAAAACAGGGAAGATCTCTACGTCACGGTTGTAGTTTACAGTTGTTATACCATAAGCTTCAAGATGATATGGGTCGATCATATTTACATCGTTAAGGTCAGCTGTAGCAGCCTCATAAGCGAGGTTTACCGGGTGCTTCAGCGGCAGATTCCAGATAGGGAATGTCTCGAATTTCGCATATCCGGCTTCGATTCCGCGCTGGTGCTCCTGATATAACTGAGACAGGCAGACAGCCATCTTTCCACTTCCAGGTCCCGGAGCTGTTACAATAACAAGCGGATGTGAAGTCTCGATATAATCGTTCTTTCCGTAACCATTCTCACTGACGATCAGTGGAATGTTGGACGGATATCCCGGAATGTTATAATGAATGTATACAGAGATTCCAAGGTTCTCAAGACGGTTCTTGAACAGAAGTGCACTTTCCTGTCCGGAGAACTGTGTGATTACTACACTTCCAACGAAAAGTCCCTGCTCACGGTAAGTACCGATCAGGCGGATTACGTCTGAATCATAAGTGATACCAAGATCCCCACGAATCTTATTCTTTTCAATGTCTTTTGCACTGATTGCAAAGACGATCTCAGCCTGGTCGCTGAGCTCCTTTAAGAGACGCAGCTTGCTGTCAGGTTCAAATCCCGGAAGTACACGGGAAGCGTGATAGTCATCAAAAAGCTTTCCACCGAATTCAAGATAGAGTTTGCCACCGAATTTTCCGATACGCTCGCGGATATGTTCGGACTGCATTTTCAGATATTTGTCATTGTCAAATCCAATTTTCATCATTTTATCTTCCTTACTATAAATTTTGCCGAACTGTTATTACTATTATTAACAGATAAATCTGTTATAAACAGGCATTACTTTTCTAGTATACTATGAAACGGCACGTTTTTACAATATTTTCATAATCTTTTTATTGATTTATGGAAAACCACTATTTATAATGGTAGGAAGTAGTTGTTTTTTTACAAATAAGGTAAAAGATTTGCTGGAAAATAACCACTATTTAAGTTTTGGAGGAAAAAAATGGAGAATAACAATAAAAACAAAGGCCCGAACAAGAACCGACAGGGTTGGGGAATTATTTTGTTCACTACCTTGGTGGTTACTTTTGTTGTTATGGGCCTATATTCTATGATGCAGGGCGGAAGCGCTTCTGAGATCAGCTATGATAAATTTCTGAAATTAGTTGATAATGGAAAAGTAGAGTCTGTCACATTTACCAATTCAAGGATCAATATCGTTTTGACAGATGACGCCAGAAAGGAAAAGGCAGAGGGAAAACTTACAGAAGTAAAGGATAATGAGAAAGCTTCTGCAGACCAGAGTGATAGTTCAGATTCTAAGGAAAGCGAAGATCAGGAAAATGTTATGGACAGTCTGCTTGGCCAGATCAGTCAGATGCAGGGTAGCTCCAAGAGCAAGGAACCGGATTATTACACAGGAAATGTATCAGATGACACACTTGTAAAGCGTTTAGATAAGGCAGGGGTAGAGTTTAAATCCCAGATTCCGGATACGGCAAGTTCACTGATCATGGATGTCTTCATCACAGTGATCCTTCCGATCGTACTTCTTGTATTCATGTTTAATTTCCTTATGAAGAAGATGTCTAAGGGCGGCGGCATGATGGGAATCGGCAAGAGCAATGCCAAGATGTATATGGAGAAGCAGACAGGTGTGACATTCTTAGATGTTGCAGGTGAAGATGAAGCGAAGGAGTCTTTGCAGGAAGTTGTTGATTTCCTGCATAATCCTGGAAAATATACAGGTATCGGAGCGAAGCTTCCGAAGGGAGCACTTCTTGTAGGACCTCCGGGAACAGGTAAGACACTTTTGGCAAAAGCAGTTGCAGGAGAGGCAAAAGTACCGTTTTTTTCATTGAGTGGATCTGCATTTGTAGAGATGTATGTCGGCGTCGGAGCATCCAGAGTCCGAGACTTGTTTAAGCAGGCACAGCAGATGGCACCTTGTATTATTTTCATTGACGAGATTGATGCAATTGGTAAGAGCCGTGATACACAGATGGGCGGTAACGATGAGCGTGAGCAGACATTGAACCAGCTTCTGGCTGAGATGGATGGATTTGAAAGTAACAAAGGTCTTGTTCTTCTGGCAGCCACGAACCGTCCGGAGATTCTGGATCCGGCACTGTTAAGACCGGGACGTTTTGACCGTCGTATTATTGTGGAACGACCGGATCTTAAAGGACGTGTGGAAGTACTGAAAGTGCACTCTAAAGACGTGAAGATGGATGAGACGGTTGATCTGGAAGCAATCGCACTTGCAACTTCCGGAGCAGTTGGCTCAGATCTTGCAAATATGATCAATGAAGCCGCAATCAACGCAGTTAAGAATGGAAGAAATGCCGTATCACAGGCGGATCTTTTTGAAGCAGTGGAAGTTGTGCTGGTAGGTAAAGAAAAGAAAGACCGTGTGATGAATCAGGAAGAGCGCAAGATTGTGTCTTACCATGAAGTCGGACATGCGCTTGTCAGTGCGTTGCAGAAGGATTCTGAGCCAGTTCAGAAGATTACGATCGTACCGCGTACGATGGGAGCACTTGGATATGTTATGCAGACTCCGGAAGAAGAAAAGTTCCTGAATACAAAGAAAGAACTGCAGGCTATGTTAGTTAGAATGCTCGGAGGACGTGCTGCAGAAGAGATTGTATTTGATACAGTGACAACAGGGGCTTCTAATGATATTGAGAAAGCAACCAGTGTGGCAAGAGCTATGATTACCCAATATGGTATGAGTGAGAAGTTCGGGCTGATCGGGCTGGAATCGGTCCAGAACAGATATTTGGACGGACGTCCGGTTATGAACTGTGGTCAGGAGACAGCTTCTGAGATTGATCATGAAGTTATGAAGATGCTGAAAGAAGCTTATGAGGAAGCAAAGAAACTTCTTTCAGAACACAGAGAATCACTGGATAAGATTGCAGCATTTCTGATTGAGAAAGAGACAATTACAGGAAAAGAATTCATGAAGATTTTCCATGAAGTAGAAGGAATTGCAGAAGAGTAATACAGAAAGTTAATGTATTTGAATACCGTTTCCCGGGCAAATCAGATTTTTGTCAGGGAGGCGGTATTTTCTGTTACATTGAGTTGAAAAAACAGGGAGTAAATTATGTTTGATATTCAGGAAGAATTAAAAAAGCTGCCGGGCAAGCCGGGAGTTTATCTGATGCATGATGAGACAGATAAAATCATCTATGTGGGAAAAGCAATCAGTCTGAAAAACCGTGTACGACAGTATTTTCAGAGCAGTCGTAACAAAGGGGCTAAGATAGAACAGATGGTGACTCACATTTCCAGGTTCGAGTATATCGTAACAGATTCGGAACTGGAAGCGCTGGTGCTGGAGTGCAATCTTATCAAAGAGCACAGACCCAAATATAACACAATGTTGATGGACGACAAGGCTTATCCATTTATAAAAGTTACTGTGCAGGAGCCATTTCCAAGAGTGATGTTGGCAAGAAGAGTGCAGAAAGATAAGGCAAAGTATTTTGGCCCCTATACGAGTGCCGGGGCAGTGAAAGACACAATAGAACTGATTCGAAAGTTATATTTTATCCGAAGCTGTAACCGGAGACTGCCAAAGGATATTGGAAAAGAGCGGCCATGTCTGAACTATCATATTCATCAGTGCAAAGCTCCGTGTCAGGGATACATTTCGAAGGAGGAATACCGCAAGTCTGTAGAGGAAGTATTACATTTTCTGAATGGCAATTATGATCCGATTCTGGAAAAGTTGAAGGCACAGATGGAAGAAGCGTCAGAGTCATTGGAGTTTGAGCGGGCAAT
>OLPF01002179.1_pt1 | contig 13638 bp, 12 predicted proteins | sample 1673121 | NCBI WGS metagenome assembly OLPF01 (sample SAMEA3136756, study PRJEB25190) | human gut metagenome | reverse complement strand
CATGGGCTTGTCGTAGACCGGCAGCAGCTGCTTGCTGGTCACGAGCGTGAGCGGGTACAGGCGCGTGCCCGAGCCGCCGGCGAGGATGATGCCTTTCATGGTGAGACCTCCATAAACCGTTTTTGCCCTCAATAAGAGCAACACGTCACTAATCGTCGTCGCCTGGCGCCTCGCGCGCAGCTCCAACAGCATGCGTGCCATCGCCCTCGTGAGAAACCTTATCATTTGCATATCGTTCGAATCGCTCTATGGCCAGTTGCTGCGTCAGATCGCGCAGCCTGGTATCCAGCTGAGAGATACGAACGCTTTGCGAGAAGCAATTTATCAGCAGGACAAAGATGAAGAACAGAAAAACGAAATTCGCAACCGACATTGTCCCCGCAAGATCCGACAACGTATAAAAGATCCCGGGGAAAATGCTCACCAGAAAGAGAAGTACGGCGAAACAAAACCAGAACAGGGAGTCCTCTAAACGAATTTGCGACCCTCTGACTTTGCGTGCCATATACAAAAGCGTCAAAAAGGACACAACGATGAGCGTAATTCTGAGTCCAAGCGTCATGCGGCACCACCAATTCGCCTGCGGAAAAACTGAATAAACAGAATAGACATGGTCATACGAAGCATATACATCGCCGACGACCAAACGTTGAAGTAACTCTCTCCCGCCTCGCGCTCTGCCATAGTTACAGGAACCTCAACAACGCGTGCTCCAGCAGCACGCATAAGATACGAAACAGTATCAGGCTCTGGGCCCATGTTAAGGTTCGTTGCCATTATTTTGATCATCCGTGCGTTAAAGGCACGCATGCCAGACGTTGGATCGTGAATCGTCTCTCCCGTCGTTATTTTAATTGCCGCCTGGATAATAGAGCTTCCGAACATACGTAGCGAAGCACCCTTCTCCCCAGTGACGAAACGAGACCCAATCGCAATATCACTTGACTCGATTGCATTCTCAAGAATTGGAATGTATTGGGGCAGATGCTGTCCGTCTGCGTCGAATTGGATGGCACAATCATAGTCATGCCGACACGCGTACTTCATGCCAGCCTGAAAAGCTCCCGCAAGTCCCAAGTTGGTCGATAAGTCCAAAAAGGGATAATGGTTCTCACGACAGACACGCACCGTGCCATCGGAAGAGCCATCATTCACGATGATAAAGTCCACATGGGGCACAGCAGCCGAAAGTCTATCGACTGTCGCCTTAAGTGACTCCTCCTCATTGTAAGCGGGTATGATAACCAATGTTTTCAAGTTAATCTCACTAACCAATAATGCCCGTACACGTTCTTATCTATAATAAGACAAGCAAATGAACGCCATAGGTTTTTCAGGAGGCATTTCTGCCCTTCCAGCACATAGGATATGAGGTTATACCGTGGAAATAGCCGGAAAAGATCTTGATGCACTCAAAGCAATTGAGCTTGAGATTCTCGACGAATTCTTACGTATCTGCAAAAAGCACCGTTTGACCTATGTACTTGCGGGCGGAACATGTCTTGGAGCCATACGCCACAAAGGCTTTATCCCATGGGATGACGACATCGACGTAAGCATGCCCCGAAAGGACTTTGATCGGCTCGCCCAGCTATGCAAAACCGAACTTGACAACCGATATGTCTTCCAATCGCTCGACACCGAACCAAACTGCGGAATCGTATTTGGCAAAATTCGAAAGAAAGGCACCGTTCTTTCGGAAGAGTATTCTCGTCACATTAAGATGACACAGGGCATTTGGATTGACATCTTTCCTTACGACGCCGTGCCAAGCAATGAAAAAGAGTTGAGGCAGTACCTTCGAAAGGTTTCTTTTCTAAAAAACCTGTATATCGTGAAATGCGGTTATGGTCTGCCAAGTAACGCAAGCTCACTCATGCGCATAGAGTATCCTATCGCTAAAATTGCAAGTAAACTTATTCCAATAAACCGAATCATCAATCGCCTTAACAAAGAAATGCGAAGGTATCAGAGCGATAAAACAAGCACCGAAGTATATCCCTTTGGCGGAGCTTATGGCCCCGAGGTTGAGATTATGCCGCTTGAACGGCTCACGAATACAATATCCGTTGAGTTCGAAGGTCGTCAATGCCAGACGTTCTCTGAGTACGACACATATCTATCAAACCTCTACGACGACTACATGACCCTCCCTCCCGTTGAAAAACGCGGTGGAGCGCATCATGTAGCAGAATTTCGAGTTCTATGAGTGTTCACTGCAACCACATCCTCAACATTCAAACCATTAATAGAAGTTGAGAAGCATTTTGATGAAATAGAGAAAGTTTTCATTTGAATAAGGGCCCTTAAAATCCTCGTCAAAAGCAAGACGAATTCTACCGACGAAGGTCTTGCTACTATTAATGAAATCTTCTACCGCCAGACGATTCTCCTCAGGCATCCGTGTCGAATAGCCCATTAACAAGTATTCTGCAGTTTCAACAGAGTAGTGATCGCCTCTCCTAGAAAGAAAATCAACAGTTGAAAGAAGAAGGCGTTTGAAGCCAATCCGGCCCCATTCCTTTGCCCCGACTACATTATCACCGGTAATCCTGCGCAATATATGTGCATTATTGAGGTCAGGCACTACGCATCTACAAGACAGTGCAACAAGATGAATCCATACATCATGAATGCGAGGCCAAGTTGGAGGCCTATATAATTGCAGCAAGTCAAGAAAAGGAGCATTGAACACCATAGTGCATCCTAAAGCCCAGTTCATGGTAAACAGAAGCTTTAAGGACCCCGCAAAGGGAGCGAACGATCTGTATTCAGGCATGTCGCCCTTAAGATCGCCGTCAACGTTTAGGATATCGCTGTAATAGAGATGTGGGCCGTCTTTTTTCGTTTCAATCAAGCTGACCGCAGAAATCAGTTTTTCGGGCAACCAATAATCGTCCTGATCAGAAAAGGCAAAGAAGTCAAACCCAGTCGAATCGGCCTCGTATACCATGTTCATAAAATTTAAGGTCACGCCAACGTTCTCAGCGTGTTCTTTTACTTGAATACGATTATCCTGCTTTGCGAGTTCACGACAAATTACCACCGTATCATCCGTAGAGCAATCATCAGAGATGAGAAGGGAAACGTTAACACCCTCCTGGTTCAAAATGCTCTCGATTTGTTCTGCAACGTACTTTTCTCCATTATAAGTTGCCATCATCACCAAGACCGATGGCTTTCTTTCTGATTTGACGGCGGCCATTAACGGTCCTTCCAACATGCAATCATGGCACTATACGCATCTTTTAGGGAATCGTGGGGAATCCAACCGAGAGCGCGTAACTTTTCGGAGGACAACTCCAAGTTGCTCGCTTTTCGAAAGGTGGCGGCCCTCATTTGGTCAAACTCACGACGAACCCTCGCCCCCTGAACACCAAACTCCTGAATAACCATTGAGGCCATATCCAGAACACTGCAATACGTGTCTTCATTTGCAGCGTTGTACGCTTGCCCTGAGTTCCCATAAACAAGCGCAAAAAGGATGGCTCTGACCGCATCATCAACTGATAGATAGGGGTTTTTCTTTTTACCGTCACTCAGTAACACTATATCTTCGCCTTTCACAGCGCTTCTACCGAATTCAGCAAACACCCTGGTATCGTTATAATCAACTCCTTGGCCAAATGTTTGAGCCAAACGCAATACCACGGTTGGCACGTCAAATTCATGCCAATAAGAGGCACACATACACTCTACCAGACGCTTTGCCTCCGGATAGCTATTGCGAACAATCATAGGGTCTAGACAGCCAAAACTACCCTCGGAGACTACGCCCTCGACTTCCCCATATACTTCCATTGTGGACAGAAAAATATATTTCAACGCGCCCTCTTTTTTTGCTGAAGCAAGCGTGCGCTCTCCCCCCGTAATTATTTGCATGATAGTAGAAGCAGGTTGCTCGAAGAACCCTCTGCTAGATGTACCGCATGCAGCATGAATAAAGAAATCAACCCCATCGAATTCTGGCAAAACATCACCAAGTTGCCAGGGGAATAGAACAATATAGTCCCTTACACCAAACATGCTTGACGCCTTTGCAAGACTCCTCACCGGAAGCATGAGCTTGATTCCGCAGTCTAATGTATCGTTCGCCCTGATAACAGCTCGAACGAATGCCGATCCAATTAACCCCGTCGAACCGGTAACGACAATCTTTGAGCCGCGCAGCCTATCCCAAGGAAGCTCTCCATCGCTCGCAAGTTTTGAAGCGTACCCCATCAAAATATCGTCTACCGCTGCCACAGCTGCCCCATTTCCTTGTAATCCATAAACCCCTTGTACGCAAAGAAATCACGCTGGGTAGTAATCTTGATGTTATCCGCTGGACCATCTACGGTATGAATCTCATAGCCATAGTCTGCCATCAATGAAATGGAATCAATATAGTCATGACGATTCTTGCCCTGCGCCTGCTTTTGGACTTCTAGCAAATCTTTGAATATGAATCCTTGCGGAGCTCGAGCAAGCTTGCAATGGGCTCGATCAACCACCCTCTCCACTCTTCCATCCCGCTCTTCAATAATGGTTTCAGATGCTGGTGCGGTCACCGCAGTGCAACCGTTTGAGCGAACAGAATTAATGCACCTCGTGATGGTATCCTCATCGATGAGAGGGCGAACGCCATCATGAACGAGGACGATTGAATCGTCGCCCGTGATATTAAGACGTTCAAGCTCGCAAAGACCGTTGTAAATCGAGTCCTGCCCTGTTTCGCCTCCGGGAACAATCGATACAATCTTTTCGTAATGTTCATGCTCCACAATTGTCCTCATACGGGGGATACCGAATTCAACACAAACGACGATGACAGCATCAACACTCGGATGCCTCTCAAAATGGTCTAAAGTATGAGCGATGATTGGCTTACCGCCGAGCTCGAGAAACTGCTTAGGAGTTTTTGCTCCCCGCATCCTAGAGCCAACGCCACCTGCGAATATTACGGCTGCGCAACTAACGTTATTTCTCTTCATACAGCAACTACCTTTATCTATACGAAAGTATTACCATGATAAATTATTGCGCTATTTCACAAGCATCCATGCAACCAGCTGGCTTGACGCTGAGTAGACATCTTTATTATCAAGAAGACCTTGGGACTTAATCAGCTGAAGCCTCCTTATCATTGGAAGCGATTTAAAGCTACTCATTTCATCCAATATGCTGGTCACTTCGCCTGAAAAAGTAATTCCGCAGTTCAACAACGCCTTGGCTTTATCAGTAAAACTTGCAGAATTACGAATAACGAATTGCGCTCTACCACGCTCGTGTAGGCCCATCAAACCTCTTCGAACCTTAAGCATCATTGACTTTCGCTCAGAAGCGCCTGCAACGTTATCTCCGTGCTGACGATACAACAAAAGAGGCTCATCAATATATTCTATATGGCCAGTAGCCAAGACTAAGGCGGCCAGCCAATAATCGTGATATTCAAATGAATCTGAATAGGATGAAGAAACAGCGAGATTAACCAAGGCCCTATTCATCATCATGGTGCAGCCTTGGACAACATTTGAAATAAGCAGCTTTGGTAGAGTAATAGTTCTCGCGTCAGATTCCAATGTGGACATAAAGGAGGGATTAATGATAGAAAGATTCTCATCGACAACACAGCTATCGCCAAAAACAGCAAGTGGGGTATCCTTACCATACTTTACTTCCATAGCGAGTATGCGGCTAAGACTTAGCTCTATTTTATCTTTGTTCCAAACATCATCTTGATCGCAAAACATTACGTACTCGGCATCAGTCCTCGTCAGGAGATATAAAAAGTTCTTTGTCGCCGAGTGTTTTTTTTCATTAGGCGTTACATCAATGATCCAAACACCTTGTCTTGCGGCTTCAGATAGAATGGAAATAGTCGAATCGGTCGACCCATCGTCAGAAATCAAAAGCCTCCATTTATCATAAGATTGACCGTAGAGCGATTTAAGCTGATCAGCGAGATACTTCTCCCCGTTATACGTAGCCAAAAGAACATCGACCATCGGCTTTGACTGGATATAGCCATCAAAGTTATTCATACGCATAGCATCCTTCATTTCCTTTGAACACTTTTAAAGTTGCCACCGCAAACGTATTTCTACGAGCAATTTACCAAAAGCGCCCAAGACGGCTCTCAAAATAAGAAATACGAAAGCAACACATAGAGCTTTAATCAGAAGAGAAGCAAAAGGAAATTGGAAAGAGACCTCAAACCCTTCAAATATGACAAGCGTAATCGCACCAGTGGCCAAATCCGGCAATAACTTCAGAAAATAGGGCATGACATGCCTATTAAGGCATCCCTTCATGCAAAAGATAATCGGAAGAACAATCTCTATGCTATATGCGATTGCAACACAATTCGCAAGCATCTGAACTGAGCCGCAAAGGGCACCAATAACTGTCAGAGCAAATGTGATTATCGTGTTGACGGTAGTGCTCAGCAAAAGCAGATCAGTTCTTCCGGTTGCACTTAATAGCGGAGCATGCGCTTGATTCATCCCTTGAGAATAAATAGCAATAGAAAGTACCTGCAATAAAGGTGCCGCAGGGGCCCAAGCAGAACCATATAGAAAGATAATTATCTCAACCGAACAAATACTCATCTCAACAGTGCAAAACATTGCAAGAGCAGATACCTTTTTTATAATTCTTAAAAAGGATGCGTACAGGATGTCATGATTATTTTGGTTCGGAGCAAGATAGGGAACTAGGGTGCTTGTAATTGAAGACGCTAGGATGCTATTAGGGTACCCGTAAAGACTGTACGCCCTGTTATAATAGCCAAGAGCCTCCGATCCGAACATTTTCCCAGCAATTAGCGAGTCAGCATTTGTCGCAATCCATGAGATGGCTGAACTTCCAAACTGATACATTGAAAACCGTCCCACACGACGCAAAATGGGGACAAAACCGCCAAAGAGAGGTCGAATGTGCGATGTGGAAATATTCCAAATTAAAACAAAAAAAGAGGTCAGCACAGAATTAAGAACGATTGCATAACATCCGAAGCCCAAATATGCAAAGCCAATTACCGCGACGCCAACAACTACCGTTGTAAAAACAAGGCGTAGAGCTATTAATTTGAACTTCTTTTCTTTCTGCAACAGTCCATTCGGGACCATATTCAATGAATTGAAAAAGACAGTAAGCGAAAGTAAAGAGCCAAGTGGAATATACTCGGTATTTCCGTAAATAATCGAAATGGCATATGAAACAAAGATAAATAAAAGAGACAAAATAATACCGAGGATAAAGCTGAACCCAAACAGGCGGCGATAATCATCTTTGGTCAAATCTTGGTAACGGATAATTGCAACAGAAAGCCCTGCATCTGATAAAACCGTAAACAACGCCGTAAACACCGTTAAGATTGCAACGGTTCCATATTCGTCAGGGGTTAGCAGCCGAGCTAAGACGGCCTGAATACCGAGTTGGAAAACCAGATTTGCTACTTTTGAGCCTAATTGTGCCAACGCGGCGCTTTTTACCGACTCTGATGCAGTGTTAATTGAGAGACCCATCTAATACCTTCGTGTGCAAACCGCCCGAACTGAAACTCACAAACTTCATTTATTGTAGTAGCTCGTATTACCTTTTAATTAAACCGTCAAAAGCTTTCAAATGGCTCCGATTTGCGGAAACACACGCTTATTTCAATTCCCAAGGTTCCCAGTTATTCCCCTCCACAGGACATCAGAAACAGCGCGCCTTCCGCTTATAGAAAGCAAATGGAAAGGCGCGCTGAATATAGCTTGAGCACTTACTTTAATGCACCACATGAGCGTCTTTCGCATTAGGGAAATGGGCGTAGAACGGCAAGAACAGGCAAGTAATTCCAACGATGAGTTCTTACACGAGGGGTAACAGCCTCGATAATCTGATCATTTCCCATATAGATTGCAATATGGCCGCTGTAGCAAATCAAATCCCCTCTCCGTCTTTGGGAAGCGCTCACATGCATAAACCTTGAAGACGCTCGCATATCATTTGCATAATGATCATGACCTGGAGTGTAATAATGGTCCCAAGGGTTCATTGGCGATAGATCCATTCCCGTCGCATAAAGCCCCTGCATCACCAAGCCGGCACAGTCTACCCCGACTCCCGGGGCACAGGAATAATCCCATCTATAAGGAGTACCGGTATACTCAATAGCCCGTGTAATCATCGCGTTAATGCATTGCTCGCGAGACGCATCCCAAGGAATCCGAGACTCAGTACGATAGCCAAACTGATTAACTCCAAGGTTTTTAATGCTCACAGAACGATTTGAAACTTTGTAGTAGTTCCCCGGTGTCTGATAACCCATATATGGCAAGCTGTCCATTCCCAGATAATGCGAACCAGAGGTTGACCCAGGGGCTGGACCATTTTTATATACCACTGCAATCTGTACAGCCTGAACACCCAAGCTGCAGCCCGTTGTTCCAGCGGTCATGCCATTTTTAGCCCAACCAAGCCATCCAAGCCTATCAGTATGAACACGGTAATATACATCACAATACTTAGAGATATCACCCGTCAACTTAATTTCTATTGCTTCAATCTGGTTGCCAGACGATCCCGTTTCGGATCCTCCCGAAGTCCACCCCAACCATCCAGCATTTGCCGCATGAACACGATACTCGATAGCACCAGAAATGAGACTACTTTCGTCGTAGGCAATTGTAAGCCCATCGATATTTATCCCAGCTCCCACAGATCCGGACACTTTATTCAGACCCACTGGCGCCTGCCAAGACCCTGCTTTGGTTCGAGTGCAATATAACAAATCGGGAGCCTCAATAAATGAAACGCTAGAGTTTCCCGGAGCCTGAGACCCCTTCAATTTGAAGCGAACTTCGACGGCCTCCACTGACATGGAGATGCCTTCGGACCCCGCAGCGTCACCGTTCTTCGCCCAATCTAACCATCCAAGATTCGCAACATGAACCCTGTACCATATGTCATATTTATCCGCAAGCCCGCCAGTCAGCGAAATTCGGACTGCTTCAATAGCGAGATTTCTACCAGTTGTTCCAGCAATTGCACCATCTGAAACAGTATCTTGCCAGCCAATCTGACTAATATGAGCGGAGTAGCTAATTGAGCCATCGACACCCATATTAACTGGAAATAATTCAAAGGCCTCAAGAGGCAAACCATTACCAGTAGTTCCGATGGTAAAGGCTGGTTCTAAACCAGACGCGCCATCCATCTTAAGCCACCCCATGTTATGAACATGGGACTGCCAAGATACGCTTGGGCCCTCAAATGCTGAAGAGGTATCGCCAGGCGCAGAAGAATTCTTAGGAAGAAGACAAATCTGAATGGCTTCTAGCTGATAACCATAGCCCTGAGAACCGGCGGGTGAGCCATTAGATGTCCAACCAAGCCATCCAAAATGGGCGGAATGAACCCGATACCAAACATCATATTTATCTTCAACGTCGCCGGTAAGCCTAATCTCAATGGCCTCAATTGCATTAGACTGACCCGTAGTTCCGGCGGTTCCACTCGTCCAGTCCTGCCACCCCACATTTTGGACATGGGCCCTGACTTGTATCTCTCCTGAGCCCGCACCCTCACCCAGGGACACTTTGAGAGCCTCAAGTCTGAGAGACCTCCCCGTCGTACCGGCAACGTCGCCGTCATAAACCCTATCCCGCCAACCATATCGCGCAATATGTGCGCTATATGCAATCAGAGGCATCCTAAAAGCATCCGAAGTGTCTCCCGGGGCTTCAGACCCCTTCAGCGTGAGAACTACTTTAATTGCTTCCGCCTGCTTGCCATAGCCTTGAGAGCCTGCCGGCTCACCATTTTTGGCCCACCCAGACCAACCAAAATCGGCCATATGAACCGAGTACCAGATATCATATTGCTCAGCAACCGAACCCGTAAGGCGAATCTCAAAGGCCTGTGACGAAAGCGATTCGCCCGTAGTTCCCGCAAAGGCGCCATTATTGCTCATGGATATCCAGTCTTGCCAACCAATCTCCGCAACATGGGCACGAATCTCAAGCCCACCATCAAATTGCTCAGGCAAGTCTATTCGGAGAGCTTCAAGGGCACGCTCTTCCCCCTCCGTGCCCGCGACATCGCCTAAATCAACTGGAGCCAGCCATCCTTTGCCAGAAACGTGCGCGTAGATTGACAGCGACGCAAGCTGGTCATCGCCATTGTCTGAAACGACATCTCCTTGTCCTTCTTCTAAATCGGAAGGTGCGGAAGGCAAGCTCTCTTCGCCCTCCGACCAAATTGAGTCGTCGTTCGTATCGGAAGACGAGCCTGCTTGAATACCCTCAGAATCTACAGCCGACGAATCGTCTGCCTCGTCATCTGAAACCCCTGTGTTCCCGCCATCGGTTGAGGCCTCATTGCCGGCCACATCGCCATTCTGAGCGAGACCGACCGATTCTTCAGCATAAGCAGCGGCAAATGAAACTGTAGTAGAGGATACAAACAGTGCACACGCCAGCATAATTACCAGCGCTCTTGTTATTCCGCGTTTCATCTTTCTCCCTTCACGCTGCGCTTATTTCCAAGCACAAGCAATACCCCCCACAGACACAAAAATAAAGCACGAAAAGCGCAAATGGACTTTCTTATCTCAACATCAAGAAGCCCAGAGCCCCTAACCAGACTTCAAAGTGCGGTCCACCAATAAAGCAAATCCAACCTCTTTTTCGCTAACGACAAAATCACATTAAGAGACGCTCCCAACGCGGCCTTCAAAACGACCATATTTAACATAATGCTCATAGTATTTTTGGAGGGTAGCCCCGAACGCTCCCCGCAAATCAGGATACAGGCGACGATAGTACTGAACGTCGAAGGACTCGCTAGCCCTTCGCCCCTCCGCCATGCCGTACCTCACGAAGTGGGCGAGCATGCCGGCGTCGTCGAGCAGGCTGACCGACCCGAAGTCGACGGTGTACGCCTCGGCCACGTCGGGGTTGTTGTCGCGGTAGTAGGCGCCGTCGTAGACCGGCGAGTAGTCGGTCCCGCCGCGGGCCGTCGCGTAATCGGCGATCTCGGAGGCTCCGGTGCAGACGCGGTCCTCGCCCTTCCCGTGCTCGATGTAGTGCTCATAGTAGCGGGGAAGGCTCCTCCCGAAGGCCTCGCGAAGGTCCCGGTTGGCGTTGTAGTAGCTTGCGACGTCGAAGGACTCGTTACCCCTGCGTCCCTCAGACATCCCATGGTCGATGAAGTGACGGAGTGCAGCGTTGGGGCTATCTCCACACGCTTCTCGAACATCAGGATATGTGGAGAGATAGTATTCGGAATCAAACACGTCTTTATAGTCATCCAAGGTGGCTCCGAAAGGCTCTCCGTACCACCAGTTCATATCAACGCCACCGGAAATGCCAGGAACGCTTCCGCTCGATGTGTATTGCCACGCATCATAAGAGCCGCCGTATGTACAGACACTGTTGTACTGAGCAACCCAACGGGTCCACTTGTTGAAAACGCTCGAAGTGAGGTAATTTGTCCACCAATTCTTGTTTGCATACACACCGGCGGAATAGCCGGCCGCCTCGATTTTATTGCAGAACTGAGTCGCCATGCCGGCAAAATCCCTGCCCCCACTCAGGAGGTCATCATCCTCCATATCAAAGTAGACAGGCAGGTCGGGCATATAGCCTTTTGCCTTCAACTGGTTCAGCAAATCAAGAGCATGATCTGCCTCTGCAGCTGCCTGAGAAGGATCGGAGCAATACGAATAAAGATACGCTCCCCAAGGAATACCCAAACGCTCGCACTCTGCCACGTTGCGCTCAAGCTTCTTATCCTTGCCATTAGTCCAGTAACCTAAGCGAATGATGGCGAAATCAATGCCCGCATCCTTGACTTTCTGCCAATCAATATCCCCCTGCCAGGAGCTAACATCGATTCCCTGAGCGGTCGCGCACGATGGCAACGTGTCCATCGAATACGTGGATATTCCATCACTCTCGGATTGGACATCTATGCGCTCTCCGTCTTTATAACGCCAAGAGTTTGCTTTATCGAGCTCTTTGTCCTCTGTGTCATCGGACGCAGTTATTGCGTCTTGTTCAACTTGATTGCTCGTGGAAGAAGCAGCCGACTCAGATTTCCGTTCAACCAATGCCTCGTTGGAAGCGCTTTCAACTTCCAACTCGCCAGAGGAAGAGCTCTCGGTTGATTCAACATCCTCAGTTGACCCAGCAGTCTCGTCCGTCCCTTGCTCCCGTTTATCTTGCTGTTCGATAGATGTATCCCCCACCTGAAGCGTAGAGGCATAAATCGCCATCGGCTGGATAAGCGTAGAAATGCAAAGAACATAGCAAAGTATGAGCGCAATAAGCTTGTGTCCCCGACGCATTGCTCCTCCGATTGAACGTGATAAACAACCATGAGTATCTTACGACTTGTTCATGTGCCCAGCTTTTAATCCCCAATAAACGCATGCGAAGCGCCGAGTGCCTGCCGAAGCTAATTAGCATTTCTCCTCTTATTTAACTCATTAGCACTAAGCACCCTGAGCGCAATTATTGTAGCTACAAAGCCAACTATCAGCCTATACGAGCGAGCCGTCTTGTTCATGCATGCATTCGGGACTCGTCCATGGCCACCCTAAGAACGCTTCAACAACTGATGAGATTGTTTCATCTGCGATAAACTATTATTCGCGATACCCATTGCGTCATTAGGTCGCCGAAATAAAAGGACTGCTTCAAATGCCCATCGTCTCGGTCTTGATGTCAGCATATGCTGAACCCGAATCCATATTCTGCAAAGCAGTAGATTCTATTTTGAACCAGAGTTTTCAAGACCTTGAGCTTGTAATAGTTCTCGATAATCCCGAGAACACAACTCTTTTGAAAGTCATCCGTTCCTACGCGGAAAATGATGAACGCGTACGCCCCCTCATAAACAAAAGAAACCTCGGCCTCGCTGGAAGCCTAAATGTCGCGCTTGAAAACGCACGGGGTGAGTATATCTGCAGGATGGACGCCGATGACATCTCAGAACATAGCCGCATTGAATCCCAGCTGCTCTATTTACAAGATTCAAAACTAGACCTAGTGGGATCTGCAATGACGGTAATTAACGAAGAGGGAGCGGTACTCTATCCCGTTGATATGCTGCCTGAATCGGCTCCCTCCGTCGCAAAAGCATTACGATTCAACAATTGCGTCCCCCATCCAACATGGTTTGGCACAAGGCAAGTCTTCTCGCTCGGCTATCGTTCGGTACCCCTTTGCGAAGACTACGACTTTTTGGTGCGGGCGACCATCAACGGATACCGCATTGGCAATATCCCTGAAAAGCTTCTTCGTTATCGAATGTCCGCGGAGAGCATTTCTCGCACCCACCTTTATGAACAGTTTCTTTATCAAATTGAGCTCACCAAAGCTTATAGAGACGGCGCTGTCCTCAATATACATGAGGCAAACAGACGGGTAGAAAGGCTTGCAACACCCAGCAAGGCGCAGGGTTATTCACACGCGAATCAATTATTTAACGCCGGCCTATCCGCAATCCGTAAAAAACACTTTTTATCGGCTCTCGCGAGCTTCGCCCGAGTTCCTTTTGTCTCACCTGAGTACATGAGAAAAGTTACGCGCTTGATCAGGGCATCCCTTATTTGTATTTGATAGTCTCCGTCTTGCGGGTTTGGGCGCGGTGATCTTTCGGGAATGA
>OLPF01002177.1_pt1 | contig 13640 bp, 10 predicted proteins | sample 1673121 | NCBI WGS metagenome assembly OLPF01 (sample SAMEA3136756, study PRJEB25190) | human gut metagenome | reverse complement strand
CGGACGATTGTCAACTGCTGCAGGCGGTTCGCTATATTCACGAAAACCCGGCGAAGGCTAACATCGCGGCCGTCGATCGATATCGGTGGAGCAGCTATCAGGAGTATCTAACTGGTGGCGGTATTGTGTCGAGTGAGCTCATCCTTGATATGGTGGGCGGTCCCAAGGGCTTCAGGGAGCTATTTCAGGACGAGAGATACGCATACTATTATGTGAGAGCGTCGCGTAGGGTTGCCGACGACGAGGCTCTATCGGCGGCGAGATGCGCGCTTGAAGGCGGGCAGCCAGGTGATATCAAGGCTTTTCGCCGTGAGGATCGTGATGAGGCTTTGCGCAGGCTTAGGGAGACGGGGCTGACCGTCAAGCAAATTGAACGGTTGACGGGCATTGGGAAAAGCTCGATTACGCGAGCAACGGCCGTGTGTAACGATATGACCCGCTCCCAATAAAACGTTGCAAGCCCGCTTCATCCTGCACAGGAGGGCGTTGTGCAAAATGAGTCAAAACGTCCCCGTCCCATTTTGCCCGTCTTGCACGGAAGGCGATGTGCAAAATGAATCAAAACAACCCCGTCCCATTTTGACTTGTATCAGGATATGAATGCCAGTTTTGGATGATGGTGACAATTGACATAATGGTGTGCTATCATGCGAGAGTTTTGCTGTGGTGAAAAGGAGTCGTTTATGGGTCCCTTCCAGGTCATCATTTTCATCGTATGGGCGCTCTCCGCGCTCGCGCTCATTGCCCTCGTGCTCATGCACTCCGGCAAGGGCACCGGTGTTTCCGATATGATCGCCAGCTCGCTTTATAACTCCAGTGCAGCTACGGGCGTCATGGAGCGCAATCTCGACCGGCTTACGGTGATCGTCGCCGTAGTCTTCGCCGTCTGCGTTGTCCTGTGCATGTTCTTCTTCCCGCAGGGCGGAATTCAGGGCGTCGATTTCGTCTAAAACGTTCCGGCGCCGCTCGATTGCAAGAGAGCCGTTCACCGGCTCGATCCTACCGTTCATCTTCGGGGCGTCCGAAAGGCGTTTTCACGATAAAGAGCGCTCATCAAGCATAATTGCATCGTTATTACGCAGGCACATCCCGCTCTGGCACGGCTTTGAGCGGGATGTTTGCATAAGAAGGAATCTGCCATGCATACCGGATGGGGTTACTCCGCTTTGTTGAAGTAAAGTGTTTCCTTCGTTTCCGTAAGGTTTCTTGCAGACTTTGTGATGAGAATCCGGTATTGTATTCAAAGCGTCCCTTCGTCTGAGATGCCATGGGCGAAGATCGACGGATGCATCAAAGGTGGGGCAGATCGGCTCTACCCGTTAAAAAAGGAGGAAGGCATGGCAGATTTCGAGAAGAAGCAGCCGGTGCTCGACCGCCGTCACTTCGTGGGCGGAGCCCTCGCTGCTAGCGCGCTCGCCGCGCTCGCGGGTTGCACCAAGGGTGGCACCACGACCGGTGGTTCCGCAGCCACTGGTGGCGCCCAGGGCGGCACCCTGCGCTACTACATCAACAACCCGGTCTGCATCGAGCCGTACAACCTGCAGGAGGACCAGGGCACCCTGGTCGGCTTCCAGCTGTTCGACTCCCTTACCCAGTACAACTTCGAGACCGGTGAGCTCGAGCCGCTCGCGTGCGAGAGCTGGGAAGCGAACGAGGATGCTACCGAGTTCACCTTCCACCTCAAGGAGGCCAAGTTCCACGACGGCACCGACGTCCTCGCTTCCAACTGGAAGTATGGCTGGGAGCGCATCGTGAACCCCGCCACCAACCCCGAGAGCCCCTCGGTCATCGGGTACCACCTCGCCATGATCGCCGGCTACGACGAGCTGGCCGCTGGCGAGGCCGAGGAGATGTCCGGCCTCACCTGCCCGGACGATCACACCCTCGTGGTCACCCTCTCCTACGCTTACGCTGACTTCCCCTATGTCGCCTCTCACCCCGCGCTCGCGCCCATCCCGGACGCTGCCAAGGACATGAGCCAGGTCGACTTCGGCCTTGCGCCCATCGGCAACGGCCCCTTCATGATGGACGGCGAGTGGGTCGACGGTCAGTACATCAACATCGTGCGCTTCGACGACTACTACGGCGAGCCCGCGATTCTCGATGGCGTCAACTTCATGATCCAGAAGGACGTCGAGACCGCCTACAAGGAGTTCCAGGCTGGTAACCTCGATGTCTCCGACGTGCCCGTCGCTTCGCTTGCGGCCGCTGCCGAGGAGTACGGCGAGTCCGAGGATGGCTACACCATCACTCCGGGCCACCAGTTCCTGAACGGCTCTGAGCCCTCCACCTACTACCTCACCTGCAACGTGGTCGAGGGTCCCTTCACTGACGTAAACCTGCGTCACGCCGTGTCCATGGCCATCAACCGCCAGGCCATCTGCGATACCCTCTTCCATGGTTCGCGCACCCCGGCCGACAACATCGTCCCGCCCGGAATCGCCGGTTACGAGGAGGGCGCGTGGGAGTACTCCAAGTACGACGTCGACGCCGCGACCGAGATTCTCGACGAGTACTATCCCGCCGATGCCGATGGTAACCGTGGCCTCGAGCTCGAGATCACCTCGAACCAGGACGGCGGCCACAAGGAGGTCATGGACTCCATCATCTCCGACCTCGCCGCTGTGGGTATCACCTGCACCGCGAACACCCCTGACTGGGCTACAGTTCTCGACCTGTATCAGAAGCTCGACTACCAGTTCGGCCGTCTGGGCTGGGTCGCCGACTACCCGATCATGGACAACTTCCTGTATCCGCTGTTCTACACCGGCAACGGCGACAACCGCGCCGGCTACAGCAACCCCACGGTTGACGAGGAGCTCATGGCTGCCCGCCAGACCGTTGATGACGACGAGCGCATCGCTGCGCTGCAGGAAGTCAACAAGCAGATCGCCGAGGACATGCCGGTCATCCCGCTCATGTTCTATACCCACACCACGGTCGGTGGCTCCAACGTGGCGACGATGTATCTCGACCCGCAGAAGAAGGCTGACCTCTCCAAGGCTCAGCTCGTGAGCGCCGAGTAGTTATGATGTAGGTTCCAAATCTGCGCTATAATTTGGAATCTATCTGTACAGGGCGCCTGTCCTCGCAGGATAGGCGCCCGTTTTAGTGGCTGGCCGACGCCATAGCCACGTATCAACGGACCAGGGGAGTATTGTATGGGAAAATACATATTGAAGCGCGTGCTTCAATTCATCCCTGTCTTCATCGGTGTGACCATTATTCTTTTTGCCATGAAGACCATCGTGCCCGGTGACCCGATTTCGATGATCACCGGCGGTCGCTCGGTTCCCGAGCAGACGCGACTCCAACTTGAGGTGGAGAACAACATGATCTACGGCGACGAGAACGGTCGCCCGATCTACGATGAGAACGGCGACACCATTCCCGTTCCCATCTGGGAGCAGTATATCCGCTACATGGATGACCTGCTCCATGGTGATTTGGGTACTTCCTATCAGAAGAAGCGCCCGGTCACGGATATCTTTGCTGAGAAGTATCCCTATACCGTCAAGCTCGCCGTGTGCGCCATCTGCCTCGAGGCGGTTATGGGCATCGGCGCCGGCTTAGTCTCCGCCATCAAGCGCTACTCCTTCTGGGACATTCTGGTTACGCTCATCACGTCGGTCCTCGTTGCCGTCCCGGCTTTCTGGCTCGGCATGATATTACAGCTGACATTCGGCATCTGGCTCAAGGACCTCACCGGAGGAGCCATCTCGCTGCCCATCTCGGGCGCGGGCGGTCCCAACTCCCAATACATGGATTGGGTCCACTACATCTTGCCGGCCTTTACGCTGGCTGCGGTTTCTACCGCCTACACGGCGCGCATCATGCGCTCGCAGCTTCTTGACGTCATGAACCAGGATTACATCCGCACCGCGAAGGCCAAGGGCCTCTCCGGTCGGGCGATCATCCTGCACCACGCGCTCAAGAACGCGCTCATTCCGGTTGTTACCTATATCGGCATCGACTTCGGCGCCATGATGGCTGGCGCGATTCTTACCGAGACGGTGTTCAACTGGCCCGGCGTTGGTTCGGAGATCTACCGTGCTATCTCGTCCCGTGACTGGCCGCTCGTGATGGGCGGCGTCACGATCATCATCGTGGTGGTCATGGTCATTAATCTGCTTGTCGATATCAGCTACGCCTTCCTTGATCCTCGCATCAGGCTTGGCAACAGCAAGAGCGAAGACTAGGAGGGAACACGTTTATGTTGTACCCGAATCCTACGCAGCACGTTGATGCGGCGGCGAAGGTCAATGCCTCCGTGTCGCACAACGTTTCGGGCGAGGCTTCTCGTACCCTTTGGGGAGACGCCTGGAAGCGCCTTCGTAAGAACAAGCTCGCGATCATCGCTGCCGCATGGATTGTGTTCGTGGCGCTTGTTGCCATCACGGCCGATCTCTGGGCTCCCCAGCTCCTCGGCTCGCCTACCGCAGCCGATACCACCGCTATGGCGACGAGCTCGCTGCTGCCTCCGTCGCTTGAGCACCCCTTCGGCACCGACGTCACCGGTCGCGACATTCTGGTCCGCGTGATTTATGGTGCGCGCATCTCGCTTACCATCGGCTTGCTCGCAACCGCCATCTCTACGGTCATCGGCCTCATCATGGGTGCCATCGCCGCATACTACGGCGGCATCTGGGACACCATCATCATGCGTGCCGCCGACATCTTCCTTGCGTTCCCGTACGTGCTTTTCGTGCTGTGCCTGATTGCAGCGCTCGGCCAGAGCATCACGAACGTGTTCATCGCCATCGGCATCCTCGGCTGGCCGTCGATTGCGCGCGTGTTCCGCTCCGCGATCCTCTCCGTTAAGGAGAACGACTACGTTGACGCCGCCCGTTCCATGGGAGCTTCTGACGCCCGCATTATCGCGCGTCACATCTTCCCTAATTCGGTCGCTTCCATCGTGGTCTATGCCACGATGAATATCGGTTCGGCGATTCTTACCGAGGCTTCGATTTCGTTCCTTGGTATGGGCGTGCAGCCGCCCAACCCGTCGTGGGGCATCATGATCCAGGACGGCCAGGCGTATCTTATGACGGCCCCTTGGCTCATGATCATGCCGGGTCTCGCAATCCTTTCTACGGTGCTTGCGTTCACCCTGCTCGGCGACGGCCTGCGCGACGCACTTGACGTCAAGATGAAGGATGCATAATGGCGAAGAAGAACAACAACGGCTACGTCGACCTTAAGACGAAGCCCGTGCCCGAAGGGCGCCATCTGCTCGAGGTCGACAATCTTAAGATGTACTTCCACACGCAGGACGGCGTCGTGCATGCCGTCGACGGCGTGTCTTACACGCTCGATCGCGGCGAGACGCTCGGCGTGGTGGGCGAGTCCGGTTCCGGCAAGTCGGTGACGCACATGACCATCATGGGGCTCATCGATATGCCTCCGGGCAAGATCGAAGACGGCGACATCCTCTATCGAGGCGAGTCGCTCCTCGAGAAGTCCGAAGAGGAGATGCAGCACATTCGCGGCAACGATATCGCGATGATCTTCCAGGATCCCATGACCTCGCTGAACCCGGTCTACAAGATTGGGCGCCAGCTGGGCGAGGGCCTGCGCCTGCACCGTGGCTACACTAAGCAGCAGGCACAGGAGCGCGCCATCGAGCTGCTTCGCCTTGTGGGCATTCCGAACCCTGAGAAGCGCGTGAACGAGTATCCGCACCAGTTCTCGGGCGGCATGCGCCAGCGCGTGATGATCGCCATGGCGCTCGCCTGCGACCCGGATATCCTTATCGCCGACGAGCCCACCACGGCGCTCGACGTGACCATCCAGGCGCAGATCATCGAGCTCATGCAGGAGATGCAGCAGAAGAACGGCAACGCCATCATCATGATCACGCACGACCTGGGCGTCGTGGCCGATATGGCCGATAAGATCATGGTCATGTATGCCGGCCGCCCGGTTGAGTTCGGCACCGCCGACGAGATCTTCTACGAGAGCCGCCACCCCTATACTTGGGGCCTCATCCGCTCCATTCCGGAGCAGGCGGTCGACGAGAAGAAGCCGCTTACGCCCATTCACGGCAACCCGCCGTCGCTCGTGAACCTTCCCAAGGGCTGCCCCTTTGCCCCGCGTTGCCCGTATGCGGTGGATGTTTGCCATGAGCAGGCACCTGAGTACATAACGACCGAGACCGGTCATTACTCCGCATGCCACTTTGCCGACGACCCCGCGTTCCTCAAATTCGCTCCCGATACCTCGCGCTCGCGCGGTAAGATCGCGACGGGAACGCCCGATACCATCGAAGCATTCTCGAAGGGAGGCGAGGCTTAATGGCCGATACCACCAAGGAGCCGCTGCTTAAGGTCGAGCATCTGAGCAAGGAGTTCCCTGCAGAGGCGGGCATGCTCGCCGGTAGGTTCTCCAAGCGCGTTGTTTCCGCAGTAAACGATGTTTCGTTCGAGATCCATGCGGGCGAGACCTTCGGCCTCGTGGGTGAATCCGGCTGCGGTAAGTCCACGACGGGCCGCTCCATCATGAGGCTGACCAACCCCACCTCGGGTAAGGTGTATTTCCAAGGCAAAGACGTCTCGAAGATGAGCCATAAGGAGCTCAAGGAGATGCGCCGCGACATGCAGTTCATCTTCCAGGATCCCTATGCGAGCCTGAACCCGCGTATGACCATCGGCGAGATCGTGTCGGAGCCCATGACGATCCACAACGTTGGCACGAAGGAGGAGCGCATGCAGACCGTGCGCGAGCTCCTCGACGTCGTGGGCCTCAACCCCGAGCACATCAACCGTTACCCGCATGAGTTTTCCGGCGGTCAGCGCCAGCGTATCGGCATCGCCCGCGCGTTCGCGCTCAAGCCGAAGCTCATCATCTGCGACGAGCCCGTTTCCGCGCTCGACGTCTCCATTCAGGCACAGGTTCTGAACTTGCTCAAGGACCTGCAGGACCGCTTCGGTACCGCCTACCTGTTCATTGCGCACGACCTCTCGGTCGTTCAGCACATCTCCGACCGCGTTGCGGTGATGTACTTGGGCAAGATGGTCGAGGTTTCCGACTGGAAGACCCTCTACACCGAGCCGCATCATCCGTACACGCAGTCGCTGCTCTCTGCTGTTCCGGTGCCCGATCCCGACGTGCAGAAGACGCGTTCCCGCATCATCCTTGCGGGCGATCCGCCTTCGCCGATCGATCCTCCGAGCGGCTGCCGTTTCCACACCCGCTGCCCGATCGCGCAGGCGATCTGCGGCAAGGAGGAGCCTAAGTTCCGTGAGGTCGCACCGGGTCATATGTGCGCATGCCACTTCGCGGAGAAGTTCCCGATCAAGGAAACCCACATCGACCTGTAGGATAGGTTGACAGGCGGACGGGCCCCGTTCTCTTCTCTTCGCTAGTCCTCGGAACTCGGCAGGGCCGAGTTCCTGCGGAAGCGCTCAGAGGAGAGAACGGGGCCCTCGCATTTCGGAGCCTTTGGGTCTAGATTCCTTTGATCGGCGGTAACAGGCTTGGCTTGCATGGCGCACGCGGCATTCTTGTCGAGTGGGTGGTGCTCCGTGCGGCGGCTCACGTTGTTGCGGCCATTTTGATAAGCTGGTCGCGGTAGATGATTGCGATATGAAGGGCGCTTGGCATGGATCGAATGGCTCATGGAACGCTAAGCCGCAGGCGTTTTCTAGGCGGATCGCTGGCTGCGGGTGCGCTCGCTGCTCTTTCCGCGTGCACCTCAGGCGGGCAGACCGAGCAGGGGAGTGCGGCGGTTGCCGAGCAGCCTCTGACCATAGGCTTCTCGCGGCCTGCAAGCATCGACCCTGCCCTTGCGACCGATACGAGCTCCCTTACCGTCGTGTGGCAGCTGTTCGACTGCCTCACCTCGTATGATTTTTCCACCGGAGCGCTTTCTTGCCTTGCCGCGGAGCGCTATGAGGTGTCGGATGATGCCCAGACGTTCACATTCTATCTGCGGGATGCCGCGTTTCACGATGGCTCGCGGGTAACCTCTGAGGATTTCAAGCGCGCATGGGAGCGAATCGTGAGTCCGTCGAGCGCTCCGAGCCAGGTTGCTGGCACCACGCCCTATGCCTACCTCCTTTCGCTCATTGATGGCTATGATGCTCTGCACATTGGGTCGGCGACGGAGTTTTCCGGCGTCACGTGCCCGGATAGCGCAACGCTTTGCATACGCTTGAGCGCGCCCTATGCCGATCTACCCTATCTGCTAGCGCATCCGGTGCTTGGCCCCGTTCCGTCTTCCGCTGACGACGATCTGCCGTCCTTCTCCCAGCGACCCATCGGCAACGGCCCGTTCATGATGGCAGATACGTGGAAGAGCGGCTCGGGCACGCTCTCGCTATCCCGCTATGACGACTATTATGGCGAGGTTGCATCGCTCGACCGCGTGCTCTTCGATGTCGAGCCGGATGCGGAATCGTCGTTCCGTTCGTTCCAAACGGGCGATATCGATGTGAGCCCGTGCCCTATAGGCGATGCGAGCGACGCCGCATCGAGTCTTGGGCGCTCAGAGGATGGCCGCACGCTCGGCGATGATGGGCGCTTTGTCTGTGTGACCGGGCTTACGACAAGCATGCTCGCCTGCAACTGTTCGGCGGCACCGCTCGATGACCCTGCAGTGCGGCGCGCCATCTCCCTGGCAATCGATCGCGATTACCTGTGCGACACGCTTTACCGCGAGACGCGGGTGCCAGCGCACGGCGCTGTTCCACCGACGGTCCTCGGTTATCGCGAGGAGTCGTGGGCGTACGCTGCGTTCGACCCCTCGAGCGCCGCGGAGCTGCTTGAAAGCTCCTATCCAATCAATGATGACGGCGATCGTGGCATTGAGGTTCGCCTCTCGTATAACACCGATGGCGGGCATGCGGAGGTCATGCAGAAGATTTCTGACGACTTGGCGGACCTCGGTATCACGTGCCGTCTCGAGGCGCTCGATGCCGAGACGCTTCGGCAGCGCATCGAGGATGGGGATTTCGACCTCGTTCGCGTTGACTGGACGGCCGATGCGCCAACCTTGGATAGCGTGCTCTTCCCGCTCTTCTTCTCGGGCTGCATTGGTTCGACGAATTATGCCCGTTACCAGAACGCCCATGTTGACCAGCAGCTTGCTCAGGCCCGAACAGAGCTTGATGAGGGCACGCGGGTTTCGCTCTTGCAGGGTGCGGATAGCATCATTGGATCCGAATGCCCGGTGGTGCCGCTCATGTACCATGCCCGGTCGTATGCGGCTTCGGAGCGCGTGACCCATCTGGCCATCGATACCCAGGGGCGCCTCGATCTCGCTTCGGCTGAACTCGCGGGATAGCACTTCGAACTGCTGCTTCTGCGTGACGGCGGACGCAGTGGGCCCGCGCGAGAAAAATTTCTCAAAATTCTTCTTGCGTTCTACGGAGGGGCTGGGGTATTATCTACTTCGCTGCTTGTCGGAGTGGCGGAATTGGCAGACGCGCTAGCTTGAGGTGCTAGTGATCACTTTTCGATCATGCGGGTTCAAGTCCCGCCTCCGACACCATCGAGTGTTCAGGGCCTCCACGGAGGCCCTTTTTCATGTCTCAATCGTCTATGACATCGGATGTGCGCCCCGCGCGAGTGCTGCGATATGCGCGCAGTGTGTGCTCGGGCGCAATCCGGACACAGGTGCTGCGCCATCTTCGGGCGTCATTTGATTTGGGAGCCGTTTTTGGGCGTGATCCGGACACAAGAGCCGTTTTCGGGCGATAAAACGCCATATTATTGCCTCCTAGCGGAGAATTGTCGCCCAACGACGAGATTTGTGTCCGGATGTCGCCCGACAACGCCGCCTGCGTCCGAATGTCGCCCGAAAGCGGGGTGCCTACCCGCAATCCGTTCAAGAACGAAGCGTTCGCCCGGATTCCGGTCGAGAACCCTAAGGCGGGGGAGACCCGATAACGGGGTATAGTAGGTCAAGACGCTACGAACGAGAGGACTCGCGATGGATGCAACGGGACGAGATGAGCTTTCCGACCTCCCACGGCTTGCCGAGCTTACGAGTGACGCCATCATCGCATGCAGTACCGACGGTACCATCTACCAGGTCAATTCCCGTCTGGTCGCTTTAACGGGGAAAGAGGCCGGCCAGCTTATAGAAACCGATGTCAAAGACCTCCTCTTCAGCTCATCTTTCGAGCGCGCTGCCGATCACAAGCTGCCGTTTTCCCTCGACGGCAAGGATTGCCCGCTCATGCTCAAGCTTGCGGACGGTTCGTTCATTCCAGTGCTCGTGCGCGCGATTCAGGTGACACCGTCCGAGCGCCTGCGCAAGCGTTTGCTCAAGCGCGCTTCTGGTAAAGGGCATGTGCTTCTCACGCTTCGCAGTCTCGAAGAGCGCTATGCGCATGATCGCCAGATGCGCCGTGTGCTCTCGGAGCTTCAGGCGGCGAACAAGCGCCTTTCGGGGACGCTCTCGGTCATCATGTCCACCGTGGGTGCAGAGAGTCTCCCATCGCTTCTGGACACGGTGCTCAACAAGCTCGTGGATGCGCTCGATGCCGATGGGTCGACTATCTACTTCGCAGAAGGCGGAGGGTTCAAGCTACGGGGTATTTCGCGAAGCCTCGAGCTCGATTATGTACCGGAGTTCATCCCCTTTGGCGCAGGCGTGCCCACCTATGTGACACGCAAGGGTTCGAGCTGCCGCCTCACCATCATCCGCTCTGGCGAGGGCTCGGGCACCAACGCCGGTTCGCTCTACGACCTGGACGCTCGATGTGGTAGAAACCTCCGTGCGCACTATATGCCGCCCTTCAAGACGCTCATCGCGGTGCCGGTTTTCTTCGGTACGCAGATTCTCGGTGTGATTGAGCTGGGCTGGAAGCGCCCCACGGCATCGCGTGCGTATGACGTGAACGTTATCGAGGTCGTTTGCGATTATCTATCAATCGAGCTCATGAGCTTGGCAACGAGCATGCGCTCCCAGCGCACCGCCGAGCTCAGCCGCTCACTCAACCATGTGCGCGATGTCGTATATGGTGCCGAGGGTGACATCGGGCTCATCTGGGCCGAGACGATCACCGAGGTGCGCCGGGTGCTCTCGTGCCACGTGTGCCCTGTGGTGAGCAACCCCCGTACGGAGCAGCTTGAAATCGACTTCGAGGGCGGGAGCCGCGTCGCGCTCCCCGGCGACATCGACCAGCTCTTCTTCTCCACGACCGCGCCCGCCGCCCGCATGAACCAGGAACCGCGGGATTACTTTGCGCATGCAGCGGGGGAGTTTAGGTCGGACGGGACCGAATTGGAATACGTGCGCATCACGCGCATCGAGCGCATGTCTCGCATGGGGACATGGCTGAGCTCGCAGGGTCTGCCCGACCAAGGCGTGTTCTTCGAGATGCGCGGAGACTTGGCGTTCGGCGGCGTCGATGCGGGCGCTACTCCTTTGGGGGAGCATGCCGATCGCGATGCAACAGAAGCGTCCCGCGCGGCGGAAGTGGGCGGTACGGGTGCCTCGGAAGGCCTGGACGAGGCTTTGCAGACGGCGGAGGGGGCTGGTTCTGCCCTTGCGCCGCGATCGCCTGGGCTCGCTCCTAACACCTTCTTGCTGTTGCGCGACGACTCCCAGGAGCCCATCGACGATATGGAATTCGATTATCTCGTGCGCTTGGCGCATGAGTTCGAGCTCCGGCTGCGCGACGCCACGCAGAGCAAGGAGGACCGGAGGATCGCCCAGACGCTGCAGGCAGGCATGAGAAGCTCTCTCGGGGCCGTTCCGGGCATTGTGAGCGACTCCCTGTACTCATCTGCCACGCAGCAGGCGCTCGTGGGCGGAGATTTCTACACGCTTATTCGCCTTCCCGACGACCGGGCGGTCATGATTCTGGGCGATGTATCTGGTAAGGGCATCGAGGCCGCCTCCATGTCGGCGCTCGTCAAGACGGCGCTCTCCGCCTATGCATGGGAAGGGCTGAGCCCTGTTCGCATGGTACGCTCGCTCAATGCGATGCTCATGAATTTCTCGCGGGTCGAGACGTTTGCGACCATGTTCGTTGCCAAGCTCGATTTACGGCGCGGGAGGGCAACGTATTGCTCGGCGGGGCATCCGCCCACGATGCTCGCCCATGTGGGCGGCGATGCGGGGGCCGCGCCAACGGGAGATGGAGAGACGCTCTCCGGGGGAGAGGCGTCTCCGTGCGAGGTAGAGCTTCTGAGCGAGCAATCGGGCGTGGTCGGCGCATTCGAGGATATGGCATTCAAGAGCGGGTCGTTTACCTTTGCCCGCGGCGATGTGCTGTTCATGTATACCGATGGTGCCATCGAGGCACGGAGCGCCTCGGGCGAGTTCTTCGGCGAGCGGCGCCTGCGCGACATCATCCTTGCGAACGCGCGCTTTGGCGCGGACGGACTTTGCCAGCGCGTGCTCGACGAGCTCGATTCCTTTACCGATTCATCGCTCGAAGACGACATCGCGCTCGTGGCGCTTGAGTTCCAGGGCCCCGAGCGTTCCGGCTTTCAGCATGCGGCAACGGAAGGCGTTGCGCGATGAGGCCGCATATCCAGTTGCCGGAGCGAGCGGCTCGTCTGCGGGGTGCACTGATTAGAAGTGCTTCGACGCGGGAAGCATGTGCATATGCGTGAGTGGAACGACATAGCGGTTCTCGCCCCGCCGGGCGATATCGACATCTCGACGACGCCTTCGTTGCGCGCCGACGTCGATGCCCTGATTGATGGCGGTGCGCGGCGCATCATCGTCAATTGCGAGCACGTGAGCTTTATCGATTCCACCGGCCTTGCCTTCCTGCTCACCCGCGCTCGCCGCCTTATGCGAAGCGACGGTTTGCTCTCGCTCGTTAACGCATCGCCGGCAGTTGCGCGCTTTTTGCAGATTGCCCGCCTCATCGACGTGCTTCATGTCACTGCTGCCGACCGGCCGCCCATCCCGGCGCTCTCACCTACCGAGTTGCCGAGCTGGAGCAAGAGCATCTCTGTTACCGAGGGCATCGAACACCTCGGTTTCTATCGCCATCGCGTTGTCGAGCTGCTTGAGAGCCTGCCTATGGCGAAGGATGCGCGCTACGATCTGGCGCTTGCTGCGAGCGAGGCCCTCGGCAACGCCTACGACCATGCGTGTGGGGTGGGGTGCGTGCTCAACGCGCGGGCCTATCGCGACCGCGTGGTGATCGAGGTTTGTGATTGCGGGTGTGGGTTTGAGATTTCGCCCGATGAAGAGCCCGAGGAGAGCGAGGAGCGCGGGCGCGGCATCAAGCTCATGCGCCTGCTGGTGGATAGCGTTGAGATACGGCGCCGTACCGATGCTCAGGGCACCATGACGCGCTTGATTAAGCTCTTGTGACAAGCCGACCGAAGATAAGTATTTCCGAGGGCTAGAGGCAGTTGGTCGTAGGGTACGTCGATGGACGGCACCCTAGGCTTCGTTGTCCGGTCGGCGTCTCGCGGTTCATTATCCGGCGGGTATGGTTGCCACAGGTGCGCAGCTTACAAAAAACGGGCACCGTGAAGGCACCCGTTCAATGCAATGGAGGCGACGCCCAGATTCGAACTGGGGGTAAAGGCTTTGCAGGCCTCTGCCTTACCACTTGGCCACGTCGCCGATGAAAAAGGCCGAATGAAAATGCTCCATCCGGCCCGTCTCATGCAATGGAGCGGACAACGGGGCTCGAACCCGCGACCCCAACCTTGGCAAGGTT
>OLPF01002176.1_pt1 | contig 13644 bp, 6 predicted proteins | sample 1673121 | NCBI WGS metagenome assembly OLPF01 (sample SAMEA3136756, study PRJEB25190) | human gut metagenome | reverse complement strand
GAAACATTTTTCTCACAGGAAAAGAAACGACTTGCAGCATGTGCAATTGATCGCTTTATTAAAGAAGGAGATACTATTTTTTTAGATTGCAGTACTACCTGCCTGGCACTTGCTAAGGAACTTGTACAACGGAATCAGAAAATGACCATTATTACTAACTCTCTTCGTATTATAAATTTATTTGGCAATCAATCTTCTGCCCTGAAGCTTATTGCACTTGGCGGAACATTCCGTCAGCGTTCCAATTCATTTACAGGATATCAGACTACGGATGCGATATCCTATTACATTGCAGATAAGTGCTTTATCAGCAACTCAGCCATCGACTTAACCCACGGTCTACTCGACAACAATATGAACGAAAGCCAGGTAAGAAAAGCTTTCATCTCTCAATCACGTAAACATTATCTGGTCGCTGACCATACTAAATTTTCAGATACTGCGGAATATAAGATCACAGATTTGAAAGATATTGATATGATTATCACAGATAAACGTCTATCCGATGTATGGGAAGATAAATTGCAACAATGCAACATTCCCATTTGTTATTGCTAAATACTACAAATCAGGTATAGAACCCTCAGGAGGCAATACAAATGTTAAACTTTCACTATAGAAACCCGGCCCGCATCTTCTTCGGTGACGGAGCTGAAAATAATATGTACGATCTTTTAAAAGAATATAAAGTTACTTCTCTGATGTTTGTTTACAGCGGAGATTTCATCAAAACACTTGGTATCTGGGATGTTATCAAAGATGCCTGCGATAAACTTGGAATCGATTTCCAGGAATGTGGGGAAGTTGTTCCGAACCCGAAGATCGAACTGATCCGTGACCTTGTTAAAGTTTGTAAAGAGCACAAGACAGACTTCGTACTCGCTGCAGGCGGCGGAAGTTCTGTAGATACAGCAAAATCCATCGCACTTGGTATTCCTTACGATGGAGATGTATGGGATTTCTTTGATGGATCAGCAACACCGGAAACAGCAGTTCCGGTTGGCGCTATCACAACTCTTCCGGCAAGTGGATCTGAGACATCCAATGCAGCTATCGTTTCTAACGGACTGATGAAATTAGGATTCGAAGATGACATGATCATTCCGAAATTTGCGATCATGAACCCAAAATATACCATGGGACTTCCGGCATACCAGACATCCTGCGGATGTGCTGATATCCTCTCTCACCTGTTAGAGAGATATTTCTCTGATGTTGCTCACACCGATACAACTGACTACATGATCGAAGGTGCTGTTCAGGCAGCAATGATCAATGCCAAACGTCTGATGAAAGATCCTGCAAACTATGATGCCCGTGCCGAGATCCAGTGGCTTGCATCTGTTGCTCACAACGGAATTCTGGATACAGGACGTGCCGCTGACTGGGGTTCACACAGAATCGAGCACGAGCTCAGCGCCCAGTATGGTATTACACACGGCGAAGGAATGGCAGTAATTCTCATAGCATGGTGCAAATACATGGCTGAAGTTAAGCCTTACAAACTTGCCCAGCTTGCTGTTCGTGTATTTAATGCTGATCCATACAACTACACCGAAAAAGAACTTGCTTACATCTTAGCCGATAAGTTAAAAGAATTCTTCCAGTCACTGAATCTTCGTACTTCCCTCACAGAGATGGAAATCGACGATGCACACTTCGAAGAAATGGCTAACAGAGCTACACACAATGACACCGCTCCGGTAGGACATTACGTACCGCTGCATGTGAAAGAGTTTGTTGAGATTCTGAAGCTTGCGATTTAAATTAAAAAGGGGACGGGGATTTTCTAGAAAATCCCCGTCCCCTTTTTAATTTGCACCTGGCACTTTCTAAAAATGCCCTGTCCCCTTCTTTATTTTCCACATGGTTTCCACAGATTATCCCCCGTTTTTCCACGAAGTTATCCACATTATTGGGATAACTTGTAAATTTCGTACATATCTTCCTCGTGTAATACTTTTGCAGATCCCTGGCTTCCGCCACATGCTGCGGCACATCTTTTTGCCATTTCTCGCATCTGAGCATCTGTAGGCTTGATTCCAAGTTCTTGCATATTTGTCGGCATATTGATCTCACGGTAAAATGATTCCATTGCCTGGATTCCTTTTTCAGCGATCTCTTCGTCTGTACCTTCTCCGGTCACGCCCATTACGTTTCTTGCATAGCGTTCGAATCTTGGAAGCGCGTCTTTGCATACATATCTTGCCCAGCTTGACCAGATTGCTGCAAGACCGGCGCCGTGTGTCACATCAAACATTCCGCCCATCTCATGTTCCAGCATATGGGTTGCAAAATCTCCACCATCATTGCCACAACCGGTCAGATTGTTATGTGCCAGTGAACCGGCCCACATTACTTCTGCTCTCGCTTCGTAATTTTCCGGGTCCGTATGCAAGATCTTTGCATATGTCATGACGGTGCGCAGTAAGCCCTCCGCGATAGTGTCTGTCAGCTCCATATTTCCGCCATTTGTAAAATAACGCTCCATGGTATGCATCATGATATCTGCGCAGCCACACTCTGTTTGATAGTCCGGCAGGGACATGGTAAGCTCTGGATTCATAATTGCAAACTTCGGGCGACTGATATCATCGTCATAAGCCCTCTTATCCTTCGTATCTGCCTTTGTAATAACGCAGCTGTTACTTGTCTCGCTTCCTGCTGCGGCAATCGTTAAAACGGACGCTACAGGCAAGAATTTCTTTGCTGTTCTTGTATGTGCAAATAAGGTCCACACATCTTCTTCCGGCTCCGCCAGTCCATAGGAAATCGCTTTCACGGTATCTATGACAGATCCTCCACCGACTGCCAGTACAAAATCCGCTTCCATTTTCTTGCCGAGCTCGATTCCTTCATATACTTTTGACAAATGTGGATTCGGCACAACACCACCAAGCAGCTCATATGTAATTCCTTCTGCCTTTACAGATTCCGTAACCGCATCCATCACCCCATTTTTCAACACCCGGTCACTTCCATACACGATCAGAAGCTTTGTTCCGCCATATTTCTTCACGTATGCGCCTGTCTGTGCATGTGTCCCCTTTCCGAATACAACTTCCGTCGGTGAATAATAATTGAAATTATTAGCCATTTTTCTCCTCCTGTTCTTTAGCAAGCTCTTTCCTGTTCTTTCTTGTGTAAGCTTTCTTGCTTGTTTTTCAGCTTACCTATATCTGCAGTTTCCCTCTGCAAGTATTGTATACTGTTATTTTAACTCACTAAGGCTAAAATAGGCAAAGAATTTTTCTTTTATCTTCTTCTGCTTTCCAATACACATTTGGGGATACTCTCCCGTATCTCCTTCTGGCTTACCGGCTCGCTTAGGGATATTTCACTATATCCCCTCTTCTCCAACACTCTCTATCAGGGATATCAAGCTGCCTCCATCACCATAATTTGCCGAATTATTACTGACATCTTCCTTCGGATGCTATAATCAAAAAAAAGCGCTGCTCTGCAGCGGATCTCCCGCCACAAAAACAACGCCTCTTTTTTCATTTTACTCACTCAGACATGTCTACTTATAATTTAATCACATCTGAGCAATTTTTCTTTGATCCAGTCTCTCTGTCTAATCTATATCTTCCGCATTCGCATCAGCAGCTTCCTCTGCCTAATCTGCGTCAGAACTGTCAGCTTCCTCTCCATCCGCTTCTTCTGCGTCCAGAGAATCATCTGCATACAGGTCAGACAACTGATCTTCCAGATCTTTCTGTTCGCTTTTTAAATTATGGCGTCTTACCGCCCACACGATCACTACTACAAGCAGAATGATCAGTGCCAGGAGGTCGAGCCAGTCAAAGCCGAGCTTTGTATGTTCGATAATATATCTCATCTGCTTACCTCCTTTTTATACTTTGGCAGTTCCATTTGCCTGAACTGCTTCTCCTGCCTGTACAGTTTCACCTGCTGCCATTTCCGGCTGGTTTTCTGCCATCTCTTCGCGGATTTCCTGGATCTTCTGATCCAGGTCATCCTCAAAGTCATTTAATCGTTTCTTCTGATTCCGGTGATGTACCAGGATCATGACAACCAGTATAACTGCAACGATCAGTGCCGGTATATCCCAGGAATGTATTCCTAAGTTATGCACAAATTCATAATAACGCATATGTTTTACCTCCTTTTCCTGCTACATTTTCTACTGTTGCTTCTGCTCTTTCGTCGTTGGAAGTCCTCTCTTTGCAAGTTCGGTATCAAGTTCCTCTCTCACTTCGAATAACTTCTTCTGACGTTTCTTCAGATTATGTGTAAAGAATCCATACAGGATTGCTGTTAACAACATAATCAGGAAATGGAGTACACAACACTTATGGTCATCCAATTTCTGGTTTCCAAGTGGTACATTGTTATCGCCTGCATTTACTAACTCACGAACCTTCGCGCCTGTTTCCTGTACTGCTCTTGCGATTCTTGAAGGTACGTTTCTTACAGAAGTTACAACTCTCTGAACAACATTTCTGTTCTGTGGTGTCGGGTTTGCCGGCGTATTCTGCGTATTCGGTTTTACCGGTGCCGCTGTAATTGTCAGCTTACCTTCTACCTTCTTAATGTTGTAGTTTGCTGCTTTTGTTCCATTCTTCAATGTGTAAGTAAATGTATTCTTGCTGGTTCCGGTATTGATCCGTGTTCCGGTTACATCGTATGTAGCTCCTTCACCCTTCGCAAATCCTTCTCCGCTTACAGTTACTTTCTTGCTTGTCAGTGCTTTACCATCATATACTTTATTCTGGGATGCACTTGTCATGATCACTGTACGTTTTTCGATGGTTAATGTTCCATCTACAATGACGAATTTCACTTTGCTGAAGTTCTTATTCGTATTCTTGAAGTCGCCTGCTTTCACTTCCATATTGTAAGTTCCGGCATTTGTTCCTTTGACTGTTGCGTCTCCGCTGAATGTAAAGTCTTTCTTTGTGTAAAGCTTGTTGCTGATATTTGTTACATCATAGCCTTTTACAGTATGTTCTTTACCATCGTATTTAGCAGTGCCACTCTTCTCTGTAATTGTTACGACTACTTCATCTGCATTTTCTGTTACGGTCAGTTTACCGTTTACAGTCTTGATGTTGTAGTTGTCTTTGTTTGTACCTTTGTTCAGTTCGTATGTAAATGTGTTATCACTTGAACCTACTTCTGTCTGACTTCCGGTTACGTTGTATGTTGCTCCGTCATTTCCAACAAAGCCTTCTGCTGTTACTTCATCTTTTGTCAGTGCCTTACCGTCATACATCTTTGTTGCGGATGCAGAAGTCAGGGTGACATCTTTCTTGTCGATCTTCAGTGTGCCGTCTTTGATGATAAATTCGACATTGCTGAAGTTTGCATTGTTGTTAGCAAAATCTTTTGCTGTAAGTTCCATATCATAAGTTCCGGCATCTGTTCCCTTCACTGTATCCTTACCACTGAATGAGAAATCATTTTCAGAGTACAATTTATTGCTGATGCTTTCTACTTCATATCCTTTTACGGTCTTCTCTGTTCCGTCATAAGTGAACTTACCGCTGTTCTCCTGGATAGTTACTGTAACTTTGTCTGTTACCGGTGTTACTTCCAGAGTTCCTTCTACCTTTGTGATCGCATAATTCTTTGCAAGTGTTCCACTCTTAAGTGTATAACCAAATGTGTTCTTGCTTGTTCCCACAACGGTCTGTGTTCCGGTTACATTGTAGTCTGCTCCGTCGTTTCCAACGAATCCTTCGTTCTCACCTCTGCTTGCAACAACTTCTTCCTTCGTTAATGCTTTACCGTCATAGACTTTCTTCGCATCTGCTGATGTCAGTGTTACTGGTCTAGGTGTGATCTTGTACTCTTTTGTAACCGTTCCTGTGTAGTTACCTTTTCCTTTGATTGTTACTTTAATTGTTGATACATTCGTAAAGTTATCTTTGTCATAACTTACTTCGTAATCGGTTCCTTCTTTCAAGACATTTCCATCTTTGTCTTTTACTTCCGGCGCCCATTTGTGTGCTTCGCCATCGTAAATGTGATCGGATGGATCATTGATCGTAATGCCTTTGTAAGAATCTGGATTTTCCGGATCCGGATCTGGTGTAATGCTCTGTGGTGTTACTATCAGAGTTCCTTCTACTTTCGTGATCGTGTAGTTGCCGGCTTTTGTTCCATCGTTCAGTTTATAGTCGAACTTGTTCTTGCTGCTTCCGACTGCAGTCTGAGTTCCGGTTACATCATAAGATGCGCCTTCACCTTCCACAAATCCTTCATCTGTTACATTTTTATTTGTCAGTGCCTTGCCGTCGTAAACTTTCTTATCGGATGCAGAAGTCATTGTAACTTCTCTCTTCGCGATATCAAGTTTTCCGTCTTTCACTACAAATTTTACATTTTTAAAGTTCTTATTGCCATTTGTGAAGTCTGTTTCCTTAAGACCCATCTCGTAAGATCCGGCGTCTGTCTTCTTCACTTCGGCTTTTCCGCTGAACTGAATATCGGCTTCTGTATATTTCTTCTTATTTGTATTACTAATATCTGTAACCTTATATCCTGCTGCGGTTTTCTCTGTTCCATCGTAAGTATCGGAAACTGTATTACCAACAATCGTTACAACTACTGTATTCTCATCCGGTGTTACTGTCAGTTTTCCTTCTACCTTTGTGATGATGTAGTTTTCTTTCTTTGTATTTGTGTTCAGAGTGTAAGTAAATGTGTTATCACTTGTACCTACTTCTGTCTGGCTTCCGGTTACATCATAAGATGCGCCTTCACCTTCCACAAATCCTTCATCTGTACCCTTGCTCTCTGTAACTTTCTTATTTGTCAGCGGATCGCCATCGTACGCTTTGCTGTCTGTTGCAGATGTCAATGTTACCGGTCTCGGTGTGATCTGATATTTCTTCGTGATCGTTCCTTTATAATCGCCTTTTCCGGTAATGGTTACTGTAATTGTCGTCACGTCTTTGAAATTATCTTTGTCGTAACTTACTTCGTAATCCGTTCCATCTGTCAGAGCTTTTCCATCTGCACCTTTTACTGTCGGGTTCCATTTATGATTCTTTCCGTCATATACATGATCAGATGGATCATCTACAGTGATACCTTTGTAAGATGGATCTGGATTTTCCGGATCCGGTCCCGGTGTAATGCTCTGTTCTGTAACAGTTAATGTACCAGGTACTTTTGTAAAGTTGTAGTTATCTTCGTTACCGGTCAGCTTCTTGATCGTGAAGTTGTTCTTGCTGCTTCCGACTTTTGTCTGGCTTCCGGTTACGTCATATGTTGCTCCTTCACCTGCTGCAAATCCGTCACCGCTTACTGTCACTTCGTCATTTGTCAGTGCAGTTCCGTCGTAAACTTTCTTATCTGTTGCAGATGTCAATGTTACATCTCTCTTTGTAATTGTAAGCTTTCCGTCTGTAACTACGAATGTTACTTTGCTGAAATTGTCATTTACATTAGAGAAATCTGCTGCGGTAAGTCCCATCGGGTACTTGCCTGCATTTGTCTTTGTTACTTCCGCTGTCGCTTTTGCAAAGTGAATATCGCTCACTCTGTAGAGACTGTTGCTGATACTTACAATCTCATAACCATTTACTGTCTTGGCTGTTCCATCGTATTTCGCAGTCTTTGTATTACCTTTGATCTGAACAACAACTTCTTTGTCATCACTTATTACAGTCAGTATACCTTCTTCTGTTGTAATCTCATAGTTCGCTGCTTTTGTGTTTGCATTTAACGTATAAGTAAATTTGTTTGCGCTGCTTCCGACAGTTGTCTGACTTCCGGTTACATCATATGTTGCACCCTCGCCATTTACAAATCCCTCATTCTTGCCTGTGCTTGCTGTTACATTTTTATTTGTAAGAGGCTGTCCGTCATATACCTTCTGATCACTTGCGGAAGTTAATTTTACTTTACGTTTTGTAATCTTGTAAGTCTTTGTTACAGTTCCTTTATAGTTGCCCTGTCCGGTAATCGTTACCGTAATTGTCTGGACATCTTTGAAGTTCTTGTCTTCTGTACCATACTTATAACTTACTGTGTAATCTCTTCCTTCTGTCAGCGCCTTATCGTCAGCATCTTTGACTGTCGGACTCCACTTATGTTCCTTTCCGTCATATACATAATCGGATGGATCATTGATTGTAATTCCCTTGTAAGAATCCGGGTTGTCCGGATCTGGTGTAATACTCTGCGGTGTAACTACCAGAGTTCCAACAGACGTTGTAATCGTGTAGTTACCTGCTTTTGTATTCTTGTTAAGCTCATAAGTAAATGTATTATCACTGCTTCCGACTGCTGTCTGGCTTCCGGTTACATCGTATGTTGCACCTTCGCCGTCTGCAAATCCATCTCCGCCAACAGTAATGTCTTTGTTTGTCAGAGCTGTTCCATCATATACTTTGCTTGCTGTTGCAGATCCTAAAGTAACGGTTCTCTTTGCAATCGCAAGACTTCCGTCTGTAACTACGAATGTTACTTTTTCGAAATCTGTACTGTTATTTACAAAGTCAGACTCTTTCAGACCCATCGGATATGTTCCGGCATCTTTCTTCGTAACGTTATCTGTTCCCTTGAATGTGAAATCAGATGCGTGATACTTCTTATTATTAATGCTTACGTCATATCCTTCTGCTGTGTGATCTTTGCCATCATATTTTGCACTGTTCGTATGACCTGTGATTGTTACAACAACTTCGTTCTTATCCTGGGTAACTGTAAGTGTTCCTTTTACAACTGTAATGTTGTAGTTGTCTTTCTTCGTGTTGTCTTTCAGTGTGTAAGTAAATTCATTGTCACTGCTTCCGGCTTTTGTCTGGCTTCCGGTTACGTTATATTCTGCTCCTTCGCCCTTAACAAATCCGTCACCGCTTACAGTTACTTTATCTTTTGTTAATGGTGTTCCGTCGTATACTTTCTCAGCTGATCCAGATGTTAAAGTAACATCTCTCTTGCTGATGATCAACTGACCACCTTCCACAACAAATTCTACATTTGAGAAATTGTCGTTGATATTTGTAAAGTCTGTTGCCTTTACATTCATATCGTATGTTCCGGCATCCGTTCCTTTGACTTCTGCTGTTCCGCTGAAAGTAAAGTCATCTTTGCTGTACAAATTGTTACTGATGCTCTTCACTGTATATCCGGAATCTGTATGTTCGTTACCGTCATACTTCGCATTCTTGTCATTTTCTTTGATTGTTACTGTAACTTTATCTGTTACCGGTGTAACTTTCAAAGTGCCAGGTGTTTCCGTGATATTGTAGTTCTTAGCTTTTGTATTATCCTTCAGCGTGTAAGTAAATGCGTTTGGTTTTTCACCTACATTTGTAATGGTTCCGGTTACATTATATGTCGCACCTTCGCCATCGACAAATCCATCGCCGCCAACTGTCACGCCATCTTTGGTTAATGCTGTTCCGTCATATACCTTCTCAGCATTCGCAGTTTTTAAAGTAACGTCTCTCTTCGTAATTGTGAGATTTCCATCTGTAACTTCAAATTTCACTTTGCTGAAGTTTGCGCTGGTATTTGTGAAATCGGATGCTTTCAGCCCCATTGCATAATCGCCGGCATCCGTTCCTTTTGCTTTTGCTGATTCTTTGCTGAATGTGAAATCATTTGTTGTATACAGACCTGTGCTTGTCGTTACATCATAACCTGTTACGGACTGCTCTTTACCGTTATACATCTTAGAATCTGTATGTCCGGTAATGTAAACAGTTACTTCCTGTTTCTCATTCTTTGTAACAGTTAATTTACCTTCTGTCTTTGTAATGTCGTAGTTGTCAAGGTTTGTTCCGTCTTTGGCAATGTAAGTAAAGCTGTTTGCGCTGCTTCCGACTGCTGTCTGTGCTCCGGTTACTGTATAAGTAACGCCTTCGTCACCGACAAATCCGTCTTCACCGCCAACTGTAATCTCATTGCTTGTAAGTGGTTCACCATCATACTCTTTGGAAGCATCCGCAGATGTTAATGTAACTTTACGTTTCTCAATTGTGAGTTTACCATCTACAATTACAAAAGTTACATTTTCAAATCTGTCATTGATGTTTTCAAAATCGTCTGGTGTCAGGTTCATATCATAAGAACCTGCATTTTTCCCTTTAACTGTAGCCTTTGCACTATTTTTAATCTGGAAATCTTCTTCTGTATATACGTCGGTGTTTTCTCCGCCACGCTTAATACTTTCAACAGTATAGCCTGAAACAGATTTTTCTGTTCCGTCGTATGTCTCTTTTCCACTGTTTTCTTTGATAGTAACAACAATTTCCTGTGCATTCTTTGTTACAGTTAACTGACCAGGCTCCTTTGTAATCTGATAGTTTTTAGCTTTTGTTTTATCATTTAACGTATACTCAAATGTATTATCACTTGTACCGACTTCTGTCTGACTTCCGGTTACATTATATTTATCAATACCTTCGCCGGATACAAATTCTCCACTAACAATCTCTACATTATGATTTGTTAATGGTTTCTTATCATATGCTTTGCTGTCAGATGCTGATTTTAATGTAATCTGACGAGGATTGATTGTAAGACTTCCATCTACTACTTCATATGTTACATTTGTAAAGTTCGCATTCTTATTCTTGAACTGGGATGTCTTAAGTCCCATCGGATATGTAGCCGCATCCGTTCCGGCTGCTTCTGCTTTCCCGCTGAATGTGAAATCATTTGCTGTGTAAAGTGTATTACTGATTTCTGTTACATCATATCCTGTAACTGTATGCTCTGTTCCATCATAAGTTACTGCATTCTGATGTCCTGTAATCTTAACTTTTACTTCCGTTGTTACCGGAGTAACTTTGAGCGTACCATTTTTAGTGCTAATGTTATAGTTCTCTTCTTTTGTGTTTTCCTTCAGCTTGTAAGTAAATGCGTTTGGTTTTTCACCTACATTTGTAATGGTTCCGGTTACTTTATATGTCGCACCTTCGCCCTTAACAAATCCGTCTTCTCGGCTTACTGCTACGTCATGGTTTGTAAGCGGCTGTCCGTCGTAAACTTTCTCACCACTTGCAGATGTCAGTGTTACATTTCTCTTTGTGATCGTCAGTTTCTCTGTACCGGTTAATTCGCCAACCAAATCAGTGCTTGTTACGCGAACCTTCACAGTCGTACTTTCAGATACATTTGTTGCTGTAATCTTGCTGAGATCTGTTGTCCATGTGTCTGTGCCAGGAATCTGATATTCAATCTTAAGATTTCCAATATCCTTATTATCTTTTCCTTCTTTTGCAGCTACAGTTGCCTGTCCTGCCTGATGAGGCTGTCCGTCATATTTTTCTGTTACGTCTTTTGTTGTTAAGGTAACGTAAGCTTCAATATTTTTCGCTTTCCAGTTTGCCGTAAGTTTTACAGTGTTGCCCGGCATCTTGAAATGATCTCCACTATTAATAGTAGACACATCCAGTCCTTCAACTGTCCAGCCTGTAAATGTATAACCTTTACGAGTAGGTTCTGTTCTTACAACTACGTTTGTACCTTCATCGTGTTTTTCTGTTGCACTTGTTGAGCCGTCAGAAAAACTTCCGCCTGCCAGATCGTACATAACCTGATATCCGGCAACATATTTTGCATAGTAAGTAATTGATGTTGTAACCTTTGCCGGGAAGGCAGGCGCTGCCTCTGTAAGTTCCCGATTGGTATACCATCCGGAGAATGTATATGTTACACCATTAACTGTCTTTGTTGTCGGAAACCGCTGTGAAGTAACATCACCCGGTTTTGTTGTGGATGTTCCGTTGATCACATAGTTCTTGGAACCTAACATACTAAAGTTTGTACCGCCGGCATCATACAGATAGTATTTTACTGTCGCAACATTCTTACATCTGATATTTACATTACAGTCCAGATGCTTATCCGGATTTGTTCCATTATCTTTTGAAATCTTTGCCGGAACCAATGTAATCTCTTCTACATCATCTTTGGTGATAGTTACACCAAGCTGACTCTGAATAGAAGATTTATAATTGTTAAATATCTGAGTCCATGCATCTGAACCTCTCGTAACCACATTTGTTCCGTTCGGCCATGATACAACACGCTGATCGACGTTATCAAAACAGTTTTTTCCATTTGTCCATGTAGCATTCGTCACATTCACTGTAGCGTTTCCATATGCAGGTCCCCAGTTACCCTGATCATTGGAGTTCGCATCTTTTGTAGGATCTAACAGATAATAAACGATTGCTCTATCTGTTGATTCTGTATTTGTCACAACCTTGATCGTCTTTGTTGCAGTGATTGTAGTATCGTTGCTGCCCTGAACACTTGCTGTAACAGTAGCTGTTCCTTGACGTAAGCCGCTGACTGTTCCGTTGGAGTCAACTGTCAGGATCTGTTCGTTAGATGAACTCCACTGAACCTTGCCTGATGCATTGGAAGGTGTGAGACTAGCAGTAAGCTTTGTAGTCTTAAACTGTGTGACTTCATCTGCTCCGTTGATTGAGATACCAGTTGGTGATACGGCTGCAAGAACTTCGATATTGTACTTCTTTTCTTTTCTTTCAGCAAAAACCCCCCAGCCACTCGTATACGTATCTGTGACCGTTGTACGTCCTGCTTTTAATCCTGTTATAGTAATGCTTATATCAGTATCTTTATTTAACCTAACTAAACTATTATCTTTGACAGTCCAGTTATGATCAGAATAATTATACTTGTCCACATCTCTCGAATCCAATGTGATTGTCTCACCAACACGGATTGTTCTGGTAGTATCTGTATCTGCTACTGTTGCAATCTTACCATTTTCAGATGCTGCAGATACGTTCTTATCCTCGTTCGCCTTCGAGTCTGACTCCCCATCGTCAGATGCATCAGCATCATCCTTCTTGTTGTCACCAGACTTGTTCACATCCGTTTTGGATTTGTCTGAATTAGTTTCTTCCTTATATAATACATGAAATGTCTTATCTGATTTTACATCAGCAATTTTGTATGTATAAACATTTCCATCCACCTTCTTCGGCTGGATCGTATTATTATTCTGGTCTGTTACTTTGTCCAGCTTGAAAGAATTCTTTACAGTGATCTCAAAATTAAAAGAGTCGCCTTCTTTTACTTCTTTCATATATTTGCTGTCTGCGTAAGCAACAGTCTCTTTCTTTCCGTCAGAGCCCCATGCTTTAATATCACCGCCATCCAGTTTGGATTTCTGGATTGTAGCTTTATAGGCTTTCTCCTCGGAATCTTTCTTTGTATCGCCGGAGCTTGCATCTGCTTTCTTTGCAGTGTCTGCTTTCTTTGCAGTGTCTGCTTTCTTTGCTGTCTGCTCCTGCTTTTTCTCAGTCTTTTCTGTAACCTGAGTCTTCTTGGAAGTGTCCGAAGTATTCTTATCTTCCTCCGTATTCACCTCCTGAACTTTGGCTTCTCCTGAGTCTTTTTTGTGTGCATTCGAAGCCGCCTCCTGCTGTGCTTTCTCCTCAGCAGAATTGTCCTGTTGCTGTGCTTCCGTTGTACTGTCCGATTCACTTGCACTCATATTGGTGCCAAGCTGATAGATTACATTCGAACTGACTAAAACTACAGCGAGAAGCATCGCCAACCAGCGTCTTGTCTTCTTCATACATGTTCCTCCTTACTTCTTTATCTATAAGTCTACATAAAATGTCTCTGTATACTTATTAAGACATTGGTTCCCGTCAAAAAGGGTCATTTTTTTATTAT
>OLPF01002174.1_pt1 | contig 13646 bp, 8 predicted proteins | sample 1673121 | NCBI WGS metagenome assembly OLPF01 (sample SAMEA3136756, study PRJEB25190) | human gut metagenome | reverse complement strand
AACGCTCGTTAAAAGCGTCATTCTATATCGCCATACAAGACGATTGTGTAAGGAAGAACCCTTTTGATTTTAAGTTAAGTGAAGTCCTAGAAAATGATACCAAAGAGAAAGTCGCATTGACAGAGGAACAGGAACAAGCCTTACTCTCATTTATCAAGACAGACAATGTGTATCACAAGCATTATGATGATGTGCTGATACTGTTAAAGACTGGACTTCGTATCTCGGAACTGTGCGGACTGACAGTAGCTGATATTGATTTCAAGAATGAAGTTGTAATTATCGACCACCAGTTACTAAAGAGCAAGGAACAGGGCTATTATATTGAAACGCCTAAGACGAAAAGCGGAATAAGACAAGTGCCATTAAGTAGAGAAACAATACAGGCATTTCAACGGGTTATGAAGAAACGCCCAAAGGCAGAACCATTTGTGATAGACGGACAGAGCAATTTCTTATTTGTCAATCATAAAGGCAAGCCCAAAGTTGCGATTGATTACAACGCCTTATTTGTCCGTATGGTAAAGAAATATAACAAGCACCACAAGGACAATCCCTTGCCACATATCACACCGCATACGCTACGCCATACATTCTGCACAAGACTGGCAAGCAAGAACATGAACCCAAAAGATTTACAGTATATCATGGGACATTCAAACATTAGTATCACAATGAACTGGTACGCTCATGCGTCCATAGATACCGCAAAATCAGAGGTTCAGCGTCTAATCGCATAGAAGTATTTACCACGATTTTAACCACGCTTGATAGCGAAAATATAAGAAGATAGACCTAGATATGTGAGGTTTACCACAAAAGCAAAATGCCCGTAGAGCCTATAAAATAAGGCTTTGCGGACATTTAAGAAGATATAAAAAGATAGTCAAAAAGACATATATAATTTATTAAGAATCATAAACACTTATTTATCAAGCCATACGACAGTCAGACATACGTAGACGAGCTCACAAATACCGCCTTTCAGGATAAAAATTCGAACCGGCTCACCAACAGGAACAAGTCCTAATGCAATTGCTCCATTCTCTCCCTGAGCACGTCATCCTCAGTGTATGTACGCTTACCCAGAAGCTTATCTCTCTTTGCGCCAAATGCCTTGTTGACCCGTCCAAGATTGAATCCAACAAGAAAAGCTGCGATAACCGTTCCGGCTCCTACGCTGCCAAGGCTGTGTATGCATATCAGACACGTTATCACTGATATGATGACCATCGAGCAGTCAAAACCCATCTTTACCTTGGAGAATTCAATTTTTGTCACATCTGATACAGCCTGCATGACACCCTCTCCGGCAAGCGGAATAAGATTGGCCGGCAGATAGAAAAAGATTCCAACCGCTATGAATACAGTACTCACAAGCATAAGCACAATTCTCATCGCTATATTATCAGTGCTCGGCAGAAATGTAGCCAGGTAATTGCAGAATGTTGTAAAATATCCGAACACGATTCCCACGACCACCTGAAGCAGATTGATCGGCTTGAACCGCTTCCTGAGTAATAGGATCTGTATAAGCACAAGTGCCGCATGGAATATGATCGTAGCCTTTCCCATCTCTATTCCCCATACACAGGTCATGGTATATGGTATGGAACTCACCGGCGACACACCGAGATTGGATTTTACCGACAGTGCAATTCCTATAGTCATAATAAACAATCCAACGAAATACATTGGAATTCTTACCTTCATGTTCTTCATCTCTTACGTTCCTCTTTTCTGTTGTCTTTTTCGCTGCCCTTCATATTATCGTACACCCTTACAAGAAGTGACTGCAATTCTTCCGTCTCTTCCGTTGTAAATCCCCTCAGCGCCACAGATTCAACTAAGTCAAACTTCTTATTGAGCATCTCCACATACTCTCTGCCCTTATCTGTCAAATACACGTACAGGGATCTTCTGTCCCCTGACTTTGTACTTCTCTGTATATATCCTTTATTCTCCATGCCACTCAACACAGCGGTTATCGATGCCGGCTCTATATGACATCCCGCTGCAATATCCTTCTGGCACGCCCCATCATGATCCTTCAGATAGTCCAGCACCTTGGGCTGTCCCATGGTGAGCTCTGTATCCTTTATCTGACTCAGCAATGCCTTCTGCACCATGAAATGATCCGCCATCAGCAGATAATGTATGGATTTTGTATGTTCGTCCATATGGATTCTCCTCTCCAGATAGTTATAATTCTAATTATTAGAACACTAACGATATTATACACATATTTTTACCCATGTCAAATCGAACTTCGGTCACCCCCATACGCACAAAAAAGATCCGGGATCATATGAACCACCCCGGATCTCCAATTATTCTTTATTTTATTGAGCCTTTATTTCTTTATGACTGCTTTCTTTGACACTCCTCTTTTCAGAAGGATTGTCTTATAGCTCTTAAGCTTCTTCGACGGAACCTTGACGGTCATCTTGGCGTATGTCCCTGTAAATGCACCAGATCCAACTGTTTTTCCTGTCATCTGTGTATTCTTTATCACTACTGTCCTGAGCTTCTTACATCCATAGAACGCCTTGGCACCTATAGTCTTGACGTTTTTGCCCAAGGTCACCTTTGTAACCTTTACATTCTTCTTGAACGCCGCTTTTCCTATCGCTGTGACCTTAAATGTCTTGCCACCAAGCTTTATAGTGTCAGGAACCACAACTGTCTTGGTCTTCTTGACAACAGATACGAGAGTTACCGTTCCCTTGCCATTCAGGGATGCATTTGTGATCTTGTACTTGTAATTTCCATTTGCATAGATCTTGCCAACAGCCGCAGTTATGTCAAAATACTTTGTCTGTGTTCCACTGTAATTACCGATTCCCATTATCACAACTTTTGCCTTGCCAAAGTCTTTATTTGACGAATATGCAACTCTGTAATCCTTGCCCGCTGTGAGTGTCCGCTTACCGCTAGTCACCTTCACCGCTGGTGTTATAGCCTTGCCTGTATATACAGCCGACTTTGTGATTGTCACAGAGGCTTTACTTATCGCCTGCTTGTTTATTGCAAATGTAAGAGTCTTTGAGCCCTTATATCTGCCATGACCTTTGACAACTACCTTTGCTGTACCGGCATTGGTATTGCTGCTATATGAAACTATATAGTCAGTTCCCGCATCAAGTGTTCTTCCACGTGATACAACCTTTACGGCCGGTCTTATCGCTGCGCCTGTATATGTAGTCTTGTACGAAGCATTTCCAGTTGCCGCAAATGTAATATTTGCATCAACGCTTATATCCACAACTATCCATGTCCATACAGCCTTAAATGTTATATCCTCTGATACAGCGCCGTATGCAGAATCAGCATTATAGCTTGTTCCGGCTTCATCCTGCCATGCCAGCGCATATCCAGCCCTCGATGTCTTGTAATCAGTACCATCAGACATGGTGATATTTATTTTCGACAGATCAAGAGTTGATCCCTTGTTTACAGATGACGCATACAACTGGTTGCCATTCTCATCTGTGAACACAACCTTTACCATGGTTACACTGTCGCCCTTGCTGTCTACCGGATCCTTGGAATAAATTGGATCTCCACCTATTGACACATCGCCATCAACAATGATCGTTCCATCATCTGACTTTACGCCAAATGAATTTCCACCGGTTGATCCGGATGCATCCGCCGTAACACTTCCACCAACCAGTTTGATAGAATTGTCTGCTGAGATTACCGACTCCCCATCGCCAAGTCCTGATGACTTTGCATCAACAGAGCCTCCTGTGATCTCCACATCCGATGCCAATATTGCCGAAGATACAGAATCTATGCTGTTGCTTCCACCTGCTATCTTCACAGTTCCCGCAGATTCGATTCCCTTACCATCGGACTTTATCTGTATGTTGTCTATCTCAAGATTTCCATCTGTCTTGATCGCAGACGCACCCGGGGTTGTCGCTGATATCTTGGAAGATGTATCCTTTCCAGATACCTTTACATCCGCTGCGTTACTGTTATCGCTGACGCATGTTATACCATCAGCAATCTTATTTTCTCCGCTTACCTTTATGACAAATGTTTCAGAATTGCCCGGACGAACCGTGATCTTCTTTACAGTAGCATTGTCCACGGTTATTCCACTTGCATTTCCGGTATCTACAATTACATCCTCACCATTTCCTGTGATCGTGTAATCCTTATTCTCGGTAAATGAAACTGATATGATTCCACCAGACTGTGATACCTTTACAGTTGGATTTTCCTCACTGTCTGTGAATGCTCCAACATATCTGCTGTCATTCAGTCTTCCGATGTCAATTACGAAAGGATCTGATAAAGGTGTAGTCACCTCAAGTGCCTGGCTGATCTGACCAGCCTTGACATTTGCAGTTTCTTTTACCCTGCCATATACATAATATGTAGTAAATTCCTTGAATCCGGTAAACTGAGCACCATTCTGCCATACAAGCTTTGATGCATCAGCATCCTTTTCACTGGATATTGCATACTCGATCTCACCCACTATACCTGACACCTTGCCGCTGACAGTCACCGCATCAGATGTTACTGATGTCTTTGTCACAGTGACAACTGCGGTATTTTCTCTCTTTGCCACTGTCGCCTTGAGTGTTATGTTCGCTGAGCCATTTGCTGATGATATAACCAGTGTATCGCTGTAGCTTCCGGCACCAAGTCCATTTACCGGTTTTACAACTACTGTTGTTTTATTTCCTGCAGAAATCTGCCCTGCCGGTGATGAAACGATCTGGAATGCCGTTCCATCCTTAAGCTTGGCCTTTACATCTGTAAGGGTTGTCTCCCCGGAGTTTGACAGTTCAATAGCTGCATGATTCGCATTTGAATAGCCATATACGAGGTCTGTCCATGACTTGTCAGCACTGCTACATGACAGCTTTCCAGGAGTGAGCACTTTGACAACACACGCCGCCTTTATTCCCGAGCCATCCTTAGCCGTAGCTGTGATAGTCGCCGTTCCGGCTGCGAGGGCTGTTATCTTGCCATTCTGTACGGATACCTTAGCCTTGTCTGAACTTGACCACACAAGGGATGTATCTTTTGCATCAGCAGGTGTTATCGTTGCCTTGATCTCATCACTGTCGCCCACATTAAGTGTTATGTATGTCTTGTCAAATGAGATTCCTGTAACCTTTACGGCTGGGGGCTCTGACGGAGTCTCTGTGTCTTTCTCAGACGTTGAACCCGTTGTTGATCCAGTTGAGCCAGTCGATCCGGTTGAGCCGGTTGAGCCGGTTGAGCCAGTTGAAGGATCCTTCGTGTCGTCCTCTGTTGTCATGCCTCCACCTGACTCCCCGCTTATCGTCCTGAGCTCTGACGACACCTCGCTCTTAGGAACTACCTTCTGTGCTGCCTTCTCCTCATCTGTTCCGCTATTCTTCACATACAGATAAAGTCCGGCTGCTGCACCCACAAGGCCTGCATTATAGTCCAGTGCAACCTCGTTCTGGTTATAGTCCTCTGAGCTATCTACATAGGTTGTACTCGAACCCGCCGGTCCGCCAACCAAAGCGCCGACTAGTACATGTGCCTGCTTTGTATATGCATTTCCAGTTACAGAACCCTGATATCCGCTTGAGGCTCTGTGATGAGGGTACTTTGATGAATACTTGTTGTAACCTACAACGAAACACTTTGAACCAGCATTGTTGCCAAGTATGTACTTCATCTGACCATTTGCCCATGATGAATAATCAGTCTTTCCATATATCGTGTCATACATGAGACCTGTCATCTGATGAGCGGTGTTATATCTCGCCGATCCCCAGCTATCTATCAGACAGAAGTTGTTATCTCCTGACTGTGTCTTGCTCGCTATAAGTCCTGACTGGTTCTCTACAAACACACTCTTCTTTGATGAGTTAGGACTGTAAAGCAGAGCCGCCTGAGCCACATTGTTCCAGCAAAGAGCCCAGTTAGGATTTGTTCTGCCACCATATACATTATTGTATTTTGTTGCATATGCCGATTTACCTGTAGCCTTGTACAGAAGAGCCGCCGCAAGGGCATAGTCATCTTCCCATGAATCTGAGCTATAGAAACCTGATGCCGGACCCGAGCTGTTCTTCTTAGCCTTAGTATCCGCATATGTGAAAAGCTTCTCCGCATAGGAAAGCGCTTTCTTATCCTTGTAATTTATATAATATGCCGCAAGTGCCGCCGCTGTCTCTGAAACGATATCTGTACACGTATCCGAATCAGATGTGAATGTTGCCTGTCCACTTCTTGATGACTGCTTTTCCGGAGCTCCCCAGTATCCATGATCGACATTTCCATCACCGACCTGATAACAGAAAGCCTGAACCGAGCCATCACTTCCAAGGACTGTGCATCTCTCAAAATAAGCAACGAATCTGTCCATGATCCTCTTATAGTGTGCCTCTGTAGCAGTATCCGCAAATGCCTCGGCAAACTCCATGTGCGCAAGTCCTAGAACTGTAGCCGAATATGCCTGTGGCAGACCAAACTTGGCATGATCTCCCGCATCATGGTATCCACCGCTGACATCCACAGTCTTTCCATTATATGTTGTTTTTGCATCCTCAGTATGGCAGTTTGATCTCCAAGAAAACTCACTCTTTGCAGATACATCACTTCCGCACATATTCGCATCATAAAGATACAGTGACTCCTGAAGAAGCTTTGCATAGTTGTACTCAACATCCGTATTGATCTCACCTGTGTTGTCCCCGGCTCCGCCAGATGATGATGAAAGTGAACCGATAAATGAGTCAAATGCACCTGACTGTGAGCTGTAGTACACCTTGACACCTGTTATAGACACACCGTTTGCCGTACCTGTGTAGCCAAGCTTTGAATATCTCACGCTCGATCCAGCATTTACCGCACCTGACTTCTTGGATGTGTTTGGATATATGTACAGCTTTCCATCACTGAATACACCCTTGAGAGCTGACCAGCTGCTGTAATCCTTAACTGCAGTTACCGAACCATTCACATCAGCCACCGCTATCCAGTCTGCTATGTATGAATTGCTCTTGTTATTTATCGTTATCTCTGTCTCGTAGTAGCCGTCTCCCTTGGCTGTTCCATCTCCATCAGCAAGACTTGCGGTTACGCTTGAACTTGTGTTTCCAATTGAATCAAGGTCCGCACTGCCTGATCCGCTGTCGCCTGAACCGCCTGACTCCCCTAATGAGCCACCAGAGGTGCTCTTTGTTCCTGAGAGGACCGCTGACACGATCCTGAACTTGATCGTGCTGTTTTCCTGAAGATTGGCAACCTGTATTCCAAATGCCACCTTCTCCGTGCTTGTTGTGCTGATAGATGACAGATCAAGTACGGTCTCAAACTGACCGCTCTTGGACAGATCTATCCACTTGTCATTATTCGACCATGAAGATCCATATGATGCAAATGGCATAACTCCCGCATTCTGTCCACTTGCAGCGGTAAATGTGTCAACCGCATATGTGATCTTGAGCGTCTTGTATCCCGCATCCGCAATAGCCTTCATGGATGCCAGATCTGATGAAGGCGAAAATCTGATCTCCGCCTTTCCATAATCACTCCACTCATCTGTTGCCGCAGTCACCGTCTTCCAGCCGGTGTCCGGTTTCAGATCCAGCGTGATGCTCTCCGCCTTAGCTGTGATCTCCGGCCAGGTTATACTGCCGATGATCATGCATAAGGTGAGAACATATGCCAGGATCCTGCTCGCTGCTTTCTTTCTCATTTTACTTTTCCTCCTTGTACTTCCTTTTTCCTCCTAAAAAATACCCTATTATTAAAAATATAGCACAGAAAACATCTTCATGCGACCCAATAATCCGTCATTATTTATGCGCATAATTACCAATGTTTTCTGTGCTATTTTACCAATACTTTTTTAGCAAGTATTCTTTTTGAAGTTTCTATGTCATTTGCCATCTGGGCCTTGAGCTCATCCAGGCTTCCAAATTTCTTCTCACCTCGGATCTGCTCGATAAGCTCCACCTTGATGACCTGTCCATATATGTTCCTGTCAAAGTCAAAGATATTCGTCTCTATGGTGATATTTTCCTTGTCGTTGACTGTAGGATTGTCTCCTATGTTGGTGATTCCCATATAGACTCTGAAAGGATCCTCATGTCCCGTATGCTTCCCCCGGATTATCCTGATCCTTGAAGCATACACACCAGCCGGCGGGTACAGCTTGCGCTCCTCCGGCAGCATATTCGCAGTCGGTATTCCTATTGTCCTTCCAAGCTGTTTACCGGACACCACTTCACCTGTCATACTGTACGGTCTGCCGAGCATCGGAATGACCGACCTCACATCTCCCTCAGAAATATTCTTCCTGATGACAGTTGAGCTGACCACCTCGTCATCCTGTTCCAGCTTGTCTATGACTATGACCTTATATCCATACTCGTCCGCATAGCTTCTGAGGGTATCCACATCGCCCTTTCTGTCTCTGCCAAATCTGTAATCGCTTCCAACCACGACATATCCGGCCCGCATCATGTCCACCAGAACATCTCTGATGAACGCCTTCGGCTCTGTAGCCGCAAATGCATCGTCAAACGGATATTCAACCAGGACGTCAACTCCGGTATCCGATACCACCTGTGCCTTCTCGTCAGATGTGTATATGGTCTTCATATTGCTCACATCAAACACATGATTCTCCCTCATGTCAAATGTGAACACAACGCCCATATATCCCTGTCTCTGAAGCTTCAACACCTGCTCTATCAACAGCATGTGTCCCTGATGGATACCATCAAACTTGCCCAGGGCAACCGCCGTGCGCTCTGTGCTATTCAGTTTTACCTTCTTCGTGTCCTTTATATGAATCATAACTGTCTGTCCTTAATTACTCACCGGAAACATCTTAAATGGCACATACTGCCTCTTCTCATCGCTGTATTCATACAGTGCCGCAAATCTTCCATTCTCATCGAACACCTTGACATAGGTATCCCTGTGTATCTTATTCTCGGCAAATGCATCCGCACTGAGCTTATTTCCATTTGCAAGAAGTTTCTCACCCTTTGCTGATATATGGAGTTCTGGAATATCCGGCATAAGCTTGTCTGTTGTGAGCACATGCTGCATGAGTGTCCCGTCATCCCTTGCCCTCTCCACCTCATCAAGCGTCAGACTTTCTTCTATAGTAAAGCCCTTCACCTCGGTTCTGACAAGCTTCTCCATCACAGCACCGCAGCCAAGCTTCTCTCCTATATCCCTGCACAGGCTTCTGATGTATGTTCCCTTGGAACAGCTCACATCAAATGTCACTCTCGGGAGTTCTACCGACTGTATGGTAATCCCATGTATCGTGACCGGTCTCGGATCCCTCTCAATGACCTGTCCGGCTCTTGCCAGTTCATAGAGCTTCTTACCATTTACCTTGATGGCTGAATACATCGGTGGGATCTGCATGTAATCGCCTACAAAACTCATCACCGCAGCCCTGACTGTCTTCTCATCAGGATATACATCTGTCACGTCTGTCATGACTCCTGTCACGTCTTCGGTGTCACTTGTCTTTCCGAGAAGCATGGTACATGTGTATGTCTTGTTCTTCTCAGTGAGCAGGTCGCACATCTTCGTAGCACTTCCCAGACACACAAGAAGAACTCCCTCCGCCATGGGATCGAGAGTTCCGGTATGACCTATCTTTTTCTGTTTTAATATACCACGGAGCTTTGCCACCACATCAAATGACGTGAACCCCTGCTCCTTATATATATTGATAAATCCATCTATCATAACTATTTCAAATCCAATCCAAAGTCTTTTACATCAGTCCGCTGTATCAGTACCTGTTCCAGATCACATCTTTTCTGCAATTTATCAGCCAAGCTGTTTCTCTATATCCGCAACTATCTCCGCAACTATCTTTTCCGGATCACCTGACATATTGCATCCCGCAGCCTTCACATGGCCGCCACCGCCGTGACTGCACGCGATCTCACTCACGTTCACGATATCATTTGCCCTGAGGGATATCTTGTAATTATCCTCACCAGCCTGATACATGAAGAAAGCAACCTCAGTACCTGATGTCAGTCTGAGCTGATCCACTATTCCATCCGTATCCATCTTGCTGGCACCAAATCTGTCGAAGTCCTCCTTTGTCAGAAGAGTGTGGGTTATCCTTCCGCCTGCAAACTGCTTCATATTGAGAAGAGCATAGCCCAGAAGCTTATTCTGTGTGAGCGTCTTCTTGTAAAATGTCTCATCTATGACAAAGCTTGGTCTCGCTCCCTTCTCTATCAGGATTCCCGCTATGGTCATGGACTCTCTGGTGGTATTGCTGTGCTTAAACACTCCTGTGTCGTGGACTATACCGGTATACAGACACTCTGCGCACTGCTGGTTGATCTTTTTCTCATCCAGGAGCTTGAATATAGCCTCCGCAGCTGAGCATGCATCACTTTCCACATAGCACACATCACCAAAGCCTTTGTTAGACACATGGTGGTCTATGCAAAGAGTTCTCTTCGCAGTCTCATAATATCTGACAAATGGTGTGAATCTGTCCATATCTCCGCAGTCAAGCGACATAAACAGATCATAGGTCTCATCATCTGCCTCATGCTTTACAGTAGATGCACCATTCAGGAACATGAATACACCCGGGAATTCCTGAAGATATACCTGAACCCTCTTGTCAGGGTAATTGCTTGTAATATAGTTATACATTCCAAGTGTTGAACCTATACAGTCACCATCAGGATTGATATGTCCTGTTATGGCTATGCTGTCTGCGTTCTCTATCTCCCTTATAAGATCGTTCATGATATACCTCCTTTTAAATTCTCATATTATATCCTACTCTTCAAACTCATCTTCACTCTCTGAGTTTTCATCTGTACTCTCGTCAGCATCGCCATGCTTTCCGAGAGCCTCATCTATCTTGTGGGACATACTGACACCATACTCTATGGACTGGTCCATGATAAATGTTATCTCCGGTGTATTGCGCAGATTTACAGAATGAGCAAGCTCTCTTCTGATATATCCCATTGCGCTGTTCAACCCTGCAAATGTGGAATCAACAGCATCCTGGTCACCCAGGACACTGATATATGCCTTACAGAACTTGAGATCAGGTGTGACAACCACATCAACGACCGAAGTCATAGGTGATATTCTTGGATCCTTGATCTCACGGCTGATGATCCTGCTGAGTTCTCTCTGGACCTCACCGTTGATCCTGTTATTCTTTACACTGTTTTTTCTCATATCTATTACTACTTTCTAGGCACCTCTACCATCTCGTATGCCTCTATCTGATCTTCCTCTGCAACGTCCTGGAAGTTCTCGAATACCATACCACACTCAAAGCCGGACTTAACTTCCTTGACATCATCCTTGAATCTCTTGAGTGAAGCAAGCTTTCCTTCAAATATAAGATTGCCCTCTCTGGTAATCCTTACGCTGCAGTTTCTGTTGATTGTTCCGTCGAGAACATATGAACCGGCAATGACACCGATACCAGAAGCCTTGTATGTCTGTCTGATCTCTGCGTGTCCGATGACCTTCTCCTCATATATAGGATCAAGCATACCCTTCATTGCTGAATCAATATCCTCTATTGCATTGTAAATGACTCTGTACAGACGAACATCTACCCCCTCGCTGTCAGCCATATCCTTTGCTCTCGCATCCGGTCTGATATTGAAACCGATTACGATGGCATTTGATGCTGATGCAAGAATTATATCTGACTCGTTGATAGCACCTACACCTGCATGTATGCACTTGATAACGACCTCGTCATTTGAGAGTTTTAAGAGACTCTGCTTAACGGCCTCAACTGAACCCTGTACATCTGCCTTGATGATGATCTTGAGCTCCTTGAGGTTGCCGGCCTGGATCTGGCTGTACAGATCGTCAAGTGACATTCTCTGCTTTGTATCTGCAAGAAGCTTCTCCTTACCCTGTGAGATGTATGTCTCTGATATGGTTCTGGCTTCCTTCTCATTGTCAACTGCCATGAATATCTCACCTGCGTCAGGAACTGTATTAAGACCCTGAATCTGTACAGGTGTTGATGGAAGAGCCTCTGTAACTCTCTCACCTCTTGAGTTGGTCATGGCACGTACCTTACCATGTGATGCTCCTACAGCGATGTAATCTCCAACGTGGAGAGTTCCCTTCTGTACAAGCATTGTTGCAACAGGTCCACGTCCCTTGTCAAGCTCAGCCTCGATGACGATACCTCTTGCCTTTCTGTTAGGATTTGCCTTGAGTTCAAGCACATCTGCTGTGAGGAGGATCATCTCAAGGAGATTGTCGATACCTTCCTTAGTATGTGCAGATACAGGACAGAATATTGTTGAACCGCCCCAATCCTCTGGGATCAGCTCGTACTCTGTGAGCTCCTGCTTAACTCTCTCTATATTCGCACTTTCCTTATCGATCTTGTTGATCGCTACTATGATCTCGATTCCGGCAGCCTTTGCATGGTTGATAGCCTCGATTGTCTGTGGCATAACACCATCATCGGCAGCTACAACAAGGATAGCGATATCTGTACTCTGTGCACCACGCATACGCATCGCTGTGAACGCCTCATGTCCAGGAGTATCAAGGAATGTGATAGTCTGGCCATTTACATCGACAACAGATGCACCGATCGCCTGTGTGATTCCACCAGCCTCGCCCGATGTAACCTTTGTCTGTCTGATCGCATCAAGGAGTGATGTCTTACCGTGATCAACGTGTCCCATAACGCAGACTACTGGAGGTCTTGGAACCATGTCCTTCTCGTCCTCTTCGTCCTCCTTCAGGAGTTCCTCGATCACATCTACCTTCTCCTCTTCCTCAGCTATACAGTTGTACTCAAGTGCGATCTCTGAAGCCTCGTCAAATGGAAGCTCTGAGTTCACATTGACCATCTTACCTGCGAGGAACAACTTCTTGATAAGTGCTGTTACAGGAGTCTTTACCGCATCAGCCAGCTCCTTGAGTGTTACAACCTCCGGAAGTGTGATGGTTCTGATTGCATCCGGATCCTCCTGTGGTGCCTGCTGCTTCTTCTGTGGCTTGTTCTTCACATTCTTCGCAAGAGCAACTGCTGTAGCAGGCTGGATATTGCAGCCTGTACGACTTGGCACATTATACATAATGATCGGAGTTTCCGGTACAGAATTGGCAATCTCTGTATAATGACGGATAAGACCCTTCTGGCTTGCCTTGTTGTAATATGGAGTCACGATCAGAAGTGCATCAGCGCCATAAGAGGCAGCTTCCTGAGACATCATGACTGCAGTCTCTGTGCAATTAGAACCGGTACCTGCAATAACAGGAACTCTTCCAGCTACCTTGTCAATTGCAAATTTGATGGTCTGGAGATGTTCTCCATGTGTCAATGTAGAAGACTCGCCTGTAGTGCCGCAGATAACGATTGCATCTGTGCTGTTCGCGATCTGATAGTCCAGAAGCTCTTCCAGTTTCTCATAATTTACCTTTCCATCTTCATGCATCGGGGTTACAATTGCAACGGCTGCACCTTTGAAAATTGCCATATTATTTCCTCCTATTCATCCTTATCATGAGTTCTGCTCTCTTCCAAGAGTGGTAATGGTAGTCACACTGTCCACATAATCCAAAATGCCAGGGTCTACCCGATTTCCCGTAAGTATCAAATGCATGGATTCGTCCTTCTGTTTCAAAAGCCCGAC
>OLPF01002167.1_pt1 | contig 13677 bp, 16 predicted proteins | sample 1673121 | NCBI WGS metagenome assembly OLPF01 (sample SAMEA3136756, study PRJEB25190) | human gut metagenome | reverse complement strand
CTGCCCACCAGGACAACGTCGCAGCCAAGTTCGCTCAGCCGCTGGGCAACAGCCCTGCCGATACCCGAGCCCGCGCCGGTAATCAAAGCTCGGCGCCCTTCGATGCTCGTTTTCATTTGGAGTCCTCCCGTATGATGTCCTTGCAGGTTTTACTATCTGCATCATAGGGCCGGTGACCTTTCTTTTTTATTTCCATCGCTGAATTTGCAGGAAATGCTGTAGAAGCGGCCAGAATGGGCTTGAAGCGTCGCCTGATTAAACTGCTGGCAGTTGCATGGCAGCAGCATCACCTGGACGGCTCCCCGCTCCCACAGCTCAAGCAACCACGCCGGACGCCAGGATTAATGCCTGCCCCTCCGCGAATTGCTCTGTCTCACCTTTGTCGCGCACCCCTTGACAGAGGCCTCCTCGGGGAGCCCGACGTCGACCGCGTCGAAGAAGAAGCCCGTGCAATGAGAAGCGGGCTGCAAGTTGAGGAGGTCGACGGAGTCAGTGACGTACTCGCTGTATTCACCGGTCAGGTCGTTCACGTACCTTATTCCAAAATGCGCCACAGCAGCCCCCATACTCGAAAATCCAACCCTAGCGTTCTTTCTGACGCTTGGTTACCAGCTAAATCAGCACTTTCCCATAAGAGTATCTGTGTCGAATAATTTGCTATCCGTCCTCTAGCATCCTCTTTTTGAATTTTGTCGTTATCTCCCGGGTAACCTGCTCGCGAGTCTTTTCGCCAGACGCCATGGCTCTTAAGTTCTTATAACAGTCTCGCGACAGCGGCATGTTTTCCAGGGCCATGGTCGCAGCGACCTGCTCAATCATCTTTTCCTGTTTAGCCCCCATGCTTTCGCTTGCCATCGCAGGCCCTTTCTTTTCAATTCGCCTGGATACCAGATGGATCGATGCCGCATGCCAAACACAACCCGGCAAAAGCAGAATTGCCCGCGTCCCTCGCGGGGCACTTCGACTCGCCATGATCATCCGCAAGCAGACTCTTTTGATATATGCATGATAAAACGCGGTGCGGACACGCCATTTAACGGCAGACAGTTCAACGCTCTATCGAAAGGCTACCATCATTCGATCCTCGCTTCGGCGAAAGCCATTTCGTACATTTCAGGCGTGACGTTGAAAAGTCCATAGTCACGTTCGAGAGACTCTGCGATATCGCATTCCCTGAGAAAAATATCTCGTTGCTCATTGGTCAGCGAATCGACGATGGCGTCGTAGCAGTGCTGCTGATCGTCATTGCTGGTCTTTTCCGCTTCAAATCTGACGTTAACCAATGACAGAACGCTCAATGTTGACACCCGCTCTCATCGTTTGAAGATATGGCCGACGAGGCGGGCAATGAAACCCGTAACGTTTGACGGTCTACCGCTCGAACTGAGCAGCAGACCGTCTTAAGTCCTGCTGCGAATTATGTCCCGTTGGATACTAATCAAGATTCGTCAGACGAACAAAGAACTCATCTCCGTCTGCATAAGAGGCGAACAGGTTGCTGTCGAAATAGTTAAAGCTATGGCTTTCGCTGTTGACGAAATCGTTCAGTTTTTGATCGAGCTCGGCTTGGTCAGCGTCAGGATATTCGCAAGCGATGATTGTCTTGATCATGTCAGCGACGGATTGGTAGTCCATTCCCGTTCGCGTGCCGTTGATTTCCAACGCATCTCGGGAACACGCGATGCGTGCAATGCCCCACCCGCGCAAGCGTCCTGATGGTCGCAAAAAACGGAGCCTTAGCGTCTACATGCCAAGTAGAGCAATCGCCCATCGCGTTGTCGTTTGATCGCCAGCCAGATCGAGAGCACTCCAAAAACTGTAGGAATAATCGCACCGCGGCCGCACGGCACGGAAAACGTGCGCGCCAGAGCGGAGCCCTCTATTTGAAAGCCTCGCCATCGCAGTTTGCATTGGCGTCCTCTACTATCTCGCGCAGTCTCGGCATGTACCCATCCGTGATTTTCTTAAAATCGAGATTCAATTTGAAGCTGAGCGTTCCCGGTTTTGGAGTCGGAAGGGCGTCCAGTCTCTCGCACACCTCATCGAACAGCGCGTTATACTCGTCGGCATGCTCCTGGGTGACGTCATATTCTCTTCCTTGAATAATTAACGTAGCCATTTCTTGCCAGCCATTCCATGATGTTGCGCTGCTGATCTTCGTCACCGCTCGAGTGGAGCCTGTTTTCGTAAGCCGCATTATAGCTTGCGAGATTTGGCTATCAGCCAAATCGGCACCGACCCAAAACAGATGCGTTGGTCAGCGATGGCGGCAAGGCAGTTCTTGCCATCCCATTTGAGCCCACCGACCTCAAGGACGAGGCAGTCGCCGCTCGCGTCGCGCTGCACCAACCCGAGGTCTAGGTCACGTCTCCTCAGACACGCCCACCCCGAGCTCCGCGTAGATGTGCGCGAGAAAGTCGGTCGGTAGTTCCAGATTGTACTTGTCCAAGTAATAGGCTAACGGCTCTCCCCATTTATATGAGTCGTCGCTTCTGCCATGCTCACAGCAGCCCCTGACGAGCTCGCCGATGAATCGGTCTTTCATCCAGCCCGCGCACATAACGCCAAGCTTGCCCGAGCGCAGGTATTCGACGACTTCCGGCTCATGCGCGATGATGCCCCCGGAGAGCCGGGATCGCATACGCAGTCAGAGAACCTGACGCGAACATGATCACCCATCTCGGTCTCCCGAATAAAACTTGACCCACTCGCCTGGTTCTTTGATTTTACCTTCAACTATGTCATCGTACTTTAACTACAAACTAATCCGGTGCTATATTACTCCATAGGGTACTAAAGGACCATATAGGACATTCTCACAGGTAGATTGCCCTCTTCTTTTGAACAAACGAGACTTGTCACGACCCTATAAGACGCTTCCGACAGGTTTATTTGTACTGTTATTCGTATCACCCAAGAGGTACAAAGCCCATAGGAACGTGCGTTAACCGAGAGTTTCACAGCACGGCTCGGCTGCGCGAGTTGGGCAGACCCCCCGCGGGCATCACCGCCCATCAGATGAGCGCCACGATGACCAATTCAACGCGAAACCTCCTAAACAAAACGCGGTCCTTGCTGCCGTACGTCTCCTCGGGCGACCGCAAATCAGCTGTCAGCTGAATGCAAACCATAAAACGCGAGTAAAATATGCAGCAATAAGTAAGGAGAGAAAATGGCGCTGATTCAATGCCCTGAATGCGGTTCGAGAATCTCGAACAAAGCCATAATCTTCCCCCATTGTGGCTTCTCCGAATCGAACGAACGGGGCCTGATTCCCATAAGCTCCCTTCCTCCAGCGCCGCGCAAGGTCACCATCTCGGTACCTGACGCGGCAGTGTTCGACGACGGGTCCGGACTCGTTGCATTGGACACTAGGGAGAGGCTGGCGCATTTTTTGGAGGACGAAGGGCGCGTAGCCCGACTTGCCCCAAGTATCTACGATGCCATTCAGAAAATCATGGCCGAGCGCGGCACCATCTGGGCTGCGGATTTCAGCAAGGCGGCGCAAGAGCTCATGGACAAGGGCGAGCTTGTTTTGGGCGTCGAGAGGAAAACGGGTGAGCTCCTCCCTCAGCTTCGAAGCGTCAAAACCGGCCAGGTCTACGAAAAGGCGCGGCTGCGTGTCGTCGATCTTCCAGCAGACCTCGCCCCTTCGCTTGCAAACCTCCAGACGCAGGTGATGCTCGCCGAGGTCATGGGCGAGATTCAGAGCGTGGCTGCGAGCGTCGAAGCCTTACGGCTAGAGGCACGCGGCGACAGAATTGGCCGCGCGAAAGCTGTATGGCTGGAGCTCCAACAGGCCGCAAAGGTTCAAGACCCAAGGCTGAGAGAGCAAAAAGTGCTCAGAATCGCCTCGAAGGCCACAGAGCAGCGCAGTCTGCTCCAGGAGAACTTCAAGGTCCAGCTCCAGCTAGCATCTTCCTCGAAGGCGAAGAACGCCACAAAGGGGCAGGCTGCCAAGGACGCTATCACGGACCTGACCGTCGTGGCGCTTATGGCGCGAAGCGAATACACCGCGCTTGAGCTCATCGGTGAGCCCGAGGCGTCGATGGAGGCCCTCAAACAGTTGTCCGTCTTTGTGAAAGAGAACAATCTTGACGATCGCGAAACCTTGCGAGCCTTGAATAGCAAATCGAGCGATAATCTCGAGCAGGCGACGAAGGGGTTCTTCCATATCGCCGCAAACGTCATGAGCCTGTCTTTAAAAGCGGCGAAGGCCGACAAGGCTCCCAAGCTGTCCGAGGGGGACAATGATGAATAGCGACCATCCAAAACAATGCATCGTTCCCGGATGCAACAAGGCACTTCCTGCGAGAGCGAAACTCCCTGTCTGCGACTACCATATCGGTGAAGCAAAGGAAGCCAGCAAAAAAGCGACGAAGGGAATCGTTACTCTTGGAGGAGCGGCGCTGCTCCTCGTTAAGAGCGGCGGGGCCACTTTGCTGAAAGAAGGGCTCCCCAAAGCGGGAAGTATTGCAAAAAACATTATCAACAAGAAGCTATAGCAATGTCCCCGACCTACATCCAAAACGACAGCTTCCCCGATGCATCAGCCGCTACGACTTCGACGCCGATGTTGTGGAGCGCTGCTGACACCGTAGGGGGAAGTGAATTCGCGGGCTCAATCTCCACGGCATAACCGTGGGCAAGCACTGGGAGCTCGAGAAGATCACCGCCGAAGAGGTCGCGACCATAATCACCGAGAGACACAAACCTGAAAACGATTTGTACCGGATTTGAACCGCATAAGCCCAATCAAAGCATCGCGCTAAAATACACCAACTGAGCTGGACTTTCTCAAAATCCCTCAGAAATAGCCGCCCGATTCGAATTGATCACCAATTAGATCGGCGCTGCCCCAAACCCCATGGGGCAGCCGCCGGCTTCCCGCGCCCAGAGTTGCGGCCCCGTCTCGAAGCGCGAGGGCGTGATGGACGCATGGTCGCGCCGCAGTCACGCGGCATGAAAAAGGCCCCGCCGGGACGGAGCCTTTGAAACGCTCCATGAAGTTGAAGCCAAGCCGTTCAGTACCTTATGCGCGGTCGCCATTCGTAGTCGGACTTGACCATCTTGGCGCTTCCGTAGTAGTCGGCGAGAATCTTCTCGGCGGCTTTGAAGGGGTCGACTCTTCCGGCTACCACGTCGTCCATTTCCTCGTATCCGCTGCAGATGACTTCACTCGCCTCGATTTCAAGCGCCGTCATGTCCTTTTCATCGGCTGGGACAATGAAGTATCGAATCTCGGCGAACGCTTCCCCATGGGCGATTTCGTAAACTGCCATTCCGCCCATCAACCGAACCTCCCAATCATCGGTTTGATTACCAGTTAGATCGGCACTGCTCCAAAACAAAGAGCGACACATGAACAAAAAGGCCGGCTAAAACCAACTCATCAGGGCCGGGCAACGCGCCTCAAACCCATCAGCACCTACAGCTTGCCAAGGTACTTCTCAAACTGCGGCTTGAAGCCAATAGGGTCGGGCGCCTGACTCGGCATTTGCGGGAAGGCATCATGACCAGGCAGGTTGTTGGCCTCAATGAACAGCGGGCCGTCCTCGGTAATAGCAACGTCCCAGCCCACATAGCCCATGCCCGGGATCTTTGCTGCAGCCGCATGGCACAGATCCATAACCTTGTCCCACATGGGAATCTGATAGCCAGGCAGCTCGGTGCCGGAGCGCGGGTGACACTCATACACATGGAACTCCTTGTCACAGGCAGGACCCGCAATCTTTCCCGTCTCCAGGTCCACCACGGCGTACATGCCGCCAGCGTTGATGTTATCTACAGGGCGATCGCTGTTGCCCATGCGGATGCACGCATAGATCACATGCGGCTCTCCGTCCTCGGGGCGCACCGTGTACACGCGGATGGTGTTCACCGAACCCGGATAAATCTTGGCCATGGCGGGGTGCTGCACCACCACGTCCTCAATCAGGTCGGCGCTCGAGCCCTTTAGATAGTCATACAGAGCGTCCAGCGAATCAAAATCCGCCACCTTGAGCTTTTCCACGCCCTGGCCACAGCACAGATCGCTCGGCTTGGCGATGATCTGTTCGCGTCCCTCCATAAAGGCAAGGAACTCCTCCTTGGAGCAAGTAGAGAAATGCAGCCATCCGCGATGCAGATACTCGTTAAAGAACTCATAGAACTCGTTCTTGTTATCCACCAGGTGGTAATACTCCGGATTATTCAGACGGCGCACAATGGTGTTATTAACCCCTCGGGTCACAAAGGTGGCGCGCTGCGCATCGTTCATGTTGTAGAACTCCAGCAGCGAGTAATCCTTGTAGCCAGCGCCGAACTTAAAGCCGCACTTCACCACGTCGGCAAACAGCCATACGCGGTTCTTCCCGCTCTTGTCATGGCAGTCCCCCACCGTTTGAAACAGCGCACCGTAATCCATGTGCGCGATGCAACGAAAGATATAACCCAACTTGCCCATAATGGCTCCTCGAATGCTCAGATAACCCAACGTGAGTATAGGCCGCCGTCCGTCGGCGCAACGCGGCAGCGCGCACCCTTAATAGTCCACGGCGCCTTCGCTTGCCATCCACTCGCTTTGGAACTCGGCATAGCGTCCCTCGATAATCGCCTGGCGAGCACGGCGCATCAGGTCCAGCAGGAAGTAGATGTTGTGCTCGGAAAGCAGGATGCCGCCAAGCATCTCCTTTTGCGTGACCATGTGACGGATAAGCGCACGGCTGTAGCCGCCCGTGCACACCGGGCAGGTGCACTTGGGATCGATGGGGCCGTCATCGTGCGCAAACTTGGCGTTGCGGAAGTTCAGGCGACCCTGGCTGGAAAACGCCGTGCCCATGCGGCCCGTGCGCGTAGGCAGCACGCAGTCGAACATATCGATGCCCACGCCCACACCGCGCACGAGCGTGGTGGGGTTGCCCACACCCATGAGGTAGCGAGGCTTGTTGCGCGGCATGTACTCAGAAGCAAGCGGCGCAAGCGTCTCGAACATCGTCTCGTGGTCTTCGCCCACAGAATAGCCGCCGATGCCGTAACCGGGGAAATCACCACACTCTTCCAGATGCCTGAGCGAGCGCACGCGCAAATCCAGATGCATGCCACCCTGTACGATGCCAAAAAGAGCCTGGTCGGGGCGCGTATGCGCGGCGTAGCAGCGCTCGGCCCACTTGCTCGAAAGCTCAACGGCACGCTCCACATAGGCGCGCGTTGCCGGGTAACCCGGGCACTGGTCCAGCTGCATGCAGATGTCGCTTCCCAGCTTCATGGCAATCTGCATGTTGTCCTCGGGCGTCCAGAACACGTGGCGGCCATCGTAGTCGGTCACGATAAAGCGCACGCCGTCGTCGGAGAGTTTGACGGCATCGTTATGGCTAAAGACCTGGAAGCCGCCCGAATCAGTAAGGATGGGGCCGTGCCAGTTCATGAAGTTATGGAGCCCGCCCAGCTCATCAATCAAGTCCTCGCCCGGGCGCATGCTCAGGTGATAGGTGTTGGCAAGCACGATCTGCGCGCCCAGCGCCTTAACCGTCTCGGTGGGAATGCCCTTAACGTTAGCCTTGGTTCCCACGGGCATAAAGATAGGCGTCTCGATATCGCCATGCGGCGTGTGCAAGACGCCCGCGCGTGCGTGCGTCTTGGGGTCCTCGGCCACGATGTCGTATTTAAAGAGGGACTGATCCATATATTGGAGCTCCTTGTTGATATGCATGTACGTGCAGTAGTTTCGCACACAAAAACGGCGCGGGAGCAAACCCCGCGCCGTTTACATAGCGTTTCTGGTTGCAGGGCAGTCGGCGGCGAGACGCCGGGACCTCCGTACTCCCCTACGCCGAAAGCTCGTCGGCAAGTGTTGCGATCTGCGCGCGCGAATCGTCATCGAGCGCACCCAGGACGGTAACGCCCGCCTGGGTAAAGGTGATGTCAGAGAGCTCGGCAAGCTGCTTCTTCATAACCTTGGCCGCCATGGGCATCCAAGAGCCGCCCTCGACCAGCGCGATCGTGCGGTTCTGGTAGTTATGCTCGGCCAGCGTGTGGATGAAGGTGCTCATAAACGGGAAGATGCCCGTCGCGTAGGTGATGGAGCACAGGACCAGGCGATCGTAGCGGAAGGCATCTTCCACGGCCTCGGCCATATCGTCGCGGGCAAGGTCGAACAGCGAAACCTTCTGGCCGCGCTCCTCAAGCGCCGCGGCAAGCTCCTCGGCGGCCTGCTTCATGTGACCGTAAACACTCGCGTAGGCGATAGTCACGCCACGGTCCTCGGGCTGATAAGAAGACCAGGTGTTGTAGGTCTCCAGGTAGTAACCCAGGTTCTCCTTGAGCACAGGGCCGTGGAGCGGGCAGATAACCTGGATGTCGAGGCCGGCGGCCTTCTTGAGCACTGCCTGCACGTTCTTGCCAAACTTGCCCACGATGCCAAAGTAGTAGCGGCGCGCCTCGCACGCCCAGCCCTCGGGATCCTCGATGTCATTGGCGCCAAACTTACCAAAACCGTCGGCCGAGAACAAAACCTTGTCGCGCGCGTCGTAGGAAAACATGACCTCCGGCCAGTGCACGTTGGGCGCTGCCACAAAGGCAAGCTTATGAGCACCGAGGTCAAGCTCGCTGTCCTCCTTGACAACTACGCTGCGGCCCGCAAAATCGGTGCCAAAGTAGTTCTTCATCATCTTAAAAGCCATTGCCGAGGAAACAACCTGAGCCTCGGGATAGCGCTCCATGAAGGCGGCGATGCCTGCAGAGTGATCGGGCTCCATATGGTGAACGATCAGGTAGTCGGGCGTGCGACCGTCGAGCACGGCCTCGAGATTGCCCAGCCACTCGTCAACAAAATGAGCGTCGACGGTATCGGCAACAGCCACTTTATCGGAAAGAATCACATAGCTGTTGTACGACATGCCGTTTTCACTCACGTCATACTGGCCCTCAAACAAGTCGATGTCGTGATCGTTGACGCCAATGTAGCAGATATCCTCGGTAATCTCCATGATGCTCCCATCTCGAGCTGAGCCCTGAATTCGTCATGCATTCTACCACGCGCGCAGCATGTTGCAGCAGCAGTCACATGGTATGCGCATGCGCCCCAAGCTTCAGCAAAACAAGAAGCAGCGCCGCAAGGTCAAGCACGCCCACGGCCGCCACGCGCGGCACGCCCGCACGCCCCTAGAGGCAAAACTTGCGCTCGACGGCATGCCCCGCAGCGGTGAGCGCCATAACGATAAGGTAGTACACAACGGCCACCGCCAGGAACGGCTCAAACGCACGATAGGTCAACGCCTGCACGCTTTGAGCCGCGCGCATCATGTCCATAAGGCCAATGGTGGCGACAAGCGAGGAACTTTTGAGCACGGTAATGACCTCGTTCACAAGAGCGGGAATCACCGAGCGCAGCGCCTGCGGGATGACAATCAGGCACATCATGGTGCCATATGGCAGCCCAATGGCGCGAGCAGCGTCGTACTGCCCACGGTCAACTCCCTCGATACCGCCGCGCACGGTCTCCGAAACCGTCGCCGAACCATTGAGCCCCAGCGTGATGACGCCGGCGGCAAACATCGAGATCTTATAGCCCGTGAGCTGCGGCGTTGCAAAGTACGCCATAAAGAGCAGCACAATGAGGGGCACACCGCGAAAGATTGACGTATAGAAATCGAGCAGCGCCCGCAGCGGACGGCAGGGCACCACTTTGAGCACGGCGATAATGAAGCCCAGCACAAGAGCGATTGCGAGGGCGGCCGCCGTAACCTCGCAGGTCACGGCCAGGCCCTCGGCAAACATCGATATGTACGGCTGCAAAAGGTGGAACTTCATCGTCATGCACGCAAGTTTGATCAGAGGCGGGGCGGGTGACTACTCGCCCTGGGACTCGACGGTCGAGGTGCCCGAAGCGGAGAAGTCGCCGTTCCACATGAAGTCGGCACCCACGTACTTTTTAATGCACTTGTCGATTGTGCCGTCCTCGAGCATCTCCTCGATGCAAAGGTCGAGCTCGGTCACAAAACTCGCGCCCTTGTTAGCCATCAGGCGATAGACGCCTACGTGGTCGGCGGTCTCGGCACGGTCGAGCAGGCCGAGTACCAGGCCCTCGTTAACATCGCGCATGGACTGGCCCTCGGCACCATCGCACAGGTAGGCGTCGATACGGCCGGCAAGCACCTCCTGCAGGCACTGGTCGCCGCCGTCGTACGTGTGCACGTCGGCATCCGGCATCACCTTGGTGATGAACTTGTTCTGCACGGTACCGGTAGTGCAAGCGATGGACTTGCCCGCAAGGTCCTGGACACTCTTGATGGGGTCCCCGCCCATGGTGAGCACGCCCACAAGCGGCTGATAGTAGCCGCGCGTAAAGTCGTAGGTTTCCTCGCGCTCCTCGTTGGCGCTCATCGCCATGGTGAAGGCGGTGTCATTGCCCTGGATGGACGCGAGCGTGGCGGCGAAGTCCTGCGGCTCGAAGGTATAGGTGAATCCCAAGCGCGAAGCCATCTCGTCGGCAATGGCGATGTCGAGACCCACGACCTTGTGCTTGCCGTCTGCATCGGTATCGATATAGCGATACGGGGCAAAGGCATCGTCTCCCACAAAAGTGAGCTTGGCGCCCTTGATGCCATCGGCAGTCGCCGCAGCAGAGCCAGATGCGGCAGACCCCTGGACGGCGTTTTGAGCAGAGCAGCCGGCAAGCGCGGCGACGGCACCCCCGGCGAGAAGCCCAACAAAACCGCGACGGGAGATGGAACAGGTCATATTAAAGCCTTTCGACAAGATGTGGCACTAATCAGCACGCTCCATTCTACGGCGTAACCCATCGCAGCTCGCACGACGATGAAAACTAACCAGGGCGAAACATGTCCTGTATGCTAAACCCAAACAAAGGGCACACAAAACGATAGCCGCACATCAAAAATGGGCCCCGCGCAAACGCGGAGCCCATTCGACAATCGAGCAATGCAGAAAGCCGCAGCCTACGGACGCTGGCCCATGCCGCCCTCGAGGGTGATGGTCTCACCGTTCATATACTTGAAGTCAGGCCCGCACAGCTGCACGACCACGCGGCCGATCTCCTTCTCGACGTCGCCGTAGTGACCAGCCGGCGGCATGTGGACGTTGGCCTTGAATGCCTCGGGGTAGGCAGCCTCGAAGTTCTCGAGCTGAGCCGTCCAAGCAAGCGGGCATACAACGTTCACGTTGACGCCGTCGGGACCCCACTCGTTTGCGGCCACGCGCGAAAGGCCACGGATGCCCTCCTTTGCAGCCGCATAGCTGCACTGGCCAAAGTTGCCAAAGAGGCCGGCACCCGAAGCGAAGTTCACCACAGAGCCCTTGGTCTCCTTGAGATGCGGGTAGGCCTTCTGCATGTACAGGTAGGTTGCGTAGAGACCCGAGTAGATAGCAAGGTTGAACTGGTCCATTGTGTGGTCGGCAATGGTCACGCCCGAGGCGGAGGCCTGTGCGTTGTTGACCACGGCGTCGATGCGGCCAAACTCTTCGATGGCCTTATCGATAACGTTTTGAACCACGACCTCGTTGTCCTGACCAGCAGAAACATCTGCCTGCACGGGCAGCACCTTGATGCCGTACTCGGCCTCGAGGCTCTCCTTGGCGTCCTCGAGCTTCTTGACGCTGCGGCCGGTGATAACGAGGTTCGCGCCCTCTTTGGCAAACGCGATATCGATGCCATAGCCGATGGATCCAGCGCTGCCGTCCTTGAGCGTCGCCTTGCCGCCGCCGGTTACGATCACGGTCTTTCCGTCAAACAGTCCCATGTGATACTCCTATCGCATCGAGGCTTCAAAATCTCCACGGGTGAGGCCCGCGGCTCAAACCACTAATGTAGCTGAGCGTTTGCGCCATCGACGCCAAGAATGGAGCCAGATGGGGTGAAAGGCAACACCTCTCCGTCATTCGGTGTTCACGCGCGGGTATAAGATTGAACAAAACGATTGTAAGGTGCGCATCGGGCGCACACAGATAGGAGCGCCATGAGCGAAGACATCAAGACGCCAGATTCCCAGGTAGATCTAGACGAAATGGAAAAGACGGATGCCGAGCAGGACAGCCTGGACCAGGTCGAGGGCATCGAGGTCACGGCGGGCGATGCAGCGCGCCCGGAGGGTGCCGTACTCGAGGACGACCTCGCGGAGGCCAACGACAACCACGACGACAATGAGCGCACCGACAATGCAAGCGAGCCGGCGGACGAGAAGCACGCCGATGACAAGAGCGAGCCGGCGGGCGAAGAGGCCGACACCGACGAGCAAATTGAGCTCGGCGAAGAAGACGGCCAGCAAGACAGCACTCCCCTCGCCCTCGACGGAGTGCCCATACTCGATGATGTCGCCGCCACCGTGTCTGATACCGAGAACATCCCGCGCTTCCTCACGCGCGACCAGTATGAGCAAGTGGGAGACGATCCCGATCCTTTGCCCTCGGGCTTTGAAGTCATCGACGGAGGAATCTCGGCGGCAGGCGGGACTCAAACCCCCACTGTCCCCAACGAGGAAAGTGCCCCCAAGGAAGCACTGCCAGCAAAACCAGAGGATGGAGCCGCGCAAGCCGTCGCCAAGGCCGGAGCCGCAATCGCCGACGCCGCCGCGAGCGTGGGCACGATGCTCTCGCAGGGTATGGGAGCCGTCCGCGAGGTGAGTGCTGCCAGACGCGCGCACAGCGAGGCGCGCGATCACCTGGACGAGCTCTCGCAAGTCATCGAGGAAAACGAGGACGAGCTTACGCATCGCCGCGATGTGGAGGCGAACTACGCTCAAATCGTTGCCGAACAGAGCGCTCGCCAAGCTAGCTGCCTGGAGTCCGTACGTGCCGCCGTCGCCGCCCAGCAGGCGATCGCCAAGACAGTCGACGACCTCAAACAGAGCCTCTCTGCCATGAAGGATGCAGACAAGGCAACCGAAAAACGCCTTAAGTCGGCGCTTGACGCCGCCGAGTCCCAGGAGGCATCCGCACGAGAAGGGGCAAATCGCCTAGTAAGACGTGTAACCGACGCCCAGCGCGGACTTGAATCGGCAAAAGCCGATCGCGAAACCAACCTTGCCGCCGCACGGAAGGCCGTGGAAAGCGCACAGGCACGCCTCAACGCCCTGCGCGAGGAATTCGCCGAAATCCAGCGCAATCCGTCTGCGAACTCTGCCGCATACAGCGTACGTGGCACCGAACTCGAAAACGATATCTCCGACGCCGCCGAGCAGCTCCGTACCGCACAAGAGCAGTTGCCGCGCCTTACCGCCGAGCTCGACCAATCCATTGCCGACGCCGAAGCAGTCGTGGCCGAAGCCAACAAACCTATCGAAGAAGCCCGCTCTTCGTTCCGCGATGTCTCAAATGCCACCGCCGAAGCTCGCGACGCTTTAGACGCCGCTCGCAAAGACGCTGAAACTCGTCAAAAGGAACTTCGTTCCCAGATCAACGAACAGGAAAAGGCTCTCAAAAACCAACAGAAAGCCCAGCAAGAAGCCCAAGACGACGCCGACAACGCGGCAGAGATCCTCGCCGACGCAAACGATATCCACGCTCACCCGGAAATCACTCAGCAGCTCGCCGCCCGTATCGACTCCGATAAGCAGTACCAGGCCCAGCAGATGCAGCAAGTCGAATCGCTTGCCGCAACCGAGAAGAATGTTCGCGAGCAAACGCGCACGTCGCGCCTTAAGTTCGTGGGCATTGTGGCAGCGATCGTCGTGGCGGTCGCGC
>OLPF01002165.1_pt1 | contig 13687 bp, 6 predicted proteins | sample 1673121 | NCBI WGS metagenome assembly OLPF01 (sample SAMEA3136756, study PRJEB25190) | human gut metagenome | reverse complement strand
CCCCCCGCCGCGCCCAGCGTCACGCCCGGCGAGCCGGCGTCTACTCCCGCGCCCAGCGCCACGCCTGCCGCGCCCACCGCTACGCCTACCCCAACCGCTGTGCCCAGCGCCACGCCCGCCCCCTCGTTTGAGGCCATGACGGGCTATGGCATCCGCTTGGACGGCGCGGCGGAGGCGCTGGCCATCGCGGCGGAGGACGAGACGGAAGCGCCGCTCCTCCCGTACCGGATGGGGGAGGAGGTCTACCTGCCGCTGCTGGAGATTCTCCATGCGGCGGGAATCAACGTGATCGCCTCCGAGTCGGTGGAGGCGGACGAGTACGCCTTTGCCATGAACGACGATATCATCCGAATCGCCTTTACGCACGACCAGTCCGGCGCGCCGGTCGGCCTTGAGGTGTACAAAAACAACGAAGCGCAGATCGTGCCCGTGCGCGACATCCGCAGCGTGGGCGACGTGCTCTACCTGCCCGCCGCCACCATCGAAAGCCTGACGGGCATCGCCGCCCAGGTGGACGAGGCGGCGCAGACGGTGACCGTCACCCTGCCCGCCGCGCCGGAGGAAGCGCAATAAGTCCGAAAAACCCATAGAAGCAAAAGAATCCGCGCTTTCCCTCCTTCATGGGAAAGCGCGGATTCTTCAGTGTGTCGAAACAGTCCGGCGGCGGGCTTGCCGCCAGAAGCCGCAAACGCCTGCGCCCAGGGGCGCAAACGCCCCGCCCGCCGGGTTTATTTCTCCGTATCGTAGGCGCACTGGGCCAGCGCGGCGGTGATGGTCTTTTCGTAGGCCTCGTGGCCGTACTTGTCCACCTCGCCCTTGTCCTTGGGGCCGTGGGTGAGGCACCCCGCGCCGCCGATGCAGCCGCCCACGCAGGCCATGCCCTCGATGAAGTTCTCCTTGAGAAGGTTCTTCTGCTTCTTGAGCAGGGCCACGCGGCAGGCCTCGATGCCGTCGCAGGGGATGGGGTTGACGATGAAATCGCTGCCCTGCTCCTTGAGGGCCTGCTTCACCGCGTCGGTCAGGCCGCCGCTGCGCGCGAAGATGCGGCCAAAGTAGCTGGCATTGTCCAGCACGTCCTCGTCGAGGGCGGGCAGGTCGAGATCCTTGCTGTCAAACCACGCCTGCAGCTCCTCAAAGGTAAGCACGCAGTCGATCCACGGGCGTACCTCCTCGCGCTGGAACTCCTGCTTCTTGGCCGTGCAGGGGCCGATGAAGATGATTTTGGCGTCGGGGTCGGTGCCCTTGATGAAGCGCGCCACCTCGGCCATGGGGGAGAGGTTGTGGCTGACGAAGGGCCTGAGCGTGGGGAAGCTCTTTTCAATGTAGCTGACGAAGGCGGGGCAGCAGCTGGAGGTGAGGAAGCCCTTCTCGGCCAGCTCCCTGGCCTCGCGGTAGGAGACCATGTCCGCGCCCAGCGCCGCCTCCACGACGCTGAAGAATCCCAGCTGCTTGAGGCCCATGATTACCTGCCCCAGCCTGGCATACACGAACTGGCTGGAGATGGAGGGGGCCACGACGGCGTAGACCTTGTATTTCTGGTTGTTTTCGCTGTCGCGGATGATGTGGATGGCGTCCAGCAGAAAGCTCTTGTCCTGAATGGCGCCGAAGGGGCACTGATACACGCACGCGCCGCAGGCGATGCACTTGCTGCCGTCGATGTGGGCCACATGGTTTTCGCCCTGCTGGATGGCCTTGACCTTGCAGGCGCGCTCGCAGGGGCGCACATGGTTCTGAATGGCGCTGTAGGGGCAGACGGAGGCGCACTTGCCGCAGTTGACGCACTTGTCGGGGTCGATGTGGGCGTGATGGTTGTCGTCAAAGGAGATCGCGCCGCGCGGGCAGGCGCTGGAGCAGCGGTGCGCGATGCAGCCGCGGCAGTCGGGGCCGACCCGGTAGCCGCTGACGGGGCACTCGTCGCAGGCGATGCCGATGACCTCGATCACGTTGGGGTTTTTCTTGTCGCCGCCCATGGCGATCTTCACGCGCTCGGCCACGATGGCGCGCTCCTTGTAGATGCAGCAGCGCATGGTGCTCTTGGGGCCGGGGGAGATCACCTTGGGGATGTCCAGATAGCAGTCCTGGAGCGTCCCGGCGTAGTCGTGGCGCGCGACCTCCTTGAGCACCTTGTACTTGAGCTTTTGAACGTAGGTGTCAAACAGCAGCATAGACGATGATTCCTCCATCCGATTTTAGAAGTAGGAAAGGCGAACGTGTTTGCCCATTTTCCTGAGGCAGTCGGCCAGGCTGGTAATCAGCTGCTGCTTGATGCCGAAGGTGATGGGCAGGTTGGGGTTCTGGTGCGCGGGGTTGATGGCGCGGCCCACGAAGAAATTGACGTCGGTCGCGTTTTCAAACAGCTCGCGGGCAATCAGGCTCGCGCCGTCCTTCTGGGTGGCCCAGACGGAGGCCAGCTTCGCCTGATCCAGAAAGTCCTCGGCGTAGGTGAGCACCTTGGAGAGGGTAATCACGCCCTCGGTGGTCAGATCGACGCCCTTGATGCGGCTGATGGGCGGCACGTCGGGGTCGTGGTAGTCCAGCGAGGCGATGATGGGCTGGCCCAGGTAACGGGAGACGACGTTGCTGGTGGTGCCGCCGCAGACGATCTTGGTGCCCTCTTTGGAAAAGAAGAGGTTCATCATGCGCACGTCGTCCTCCTTGTGCTCGGGCGGGCCGACCACGAGGTTCACCGGATGGCGGCTGCGCACGCGCACCACGGCCACGGTGGTATCATCGCCCGGCGAGCCGCCGTAGAGGCGGTCGCATTCGTCGATGATGAGGCCCGCGGTGAACTTGGCGCTGTTTTCGGGCAGATAGTTGGCGATGGCGTAGTCGGCGATGGAGTCGCGCGTCCAGCCGAAGTTCATCAGGTCCCCCACGCCGGCATATTCCGCGCCGTCGCTCATGGCGATGAACACATCGTCCAGCTCGATGGGGAAGGTGCTCTCCCAGATGGTCTTGCCCGACAAAACGCGCGTCACCCTGGGATAGTCGAAGAGCTCGCCCTTGCGCAGCACGATGGTGGCGGGGTTGTCAAACTGGATGATGTGCGCGGTTTTGTTGTCCAGAATCCGGATGATGGTAAAGGTGGAATAGGCCACCTTGCGCACGCTGCACACCGGCAGGGTGCTTGCGATGGTGGAGACGCACTCCTCCAGCGGGATGCCGCCGGAGATCATGGTGCAGAGAATCTTGCTGGTGAGGGTGGAGAGGATGTTGGCCTTGACCCCGCTGCCCAGGCCGTCGGCCAGCACCAGCGTGAGGTCCTCGTCCCCGCCGCCGGCCAGCTCCACCTTGTCGCCGCAGAGGGTTTCCCCGTGCTTGTTCATGCTGATGGAACCGGTTTCAATCCACAGGTCATTCATGGGCCATCGCATCCTTTAGCTTGGTGAGGGCAATCTTGGTTTCGGCGGTGGTCTCGCCCAGCAGCGAGGCGATTTCCTGCACCACGCGCATCTGCTTTTCGATCACCTTGTCGGTGATTTCCACCGTCTGCCTGCGCAGCTCCGCGTCCTGGCCGCGCAGGGTTTCCTGCTCGGTCACGTCGCGCATGAGGGAGATCACGATGTGGTACTGCCGGTCGTAGAGGATGGTTTCGTCCACATAGAGCTCGTAATCGGCCAGGTAGTGCATGCGGGTGGTGGTGTGCAGGGCCGAGGTGATGATGTTCTGGTAATCTCCGGGGTTCAGGATGCGGACGATGTGCTCATGCAGGATGTCGTTTGCGTCCTTGAGCTTGAACATGCGCACCGCCGCGCGGTTGATCTGCTGCACCACCAGGTCCTCGTCCATGACGATGATGGCGTTGGGCGTGTTGTTGATGATGCTGTCGGAAAAGCTCTCGGCCTTTTCCTTGAGGAAGGGCAGGCACATCTCGATCTTGGCCTTGCCTTCCAGGATGGCGATGGCCTTGTCGCGGCAGGTGGGGTAGCCGCAGCTGCCGCAGTTGAGCTCCTTTTCGGGGCTGGTCTTGCCCATCTTGTAGAGCATGTCGTTGATGGCCTCGGACCCGAACTTGACTTTCTTGCCGCCCAGGAAGGGGTAGTTGTAGCTGATGGTATCGGGGGCGGCCACGTCAAAGCGCTGGTCGCCGGCAAAGGTGTCCACGCGCAGCGCGCCCTTGAGGCGGCGCTCGGTGTGCTCGCGGATGCAGGGGCCGTTGACGCAGCTGCCCTCGCAGGCGCTCATCTCGATAAAGACGTTGCCGAACTGGCTGTTTTCCAGCTCGTCAAACACGGCGCGACAGTTGTCCACGCCGTCGATGGCGATGCGGCGGTATCCCTCCACCTTGTCGGTGGCCTTGAGCACGCCGCCGGTGGCGGGGTAGAGGCGCGCGCGCTTGCCGTCGCCGGGCGCCACATGGTCGGTGGGCAGCTCGATGTGCTCGGCGGCCAGCCAGTCGCGCAGCTCGTCATAGGTCAGCGCCACATCCGTGTAGGGGCTGTCGTCTGCCTCGGCCTTCTTGGCGATGCACGGGCCGATGAACACCGTAAACGCCTCCGGGTTCTGCTCCCTGATGGCCTTGCAGTGCGCCTGCATGGGGGTGAGCACCTTGGCCAGGTGGGGGAGCATGGTGGGGTAATACTTCTGGATGAGCATGTTGATGGAAGGGCAGCAGCTGGAAATGAGCACGCGCTGCTTGCCCTCGCGCATGATGCGCGCGTACTCGTCGCTGACCAGCTGCGCGCCCACGGCGGTTTCCTGCACCTCGGCAAAGCCCAGGCGCTTGAGGGCGTCCGTCATCACGTCCAGAGAGCGGATGCGGAAATCCGCGATGAAGGACGGGGCCAGGCTGCACACCACATGCTTGCCTGCGGCAATGGCCTCCTTGACGCGGGGCACGTCATTGCGGACCTGCTTGGCCTTCTGGGGGCAGGCCACGAAGCAGTTGCCGCACAGGATGCACTCGTCGTGCACGATCTCGGCGGTGTTGTTGGCATAGGTGATCGCCTTGACCGAGCAGGTGCGGATGCACTTGTAGCAGTCCGCGCAGTTGTTTTCGTTGAGGTTGAGCACTTCAAGCATGGGCAGCTTCCTCCAATGCAAAGAGATCAGAACAGGCCAAGGGGGCTGGCGTGAAATAGCGCGTCAGCCCCGTATGGATCTCACGGTTATTTGAGTCGGGGGAGGACCTCGTTTTCAAAGAAGGCTTTGGTGTCCTCGGGCCTCAGGGAGAAGGGCTCGTCGTCCACGGTGACGCACACGCCGTTCTGGCAGTTGCCCATGCAGAACTTGCCGGCCAGCTCAATCTTGTCCTTGAGGCCGCCTTCCGCCACCAGACGCTGAAGCTCCTCCACGATCTGGCGCGAGCCCTTGAGGTGGCAGCTGGAACCGATACAGATGGTGATCTTCATAACAGGTTTGCTCCTTTGCTGGGTTTTGATCGCTGTATCCTCACGCCCCACAGCCGGGACGCGAAACGCTTATTCGTAGTCCACCACATTGACCCAGTGCAGGAGGAACTCGCGCTCCTCCGCGCGGCCCTTCACGCTCTGGCTGGCGGCCACGATGGGAATCCACTTCTGCACGTACTGCCGGGCGGTATCGCTCTTTTTGCAGAACAGGTGGAGGTAGCTTTCCGCCCCGTCGATGTCGCCCGCGAGCCAGAACAGCAGGTACGTGCGGGCCGCGTCGGCGCTGGCGTTGCCCTGCGTGGCGTGGGACCAGTCCAGGATGAAGGCCTCGCCGTCGTCGCGCAGGATGATGTTCTTGGGATCGAAGTCGCCGTGGCAGAGCTTCTTGTGGTTGGGCATGCCCTGCAATCGCGCGTGCAGCTCGTAGCGGGTGGTGGCGTCCAGACCGGTTTCGTCGATCTTGCGGTTCATCTTGTCCTTGAGCTTGCCCAGCAGCGGGCAGGTCTGCGCGTGCATTTTCAGCTGCAGATCCACGAACAGATCCATATATTCGTCACGCCGGTCGGGGTTTTCCTCCATGAGCCGGGCGAGGGTTTTGCCGGGGATGAAATCGCTGACGATGGCCCACTTGCCCCCCACCGTGCACACCTCGTGCAGGCGGGGGATGTTGAGGGCGGTTTCCTCCACGCGGGCCTGGTTGAGCGCCTCGTTGAGGACGTCGGCCTTGCTGTAGTCGCTGTCAAATACCTTGATGGCCAGATGGCCATCGCGGTAAACGGTCTTGTTGGTGCGGACCGCAATCACCTTGTCCAGTTTCATGATAGCCGCCCTCCTTACTTGGTTGCCCCGGCGCCGTAGTAGGCGCGCAGGTACATCTGCTTGATTTCCTTCATCAGCGGATAGCGCGGGTTGGCGCCGGTGCACTGGTCGTCGAACGCCTGCTCCACCATCTCATCCAGACGATTCAGGAAGTCGTTTTCATCAATGCCGTAGTCGCGGATGGTGGGCTTGATGCCGATTTTTTCCTTCAAATCATCAATGGCGCGGATGAGGTTTTCCAGCTTCTCGCCCTCGTCCTTGCCGCCCAGGCCCAGCGCGTCGGCGACCATCGCGTAGCGCGACAGCGTGTGCGGATGGTCGTACTGCGGGAAGGTGCCCATCTTGGTGGGAACCTCGGCGGCATTGAAGCGGATGACCTCGTCGATCATGAGCGCGTTGGCCACGCCGTGGGGCAGGTGGTGAAAGGCGCCCAGCTTGTGCGCCATGGAGTGGCACACGCCCAGGAAGGCGTTGGCAAACGCCATGCCGGCCATGGTGGCGGCGTTGGCCATCTTTTCGCGGGCCTCGGCGTCGTTGGGGCCGTCCGTGTAGGCGCGGGGCAGATACTCGAAAATCATCTTCAGGCTCTGCAGGGCCAGGCCGTCGGTGTAGTCGGTGGCCATCATGCTGGCGATGGCCTCCAGGTCGTGCGTCACGGCGTCGATGCCGCTGGCGCTGGTCAGCCCCCTGGGCGCGTTCATCATCATGTCCGCGTCCACGATGGCCATCTTGGGCATGAGCTCATAGTCGGCCAGCGGATACTTGACGCCGGTGTCCTGATCGGTGATGACCGCAAAGGGCGTGACCTCGCTGCCGGTGCCGGCGGTGGTGGGAATGGCGATGAAGTACGCCTTTTCGCCCATGCGGGGGAAGGTGTAGGTGCGCTTGCGGATGTCGCAGAAGCGCATGGCCATGTCCAGGAAGTCCGCGTCCGGATGCTCGTAGAGCACCCACATGATCTTGGCCGCGTCCATGGCGCTGCCGCCGCCGATGGCGATGATGCAGTCGGGCTGGAAGGCGGTCATGGCGGCCGCGCCCTCCTTGGCGGAGGCCAGGCTGGGGTCGGGCGCCACGTCAAAGAAGGTGGTGTGGGTGATGCCCATCTCGTCCAGGCGGTCGGTCACGGCCTTGGTGTAGCCGTTATGATAGAGGAAGCTGTCGGTGACGATAAAGACCTTCTTCTTGCCCAGCACCTCTTTCAGCTCGCGCAGGGCCACGGGCAGGCAGCCCTTTTTGATGTACACCTTTTCAGGCGCGCGGAACCACAGCATGTTCTCTCTCCTCTCGGCGACGGTCTTGATGTTGAGCAGGTGTTTCACGCCAACATTTTCGCTGATGGAGTTGCCGCCCCAGGAGCCGCAGCCCAGCGTGAGGGAGGGGGCCAGCTTGAAATTGTACAGATCGCCGATGCCGCCCTGGGAGGAGGGGGTGTTGACCACGATGCGGCAGGTTTCCATCTTCTCGGCGAAGCGCATGAGCTTTTCGCGCTGGGTGTTGGGGTTGAGGTAGACGCTGGCGGTATGGCCGTGGCCGCCGTCCTCGATGAGGCGCTCCGCCTTGGCCATGGCGTCGTCAAAGTCCTTTGCGCGGTACATGGCCAGCACGGGAGAGAGCTTCTCGTGGGCAAACTCCTCGCTGAGATCGACGCTCTCGACCTCGCCGATGAGCACCTTGTAGCGCTCGTCGATGTCCAGACCGGCCAGCTTTGCGATCTTGTGCGCGGGCTGGCCGACGATCTTGGCGTTGAGGGAGCCGTTGATGATGATGGTCTTGCGGACCTTGTCCAGCTCCTCGCCCTCAAGGAAATAGCAGCCGCGGGCGGCGAACTCGGCATGCACCTTGTCGTAGATGCTCTCGGGCACGATCACGCTCTGCTCGGAGGCGCAGATCATGCCGTTGTCAAAGGTCTTGGAGTGGATGATGGAGTTGACCGCGAGCAGAATGTCCGCGCTCTCGTCGATGACGGCGGGCACGTTGCCCGCGCCCACGCCCAGCGCGGGCTTGCCGCTGGAGTAGGCCGAGCGCACCATGCCGGGGCCGCCGGTGGCCAAGGTGCAGTCGCACTCGCACATGATGAGGTTGGTCATCTCCAGGCTGGGCACGTCGATCCAGGAGATGATGTGCTCCGGCGCGCCGGCCGCCACCGCGGCCTCCAGCACGATGCGCGCGGCCTCAACCGTGCACTTCCTGGCGCGCGGGTGGGGGGAAATGATGATGCCGTTGCGGGTTTTCAGGCAGGCCAGCGTCTTGAAAATGGCCGTGGAGGTGGGGTTGGTGGTGGGAATCACGGCCGCGATCACGCCCAGAGGCTCGGCCAGGCGGGTGATGCCGTAGGCCTTGTCCTCCTCGATCACGCCGCAGGTCTTGACGTCGCGGTAGGCATTGTATATATATTCGGAAGCAAAGTGGTTTTTGATGACCTTGTCCTCCACCACGCCCATGCCCGTCTCCTCGACGGCCATCTTGGCCAGCGGCAGGCGCATCTTGCCCGCGGCCATGGCTGCGGCGAAGAAAATGCGGTCCACCTGCTCCTGGGTAAACTCGGCATACTTTTTCTGTGCGGCCCGCACCAGGGCAAGCTCTTCCTCCAGGCGTTCCACACGGTCCACGGGTTTGCGTGCATCAGTCATGCTGACCCAGCTCCTTTCTGATTTCGTTAAAAGTTTAACATAGTTTCGGGGAGCTGTAAATGCCAATGTTTATATACCATTATATGATTTTGAATATAATTGTCAACGTATCGGCGAGGAGCGGGGCAGATGGCTTTCTTCCTTAATATATGGGAGATACGGGATCGGCGAGGAAGGGGGAGCCGGAGGTTTTTTTCGTGTTCAAAAAACCTTTTGCCCTTCGGCTGCGTCTGTTTTCATGGGGGCTGGAAGCGTCGCCCAGGGGTTTTTTTCTCAAAACTGGGAAGAATCCGGATGCGCCAATCGTTCTCCATATGGAAAGCTGTGCCGGAATACGGCCAGGGGAAAAGGCCGGAGAAAGCGGGGGAAGCGGAGCTAAAAAAGTCCAAATCTTTACGAATGTGTATCAGAAATTTGAAGATTTTGAGGCAAAACCCTTTACAAAAGTTATCAAAATCTGTATAATGCCAGAAGGAAGCACTGTATGGGCAAGCCATATCCATATGGCGCGCCGTCTTACATACACTGTGTAACGGAGGGATAGCAAGATGAAACGCTTCTTATGCGTCCTGCTGGTCGCCCTGGCGCTGGTGGGACTGATGACCACGGTTGCCTCTGCGGAGGAATACGCAACCGTCGTCAGCGACAACGGCTATGGTGTTCGTATGCGCGAAGGCCCCAGCAAGGTCTATCGCGTAATCACCAAATATGACGTGGGCACCACGGTCATCGTGCAGCAGCGCGGCACCGAATGGTCGCAGATTCGCGTGGGCGAAACCGTGGGCTGGATGATGAACGAGTTCCTGCGCTTCGGCACCACCGGCACCGGCACCGGTACCGGCGGTGAGAGCGGCGGCGTAGGCACCGGCACCGTCGTCAGCGACAACGGCCTGCGCGTGTGGCTGCGTACCACGCCGAACGGAAAGCGCATTCAGCTGTACCGTCCGGGTACGGCGGTGACCATTCTGTCCTATGGCGGAGAGTGGCACTATATTTCCATCGGCGGCGTGCGCGGCTATATGATGAGCCGCTATATCTCCGTTACGCCCGCTCCGGCCCCGTCCTCCAGGATGGTGGAGGCCGTGAGCGTCAACTATCCGTCGCCCGTGGTGGACGACGTGCTTCAGGCGTCCGTCACTCCGTCGGACGCGACCGTCACCTACAGCTGGAAGGTGAACGGCGTGGAGCAGAGCAACAGCGCCACTTTGCGCGTGCTCAACGACTACATCGGCAAGCCCATCACCCTGACGGTCACGGGCACCGGCGTATACTACGGCTCCAGGCAGTACACCACCGACCCGGTGGTTTCCAGCCGCCAGGTGACCGAGGTATCACTCAACCGGTCGCAGCCCTTTGTGGGGGATACCCTGTCCGCCGTGCTCAAGCCCTCCTCGGCCACGGTCAGCTACAGCTGGCGCGTGGGCGGCATTGAGGTGAGCACCGAGGCAACCTATACCGTGCAGCAGAGCGACATCGGCAAGCTGATTCAGCTCAAGGTCAACGGCATTGACTCCTTCAGCGGCGTGGCCATCTGCTCGGCCTCCGGCGAGGTGCGCAGCAGCACGGAAGTGTTCTCCGTCGATCTGAGCATCAAGAACCGCCCCGTCATGGTGGGCGAGGTGCTCAGCTCCGTCGTGACCCCCTCCAGCGCGTCCGTCAACTGCGTGTGGATGGCCGATGGCGACGTGGTGGCTACCACCGCCAGCTACAAGGTCACCGCCAACGACCTGGGCAAGAAGATCAGCCTGCGGGTGGAGGGCATCGCGCCCTACACGGGCAGCGCCACCGCTTCCGCCTATGGTCTGGTGCAGAGCGCCAATATTACCGCCGCCGCGCTGAGCAACTACACCCTCACCGCGGGCAACGGCTGCTCCGCCCTGATCACTCCCGCCACCGCCACCGCCACCTATGAGTGGATCATGGTCAACGCCACCACCGGTGCGGAGAGCGTGTTTGCGACCGGGTCCTATATCACCGTGCCCGAAACGACTATCGGCCACCGCATCAAGGTGCGCGTGCGCGGCGCGGGCATCTATGGGGTCAGCACCTTCAACGCGGAAAGCGGCGTGGACTATATCGACAGCCCGCTGAGCAACCCCATCGTCAGCAACAAGGTTGTCACCGCCGTGGCGCTCAACAACACCAGCCCCGTGGTCGGGGAAACCATCACCGTCGATCTCACCCCCGACGCGCTGGACCCCCTGCGCGCCAGCGGCCAGATCTCCTATATCTGGACGGTCGGCACCTCCGTGCACACCGACACCACCGGCACCTATACCGTCCTTGGCACCGATGTGGGCAAGACCATCAGCGTCAAGGCCATCACCGCCTATCCCAACGCGGGTGAGGCCATCAGCGCCGCCACCAACCCGGTGCGCGCCAACGGCACGGTTGCGGGCGTGAGCATCATCAACCAGCGCACCAACGCCAATGCCGCGCAGACCGCGCCCGAGGTGGGCGATACGCTGGTCGCTTCGGTCAATCCGTGGACCGCGGCCTCCGTATCCGGCTGGATCAACTACAGCTGGTGGGTGGATGGCGCGCAGGTGGGCAACGCCTCCACGCTGACCATCGACCCCGCCTGGAACGGCAAGCAGATCACGCTGATTGCCGACGTGGCGAATACTTCCTCGTACTATAACTTCTCCAAGCAGCCCACCGAGTACCCCAACCGCCATTCCGCCGTCACCGCGGCAGTGGTGCAGTACGCGGCGGTGAATGCCAGCATCTACATCACGCCGCCCAAGGCGGGCGAGACGCCGCAGGCGTCCGTGTCCGGCTCCGGCGTGGTCAACAACCAGACCGTCGAGGTCTGCAACGGCAGCATCACCTGGATCGACAAGGCTACCGGCGCGCTGGCCGTGATGGACTCCAAGGGCCATTTCAAGCCCCAGACCACCTACATCGCGCGTCTCACGCTCAACGCCAACCATGGCCTGAGCTGGAACAACGCCGTCGTAACGGTCAACGGCGCTGCGGCCAAGCAGCTTTCCAAGGCGGGCAACGTCTTTGACTTCGAGTTTGCCCCCACCGGCGAGCTGCCCATCACCGAGTTCTATATCTCCGGCGTGCCGCGCCCCGTGCCGGGCGGCGTCCCCTCCGTGGGCAGCTACACGACGGACCAGTACACCGCGACCATTGACTGGAGCCAGTGCCTGGACGCCAATACGGGTACCTTCAAGAACGCGTCCAGCTACACCGTGCCCATCACCATCAAGGCCAATACCGGCTATACCGACAACGGCATCGCGGCCAACGTGTTCAAGGTGAGCACCGCCGACGCGACCACCTCCACGGCGGGCGCCGGGGCCGGCATCACGGTGACGGCCACCTTCAACGTGGACCATGCCGTGACCGTGACCGCCGAGCGCACCACCGTCAACATCGACGGCGTGAACGTGGCCGTGGTCCAGTGCTTCGCCAACGTCAGCAACATGGTCGAGCAGCCCGCTTTCAAGTGGAGCGTGCAGTACAAGCAGTCCAACAGCACCTGGATTCACGAGGATACCGGCGTGCTCAACATCGGTCCCGACGAGATCCTCGACAAGGACATCGTGGTCTGGGCCACCTGCACGGTTGACGGCAAGGCGTACCAGGGCTCCCTGGCGCTGCACCTGGTCAGCGGCACGCAGGAGGACACCTCCATCAAGGCCGTCTTTAACGGCGGTCAGCCCACCAGCGTGCTGGCCGGAACCAAGGCCCAGTACAGCGCCTACGCCACCAACTCCGTGATCGGTGTGGAATGGGCGATTGAGGGCAACAACAGCGCCGATACCAAGATTGAAAAGATCAACGAAACCACCGCTCAGCTGACGGTGGCCGCGGATGAAACCGCGCCCTCCATCAACGTGGTGGTCTGGCCCAAGCAGGCACCCGGCGAGCGTGTCAAGACCAACGTGCAGATCATCCGCACCTACACCGTCACCTACACGGACGGCCAGGGCGGCACCCTGTTTGCCGATGTGGTCTACCGCAACCTGCAGCTTGATGCGACGACCCCGAAGTACAACGACGCCAACGTTCCCGTTGTGGCCGGGTGGGAGTTTGCCGGCTGGAGCCCCGCTTACGCCGAGAAGGTGACGGGCAATGTCACCTATGTGGCCCAGTGGAAGACCAGCCCCATTACCCCCAGTCTGCTGGATCTGTTGCCCGCCGACACCACCTTCACCGTCACCTACACCGACGGCGTGGAGGATGCGGTGATCTTCAACGACCAGGTCACCTCCGGGCTGCTGGCCGGAGATGCGACCCCCGCCGCGCCCCAGCCCACCCGCGAGGGCTACCGCTTCGACGGCTGGGAGCCCGCCGTGACCGAGACGGTGACGGCCGACACCACCTATACCGCCAAGTGGACGAAGCTCTACACCATCGTGTTCCTGGACGGCACCGAGGAAAACAACGTCGTGCTCAGCCAGCAGGTGGCCGAGGGTGAAAACACCCCGCTGCCCGCCAACCCGACCCGCGAGGGTTACGACTTTGACGCCTGGATTGACCAAAACGGCAACGGCTGGGGCGACAGCGCCTCCAAGCCCGTGACCGGCGATGCGACCTACACCGCCACCTGGCGCGCGCATGACGCCGTGGACGGCACCGCCGATACGCTGGAGAGCGGCGAGAATACCGGCGTGCGCGTGGTCGTGACCAACGGCGTGGACGGTGGCGTGATCGGCGAATCGACTTCGCAGACCATCATGGACGCCTATGCGTATGTCCAGTCGCTTGCGGCTCCCACGCATCCGAGCGATCCGGCCATGACCTTTGCCGGCTGGAGCGATTTCCATTATGATGACGTGAACGGCGTGGTCACCTTCGAGGCCACCTGGAAGCCGGCCGAGGAGGAGCAGCCCGCCGACGCGACCGCCGAGCAGCCCGCGGACACGACCGCCG
>OLPF01002163.1_pt1 | contig 13697 bp, 12 predicted proteins | sample 1673121 | NCBI WGS metagenome assembly OLPF01 (sample SAMEA3136756, study PRJEB25190) | human gut metagenome | reverse complement strand
AAAAGGAAACGGGTGACACATCCCGCTCCACGTTGGAAGAACTGCTTCGCGGGAACATTGCAGGGCTGCCGGAGATCGTGGAGCCTGCACAGAGCCAGACCAACGCGAACGGAGCGGACGCGCCTACCGAGCTGGAATGGGCCACGACGGAATACCTGTACGATCTCACGCAGGAATACTACCAGGTGATTTCCGAAACAACAACATCCGCCAGCGGGACTTCCGCCACGACGGCATATGCCTACGGCCTGGAGCGTATTGCGGCGTACAATGAAAACGGCGTAACCCGCTATGTCTACGACGGCCGCGGGTCCGTGGCGCAGACTGTGAACGCACCTGTTGCGGGTGAAGCGGTCTGCTCTGCCCTGCCGGATGTCGGTGTACAGGTGCAGACCTTCTCTTACACCGCCTTTGGCGAGCAGATGGGCGATGTGAAGATCAGCGGCTTTACCTACAACGCCGAAGCCTACGACGCAGCCACCGGCATGCTCAACCTGCGCGCACGGCAGTATGAGCCGGCATTGAACAGATTTTATCAGAAGGATATTGTGCGGGGACAAATAACTTCTACATTATCCCTGAACCGTTATGCTTACTGTTTCAACAACCCCGTCATGTACACCGACCCCAGCGGGGAATCTGTGTTGGATTCTATCGGCAACTGGTGGAATAAAGCGAAGCAGACGGCATTGGGTCAATTTGTGGATATATTTGTGGTTCAACCTATTGTAAAGAAGGTAAAGAAAATTGCAAATGCAGTTGCACCAATTGCAAAGGCGGCCATAAAGAGCGCTGCAGAAAAAGCCGCTGAAGAATATAATACGGAGGCATTTCTGCTGTTTTCTGCAATTCTGAAAAAAGTAGACAATGATGGGGTATACTATTCGGATAAATTTAGAGATGTTGTTGAATCTATGCAAAACGAATTGCAATCGCTTGATCCATCTAATGTAAATTACAAGCAAAGTATTCAGGAAATAGTTGCAAAGTATTGCGAATATTTTAACGAGTATGAGAAGCAGAGGAGTAACTCTGACCATGCTTTTGAATCGCTTACACAATGGATGGATAGATCGGAGACAGAAGAAAAAGATTATTATTGGGTATTGGATGGAAGAAACCTATTTAGACAGCTGGCTGATAATAGTGATGTTTATTCTCCACAGGTGAAAGCATTATTTGAGAAGTATTCAACAATGGTTATCAGTGAGCAAAAAACAACTCTTAGCAATGTTATTCTGAGTAAAAGCGATAAAGAGACAATCAATAAAACAAAGGAATGCCTTGAAGAATTCTATGATAGTTTGAAGGTCATTCTTTATCCGAATGGGATAAAACAAACTTCTGAAAACCTCCCATCAGAAGAGATTTCTGTAATAGAGAATCCGTTTGGAAGTGTTATAACAGCAAAGAACTGGAACTCCTATTATGGAGATAAGCAGTCCATGAGTGAAGAAGATTGGAGGATATATATTGGGTACCTTATTGAATTGAATAATGAAGGTAGACTACAATACGGCACAGCATATACAGCTGGCGATGGTTCCCACACTTCTCTAAAATATACAAAGGATACTCTTTATATTGATTGCTGGGGATTAATAAAGACCGGCGCGAAAATAAATTTAAGCAAAGAAGTAGTTGATAGCTTATCTCTAAATGGGCCGGTAAATAGAATTTATGAATCTTTAAGTCAAAAAGGGGAAATTATTGTTGAACAAAATGATGATCCGAGATTAGGTAACACGTACCCGAATCTAGAGACAGGTTATTCTATCTTTATTGATAATACAGACAGAACAGAAGGATATGATCATGTAATGATTTACGTTAAAAATCTCTACTATCCGGATACAAACGGGACATTAATAAAAAACGCTGTTGTAGGTATAGGCTCTATTAAAGAAGGATTACAGATATATGACCTAGACGAATATTTACCCAAATGGATCAATGAGGGTAAAGATGTCCGATGGGGAAACCAATTTGAATGACTATGGATGGGAGGACTTGTTATGAAAAAAACGGTTTGGATAATGACTTTCTTAGTTATCTCATGGACAATGACAGCAGTTTCCATAGGTGAAGAAATCGACTATCAATGGGCGTATCAAGGAAATGTGGCATTTTTTGAAAAAAATGAGAAAATTGGTTTAATTAATAAGGAAGGATATATACTTCATCCCGCAGAATTTGATTCTGTTACACCATTTGATAACAATCATCTTGCAAAGGTTACAATTGATGGGAAAATTGGAATGATAAATACCTCGGGCCAAATTGTTATCGAACCGATAGCTTGTAGTTATATGGGATATATGACGGTTGAGAATGGTTTTACAGAATTACGTGATGAAACTGTGATGTACCAGGATACGCAACATCAGTGGGGATTTTATTCTTTGGAAGGTGATCTGATTTCCAAGGCTCAATGGGATGATACCTATGGCTTTGTAAACGGTTTTGCCTATGTGAAAAAGAATGGTTTATGGAATATATTGGACGAACAAGGAAGACTAATTTTAGATAATTGGTGGGATTCAATTGATATTGGTAGTAAGGGAACAGCAACACTTTGGTCTTCTGAAAAGGGAATAGATGTTGATTCTCAAGGACAAATCTACGCAACCTACGAGATTGATGCCGATGGAAACTGGCATCAGCTTACATATGGTACTCACAGTATAGTGCCTTATGAACAGATGTATGATTTAAAGGAACAATTATGTGCTTATCGACTGAATGATCTCTATGGCATGATGAATTCGAATGGTGCTATTGTAACAGAGCCTCTTTGGGAAGACATATCCACTTTTGCTCCTGATGGTTTGCTCAGTGTCTATAAAAATTCATTATGGGGCTGGGTTGATAGAGAGGGCAATTATATACTGGATCTTCAGTGGAAAACAATTTATCAAGTTAAGGAAAATCGGTGGATAGGGCAGTACGAGAATGGTGAAAGCTGGATTTTTGATGATCAAGGACAAATGATTTGCATGATTGGAAATAACCTTGTATATACGGTGCCATATGAAGATGGCTATATTGAATATGCAACAAATGATGGCTATTGGGGATTCTTAGATAGTGATGGCAACCTGCTTTCTAAAGTAAATGAGAATGAGATAAAACAAGTAAGCCTTGCTGATTATTCGGAAGGATGGATCCAGGTAGAATTGAACGATCAGCAATTGGCAATTATGTATGTTGATGGTACAATTCTGTCTTCTGAAAAGTGGACAGCTATTTCTCCCTTCTACAACGGATATGCCGTTGTTAGGATTGGGGAAAACGAAGGATATATCGATGAGTTTGGAAATCTAATACATCCTGCAATATGGAAAGACTGTGGTGCATATTCTTTTGTGAATGGCCAGCTGATTGCCCCAGTTACCTCTTATTCAAGCGAACAACGAAGCTACATAGATGAAAATGGTAGGACGATTTGTGGCGTGAAAGTACAGTAAACAAGTATATTTTAATACTGATTTAGCTACTCACGCTACTACGTAGAATTTACTTTCTATCCCAATACCTACAACGTTCCAAATTGACTTGGATGAGGCAATGCAATACCATGAAATATCGCAAACTGAATGTACTTAGGATACTCTTACTGCTGACATTCGTCCTCAGTGGGTCTTCACTAGCGGAAGAACGTCAAGTCTATGCTACGCAGGGAGACGTTGCCTTCTTCAAAGAGAATGGCAAGATTGGGCTGCAAGCAACAGATGGGACTGTTTTGCATGCTGCCGAGTTTGATGGCGCGGGATATTTTGGCACGACGCAGCAGGCAAACATTTATGTTGATGGAAAGATCGGGCGGATCGACCGCTCCGGCCAAATCATTGTCGAGCCGTTTGCATGTGATGAGATTGAGGCCATTCCAACGAATTGCACCTCGGAAAGCGTGCTGCCATATGTCCTGCTGGTATCCTGGTACGGCACCGACGACGAAAAAGCCATGCAGCTGATGAATGTGGCAGGAAACTGGTTGTCAGACACAAAGTTTAATCTGATGATGTATGAATTCATAAATGGAAAGCTCTTCATTAAGGCTGGAGAATTATATAATCAAATTGATGCATTTGGTCAATTGACCTCGGAAGAATGGTGGAATTATCTTTTTGTAGATTCAAGTTGTGCCGAAGCAGCCCTGCCTCTTAACAAAGAGATCCTTGACTTCACTGGAGAGGGAGTCTTATGGAAGCGAACCATTCGTCAGCCCAATGAAAAAGAGGAAACTTATCTGATCCAGGGGGAAAAAGTCATCTCGCACCTGAAACGTGGACACAATTTGAATGGCTCAGCGATCAGCTCGTCGCCTATTGTGAAAATGACCTGTGGGGCATTGCCGATTATGCATGCAACATCGTCATGCCCGCACAGTGGTTGTTTGCACCTGACAAGGTCAACATCGAAGAGGACATTTGGCTTGTAGTTGACCCCAGCACAGAAGAATGGAAATGGATTCATTCAAGCGGTGAAACTGTTTTGAGCATAGCATCCGGTGAATCAATAGATATTTTAAACGGAAATCGATATATTATCGATGATAACGAAGTGTCAAGGCTCATAGATAATAAAGGAAATACGATCGCCGAGATTGATAGCCACTACTTTATTACATGGTTCGAGGGATATGAGTATTTTAGGTTTAAAAATTATTATGATGATACATGGGGCTTTATTAGCTTGGATGGCGAAATTTTGTCCGAATTCCCGATTACGCTTCATGAGTATCATGACGGCTACACAGAGCTTACAAATGGCTGGTTCTGCGTTATAGATGACGAACGATACGAGGACGACGACGCAGGTCAATGTGGTTTTGTCAGTGCAAATGGAGACATCCTGCTTTCTGCCGAATGGGATGCAGTCTACGATTTTACCGGTAATATGCTCGCGCGCGTCGAGGTTGACGGACAATACGGATTTGTGGACACGACAGGAGCCTATGTTATTGAGCCACAATGGGAATATGCAGATGATTTTGTTGACGCGGGCGGTCAATGGATTGCGGCTGTTTATAAGTACTCCGAATCTGAAGTGATCTGGAAAGGATTTATCAATGAAGCCAATGAGCTGATTGGAGAGATTTCATACTGATTGAAGAAACCATTAGTAGAGACCCATTTCTGTTTATCTCTCATACCTCTCCGGTTTCGTCCTCCTGTTCTCCCTGATAAACTCCCGCTTGACGACCTCCAGCCTGCGAACCTCCTCCTTCTGCTGCTGCAACTCATAATCCAGTAGGAACCGTTCCTTGTTCAGATGTTTTAGCGCTTCACGCCAGCCTTTGCAGTCGATCCGTTCACCGTCCGCTTCCCAGCGCGCCAAAATGGCTCCCGCTTCCCGATACTTGCGCAATTCAAACGCATACCGCTCCTCAAATGTGCTGCGTTTGGTCCCGGTAAGTTTCAGCCACGTATTGTAATACCGCTGATAATTCTTCTGTTCCTCATATGTCGAAATACGGGCAGCCAAACTGCTTGAGAGATCAGCATTCATCTTTCTTCTGCTGCGTAAAGCATAGAACTTTGCGTTGACCTGCCTGACCGCCTCAACGTAGGAAGCGGCGTCTGTGATCTTGTAATCGTGCATAATGACCAGCAGACCGGAAGCGTCCCGCAGTCGGTTGTCCCGCTGCTTAGGCAACACGGTGGATTCAAATATCCGAGAAGCCAACAGAAAGCGAAGATTCGGATTGGACACATCCTCGCCTTTGGCCATCAGAGCTGCGTCCATCTTTTTCTCAAATTGCGCCCATGCGTTCAGCCTGGCCAGACGTGCCTCCAGTTGATCCAGCAGCTTATTCTGATCACGGATTTCTCGGTTCAAATCGCCAACCTCTGTGAGAATGCCGCGCTTCTCCATCGCTCTGGCATCGGGGCCTTCGTGAACCATCGGGATGCGCTCGATTCCCTGACGCTTGTAGCTTCGGTGATCCACAAAGCTCTGGGTGAAGCCGGCCTCCCGCACGGCTTCGTTGATAGCGTCGGCAGCCGCCGCGCGCCAGATTTCTGCCTTTCCACGATCATCCCAATCTACAACATTTTCCTTATGGGTTTTGAAGCGGCCCTTTCGTTTGGCCGGTATGCGGTTACCGTCTGCATCAAGATTGTAGACCAGCCTGTTCTTTGGAGCCCAACGGCTATCCTCCTGAATGGCGCGCATGGTCAGCATGATATGAACGTGGGGATTGCCGTCGCCCTTGTCATGAAAGGCAACATCAGCGCACATGCCCTTATCCACGAAGGTTTCCTGGACAAATTTGCGAATCAGCGCGATGTTCTGGTCGTGGGTAAGCTCCGCCGGTAATGCCAACTCCAGCGTGCGGGCAAGCTGGGCATCGCGCTTTTTCTCGTTCCATTCCACGCTGTTCCACAGGACACTTCTATCCGCGTATTCCGGAGGCGCATGGGCGGGCAGCATGACTTCGGTGTAGATGACGTGCCGCTTCCGGGTATAGTCATGGGTGGTGCCGTCCCACGTGTTTTCCAATCGCGAAGCGCTGATGTAGGCGGATGCGGCGACAGCGGAACGTCCCTTGTTCCGCGAAATGATTTTGATCGGGCAATGAAAGAAATCCAAAGTATTCTCCTTTTCTTTGGCTCCCGCGGTAGCAGCGTTCTTTGGGGTATGGGGCTTGCCCCATCGCGGACGCAGTCCGCAACAAGCCTCGCAGAGCGCACGACATACGTTGCCGCAGGCAATGTATGTATAAGTGCGCATTTCTATCGAAATGAAGAGGGGACGCCCCGAGTTTCCCCCGGAACGTCCCCGTTTTGCTCATCGTCCAGCAGCCAGCTCCTGCATGAATGCGGCAAGCTGTGCGCTGTCCATCTCAATTGTCTGCGGAAAGTACGCCTCCATGATGGCTCCGTGTTCGCAGAGCCGATGGTTTCGGGCTTTCCGTTGTCTTTCCTTCTCGCGGTTGTCGCTGAGGATCTGCCGGTGCTTTGCCTGGACGGTTTTCAGTTCGTCCTCGTTCTTCGGCATGTTGGCCAGCAGCTCGTCAAGGTCAAGTTTCATAAGTTCATCTCCTCTTTGTGCATCAAAGTGAATCATCCATGCGTCACTTTGATGCTTGCTATTTCGGTCGTGTCCGTATAGGTGCATCATTTTGCTGCATTCGGAGCCGGATGTGAGGCAAAAGGATGCGAGGCCTCAGCCTCCCATAAAGTCAAAGTCCATGCAGCTGTCGTCAAAGTCAGGCATGGTTCCGTCTTGCGCCGCATCAGGCTGCTGGGCAGAGGACATGACCTTCGCACACTTCTCCTGGATTATGACAGGAGCCGTTACTCCCGCCGCATATCCGGCAAGATAGGAAGGGAGCATCTGCTGAAGCCTGGTTCCCACCGAATCAGCGATGGCTTGCACAAGCTTTTCCTCGTACTCAGGTGAAAAATGAACGCTGCCTGTTTCATAGGCATTCACAGCATCCGTAACCGCCTGGCTGAAGGATTGGCGCCGTTCGCTCCGCAGGGACAACAGTTTCTCCCATGCCCGCTTCTCTGCTGGATGTGCAAGATGAAAGCGGACGGTAATGGATTTCATGCTCATCGCAGATCGGCCACCTTTCTGTCAACATTGCCCATTCTCGCGGCGCGCTCCCTGCGCCAGATCAATCCCTGCGCCATATACTCGTAACCCTTCGCGGAGGCGTGAAGATCATCCACAAATACCACGGATTCATGGTCATATTCGCCAAAATGTTTCATCAAACATCCGCCGCCGCCCATCACATATAGTTTCATCATGCGGGCATCGTAGCCGTGAGATCGGAGCGAATCAAACAGCCCGGTCACATAGTCGCGCACAATCGCGGTCAGGTGATCCTGATATTCCTTTCGGATGTTTGCCGTTCCCGTGCGGAGGAACTGCTCGATGACAGTCTCCGGCATATCCAAGCCATACCTGTCCATCATCTGCTTTCTGGCGGCCAGCACACACTGATTCACGCCCAGCACCTCCGTCCAGCAATGCTGATCGCCCGGCTTTCCGTCCGTCAGACGCATGATGTTCATGGTTCCGTTGCCGATGTCCGCCATCATCACCGTGCCTGTGAAATTTCGAAAGCCGTTCAGCTTTTTGTCGTTGTCCATCAGTGGAACCATAGCGGCGTACCCCTGTGGGAAAACGCTGCAATCCACCAAATGAACGCTATAAGGCACGTCATTGAAGGAGAAATGCACATCCCTGCTGCGCAGCATATAATTCCGGTAGTCTTCCCGCTGGCGGCCTGTCCAGGTAGTGGGCAATCCCACAGCAAGATGCACGTTCCCTTCGGTGAGCTGATCCACGCTCAGTTCACTGGCGATGGAGGCCAGCGTCAAAATATAGAAATCCTCGTCAGCCGTTTTGTCCGGGTTAAACGCCTTATGGCCTTCGCCAATGCGATACCATTTGCCGTCCATTTCCAAGATGTCGCCGTCAAAAAAAGGCCGGGTGTCCATCGCCACCAGGCCAGTTGGGTAAATGGTGCGGGCCGTCTTCATGTTTCCGTAGCCTGCGTCCACACCGATAATGACATAGTTGTTGTATTTTCGCATCGTATACCTCTTTTTATGATCTGTCGTTTCATTCTTCGCAGGGGGAGGAAAGAAGGGCAAAACAAAAGACGGTATCGCATCAAGTAGCATTGACGGATATCGCCTTTGTCTTTATGGGGCCAAGGGTCATCTTGCAGCTTCCCGTTTCCGCTCCCGCTTCAAGAGCTTGGTCAGCGAAAAGTCCAGAATGCGTTCCTTCCTTTCAGTTAACATCGTCTTGTAGAAACGCTTTTGCAAATCGGAAATGAACGGCGTGCCATCAATCAAATCCATGATCTCGTTCATATTGACTCTCGGTACAATTCGTTTCAGCGCTTCATTGCAGTCCCTGTTTTTCAGCGATGAAATGAAGTTAAAGTAGCGAATCTTCTGATTGTTCTCTCGAATCCCTGAAACCGGCGCTTCAAATACGCGATAATCTCTTTCGGCTGGATCATCCAGCACCGCCTGCATGATGGTTTCATCCGCCTGTGGATACAGGCAGCTGCCGCAATCATATACTGCTCGCCCTTATAGACAATGGCGATCTTGTTGCCATTAGACCCTGCATAGGTTTTATTCCTTCTGGGAAGGTTGGTGAAGTCAATCATTGATCGTCCTCCATGCGTAAATACGCTTTTCTCAAATAAGCCGCCTGTTCGCGGGAAATGAGCTGCTCCGTTTCCGCTTCATTGATATCCGCATTTAACGCGCACCAGGTGGTATCCCAACGCAAATCCCTTTTTCCGCTGTCCTCCATAGCCCATGACGCTTGCATCGCCTGAATGGAGGCCTGTAAAAAACCAGGGAGTTCCTTCTCGAGATAATTTGTAGAGAGCGGCCTTCCGCTTTCGGTGTCATAAGCAGCTTCTTCCATGAGGTCTTCCATCGTGCAGCCCAGCGCTTTGGAAAGTTTCCACACTGTTTTGGCTGTACAGCCAGCAATATCACTTTTCCCAGAACAGATATCAAGGACCGTTGTCTTGGGCAGGCCACTAAGCTGCGCCAGTTTGTACATGGTCATTTGCTTGCTTGCCATCATTTCATGGATTGTCATCATACGCTCCCCCCCTTCCTTATCATTATATCGGTTAACCGACCTAATGTCAATTTTCATTATGCCCGGCTATCATGATTTGAATAAGAAATTCACCTCTGCTATGCAGATGCCCCTGGCGTCAGGCAGTCTGCTGTTCTTTATGGTATTCTCCTGGCGGATGATGGTTCTCCGTAAGACCACTGCGAATCAGCTCCAGTACCCGGTCCTCATAGGTTGCTTTTGCGTCGGGATCGCAGGTAACGTCCACGTCATAGTGCGTGTAACCCAGCCTACGGGAAAAAGAGAAAGTTGTCGTTGTACGTTTTGTCATTGGTCCTCCTTCCTTGACGATAGGATCGTGACAGGGCATACGATGCCGCTTTGTCTACGGGAAAAAAGAAAGCGATCCCGCACCGGAATCTTCTCCGGCAGGAATCGCCCGCTCTTTGCGTATTCATTGGCTAACCGTTACTTCATCTGCGCATTTGCTTCCTTTGAAAGCCGTTTCTCCTGACGCCTCCTGCGTTCATACATGCGCCGCTTTTTCAGCATTTCCTCGCGCCTGATTTCCTCCGAGGTCAACGCTACAGGTTCGGCAGGAATACGAAACGCACCGATGAAGTTCAGGATGACTTCAATGCTGCGACTGCGCTCGCCATCGGCGTCCTTGACCGTTTCATGGACAATGACCCGATCTGTGAACAGGTTCAGCTGCTCATCCGTAAACGCTGCACAATCCTGAAACCTTCGCGCCAATTCCAGAAAACGCTCAGCGCTATCCTGTGTGGCGGCCATCTTTTCAAGCCGCTGCTTTTCCTCCGCAATGGCTTCCTCCGCATGTGCAAGCTCCGTCTCGTATTCAGCTGAAAGCAAGTCATACCGGCTTTCCGGGATTCTTTCCAGCGCATAGTCTTCATAGAGTTTCTTCAGCAGCCGGTTGAGTTTACTGGCCCGGCGCTCCAGAGCGGCTATACGTCGCTTGACGGCTTTCGCATGATCCCAGTCCTGTAAAACGCCACTGTGAAGCTGCTGCAAAAACTCATCTTCATTCTCTAAGGCGTACCGGCTCACCGTGTGAATGGTATCCGTCAACAGCACACGAAGCGCCTTAGCGCTGAACGTGTTGGCGGAACAGGGACTTTCTGCCTTATCCAGTGCATTGCGATGGGTGGAACAGATGAAAAATTCACTCAGAGAGTCGTTTCCGTTACATAGTTTGACCTTCTGGTGAAGCGGATACATGGGCGCTCTGCACTGGGCGCAGATCACTTTTCCTCTCCATGGACTGTTGCACGGAGCCGCGTGAGGCCGAGCGCGCTGCTTCAGCATGTGCTGCGCCTTCTCCCATGTTTCCGGATCGACGATTGCCTCATGCGTCCCGGTGAAGACAAACTGCGCATCCCGCGGCGTTGCCATCCGCTTCGCCTTGTAGGAAGTCTTTGCTGTCTTGAAGTTCACCGTTTCACCCAGGTACTCCCTGGCACGCAGCAGTGAGGTAACCATCGAGCGCGACCAGCCATAGGCGCTGGCCTTCTTCTTGTTATTACACCGATTGCGCTGTCCACGCTCGGCAAAGTAAGCTCCCGGCGTCATACGCTGTTCTTCCCGCAGCATACCGGCAATCTGATTCGGATTGTTGCCGGACGCGGCCAGTTCAAAGATGCGGCGCACGGTTTCTGCCGCTGCCGGATCTATCCTCCAGCGGTTTTTTTCTTCCGGATCTTTCAGATAGCCGAAGTTGGGCGTGGACACAAGCGGTTTTCCCGATACGCCTCTGGCATGAAAGCCAATCCTGACCTTTCGCGACTGGTCATGCAGGTACATCTCATTGAACACGTTGAGGACCGGCGCAAACTCGTTGCTGTCGCTTCGCATATTGTCCACACGGCTGTCAATGGCAATAAAGCGAACACGCTTTTGCGCAAAATAGATTTCCGTGTAGAACCCTGTTTGCAGGTAATCGCGTCCGACACGGCTCATGTCCTTGACGATTACGGTGTCCACCTTGCCGTCTTCGATGTCGGCAATCATTTGATTCCATGCGGGACGGTCAAATGTACCGCCGCTCCAGCCGTCATCCGTATAGTCATGGCAATTCGCGAAGCCATGCTCATCCGCGTATTTTCGCAGATAGGTTTTCTGATGCGCAATGGAAACCGAATCACCCAGGGTATCGTCGTCACGGGACAGCCTCTCGTACAAGGCCGTCCATTTGGTGTACTTGTCCGTTTTCATGCGATACCTGACGCTCCTTCTTCTGCTGTTCAGCCGCTTTTTTTGCTCTTCTGCGAGCATCACGCTCACGATTTTGCGCACGGCGCTTCCGGTCCTTTTCCGCTTGCTCGATTTCCTCCGCCGTGGACTCCGGCCTTGGCGCCTGGAAATTGCCGATGAACCGAAGGATGATTTCAACCTGCATGTGGCGCTCGCCATTGATTTTCTGTGGCGCGTGAACAATGATTCTGTCCACAAAGTCATAGATCATCGGCGTAGTTAGCTCCTCCACATCCCGGTATTTTCGAGCCAGCGCCATGAACGCTTCCATGTTCTCCGTGCTGGCCTCATAGGAATCCAGGCCGGCCTGTTCAGATTGAATCGTTTCGTTCAATTCCGCTTGCTCAGCTTCATAACCGGTCAGCAGTTCATCGAAGCGTTTCTCTGTAATCTTCTCCAGCGCGTAGGCTTCGTAGAGCTTTTTAATCAGCACATCCAGCTCCCCGCAGCGCTTCCGAGCTTTGAGCAGGCGCGCCTTCAGCTCCCTGGCCGATTTCGCATGCCGCACCTGACAAGCCTCGCGCACCTTCTGTTCAAACCCCGCTTTGTTTTCAATGGCATAGCAGCTGGCCGTGCGAATGGTATCCATCAGTAAGGTTCGGACAGTTTGTGTGCTGATGGAATGACTGGTGCATCCGCGCGTCTCGCGTCTTCGGGACAGCGTATAGGTAGAACAGTTATAGCCGTCCAGAGAATACGCATCGCCTTTTTTCGTACCGCAGCGGTGGTTGTACATTCTGGCCCCGCAATCCGCACAATACATGAGACCAGTCAGGGGATTTGCCTCACCCAGCGTATCCGTTCGCTTCCTGCTCTTCAGCGCTCGCTGTGCCAGCTCCCATACGTCCTTCGTCACGATGGCCTCGTGCGTGTGCTCGAAGATCACCCAGTCCTCCGGGGGATTCATGTGACGGTCATCCTTGAAGAACCGCTTGCCGGAACGGAAGTTGACCGTGTGTCCCATGTATTCCTGATGGGTGAGGATTCGCGTCACGGTCGCGCCGTTCCAATCATGGGCGCGGGATGCATCCGTATAATTCTGGCGCATTCCGCAGCGATGCTGTGAAAAGTAAAAGCCGGGGCTGTCCACCTTCTCCTGTGTCAGCATACGGGCGATCTCATACGCCCCATGGCCCTCACAGGCCATTTGATAGATACGCCGCACCACCTGCGCGGCTTCCTCGTCCACCAGCCAATGGTTTTTTTGCTCCGGGTCCTTTCTGTAACCGTAGATGCAGTTGTTGTTGGTCGGCAGGCCCGCGTTGCCCTTCTGCCTGTAGGCGGCGATCATCTTGCGGGACTGGTCGCGAAGATACCACTCGTTCATCACGTTGAGGATGGGGACGAACTCGCCGCTTTCCGGGTTGATGTTGTCTACGCCGTTTGCGATGGCAATGAACCGGACGTTGCATTTGCGGAACACAACCTCCGTGTAGAAGCCCGTTTCCAGATAGTTTCTGCCCACACGGCTCATATCCTTGGCGATGACTGTGCCAACCTTCCCGGCTTCGATGTCCGCGATGAGCTGCTTCCAGCCGGGACGTTCAAAGTTTCCGCCGCTATAGCCGTCATCCGTATAGTGCCGGCAGTTGGCAAAGCCATGCTCCTCCGCATAGGCTTGCAGGTACAGCTTCTGAGACGAGATTTGTCAAGGAGTGTTTTTGCAAAGCAGTGTGCAATTCGCATTGACAAGCAGCAAAAAGAACGCTATAATAATGTCGTTATCGATAATGATGTTATTATTTAGGCGCAGAGGAGTGAAGACATGGCCAATAGGGATCATTCCCTGGATGATGGGATCATTCAGGCTGCTTATTCGGAATTTCTTGCTTACGGCTTTCAGAAAGCCT
>OLPF01002160.1_pt1 | contig 13713 bp, 21 predicted proteins | sample 1673121 | NCBI WGS metagenome assembly OLPF01 (sample SAMEA3136756, study PRJEB25190) | human gut metagenome | reverse complement strand
ATATTTTATTAACTTGATATACTTCTACATCAATTTTAAATGTTTTGGTTGTGGTATTCTCATAACTATTTATAAAATTTTTATCTTCACATAATCCTTTACTTTCTAACTCTTTAACTTTTTGCTCCAGCCACTCAATTCTTTTTAAAATTAAATTTATTTCGTATGGATCACTGGCTTCATTTTTATTTTTAACCTCCGAATTTTCCGCAGTTAAATTTTTTATTTGCTTTTTTTCAACTGAACAATTTTGAGCGGTTAAATTTTCACTTTTACTAAACTTAATTATTTTTTGCCTTTGTCCTTTACTTGTTCCTTCACCTTGTCTTACTGGCTCATATCCAAAACTTCTAAATCTACTTAGAATGGTATTCTTTGATATTTGCAACTCTCTACATATGAAATTGAAAGTATTATCTTCCTTCTTTAATTCCTTATTAAAATAATCAACTTGTGTTTTTATATCTAGTTTATTAAAATCTTCTCTATCCATTCCTAATCCCCCTTACATCTATATTACAATAGTATACTATTATAATATACTATTTTTATCTATAAAAAAAGATATAGAATATATATCCTATATCTTTCTCACTATCTTCAAATTCTAAAATATCCAATCGTTTGGAACTATACACACTTTATAAAGACCCTTTTTTTTACGCACTCTTATAATATAGTCGTTAAGATAATACCTATTACAAGTCCCTAAAAACCTAGATTTACACCTATTTTAGTTATAATAATTACCCTAAAAAGCACACAAGTGCGCTATACACACTTTATAAAGAGCATTTTTTGAGGGTATCTATAAAAGCCCCTCTTTTTTCATGCTAGTTATATGCCTTTCTAACGTTTTTATCGGTATATTTAATTGCTTTGCTATTATAGCATTAGTAAAATTATCTCTCTTTAAATTGGCTATATTCCTCTTTAATTCCTGTATCTTTGCTTGTTTTGGAGTTAAGCCCTCTTCATTCCTCGGAGTTCTTCTTTCGTTGTTTCTTCTATACTTCTCTTCTGTAGATATTATAGTTATTAGTTTTCTTTGCTCATTCTCTTCTAAATCCAAAGCATTAATTATATATTTATTAGTAAACTTGTACCCTTTTGTACTATCCTCTTGAAAATGCTTTACTGTTCTGTTTACACTTCTACATACCGAAGTTAATTCTTTTACCTTATATGGCTCTCTAAAGCTTTTATTAAACTCCTTAGTAACTTTAATCAACTCTTCAACTGTAACCTCATTTACAAGCCTATAATGATAACTATAAAGCATAATTAATGTATTCCTATATCCTACAATATCCCCTTTTCTTAGACTTACAATCCTTTTAAAGTCCTCTATTCGGCTCATATTTAACGTATATAAGTTTTTTGTAGGTAAATATGCTATTTTACCTTTATTCTGTTTATATTGTTTCTTAGGCTTTATATAAGTCTTTTTTAAATCGAATATATTGTATTTATTACTCTCATTTTTAAGCATACTGTAACATTTACTGTTATTTTTACTGTTTATAGTTCCAGGCAATCTTAAAAGCCTTGTAGGGTCTTTTACTCTAGTATCTACTGATATATTATTTATGCTTCTTTCCAGCTCTTTTATTATGTTAAATAAATAATTCTCTATCTTTTCCCAAAGGTCTAAAAGCATTATATGACAATCTTTTATATCCCAATATATATGAATACCTCTTCCACTATTTATATATTCTGTTGGTTGTGGAATTTTCTTTTCTTCTGCTAACTGCTCTACTGCTCCAACCACTTCAAATGGGTCTATTGGTAAAGTTCCTTTTTTATGGTCTATATCAATATAAAATCTATGTAATTGCCATAAATATTCCCTTTCTCTCTTTATAGGAGAGTTAAAAGTATTTGGAGTATAATATATCTCTTTTTTATTTTTATATTCTTCTAAATTTATTTCTAATGGATTAACGGCTTCAAGTCTTTTCATTTTTCCTTTTGAAGCTTGTACAATGTGCGTAAATCCTAAATCATATTCTAATTTTAATATTCCCATATTGTTAACCTCTTTCATTTAGTTGAATAAAAAAAGCCTTCTAGGTATTGTCCTAAAAGGCTTGAAAATTCTTTAACTAAATGCTATACTGTCCTTAGTTAAAAGGCTTCAATGCTTCTTAGGTAGTCCGTTTACCTATTAAGTTACTTTCAAATATACTGGTAATATATTTGAAAGTGCGAGGTCTTTTTTTATTGTTTAAATTTATTATACCATCACATTTCCAAATATTCCACTTTTTAATACTTATATTTTCAATAATTTTAATTTTCAAAATTAAATCTTTTTCCATCATAACTGGCAATAATGTTAATTAATTTCTGTCTATTTTGCTCATAAAATAATTTATCTCCAGTTAAAAAGTAAATACATAGTAAACTTAACTCTAACATTTCAACTGGATCACTCGACTTATTTATATCAATTCTTACCTTTTCACTAGCTTGTACCATTTCAGAATAATAATATTGCTTTGCTTTTCCGTTACGTTCTATGTAATTAGCTCTTAAATTTTTTCTCATACTATTTCAACCTTTTCTTTTATAAATTATAATGCTCTTATAAACTCCTCATAATGTTCATATAAACCAACATAAGCGTCTAACATTGAAGCTACTCCATCTATACGTTGTTTTGCTGATTGATTTTTAATCGGTACTATATTTCCGTTTCTATCCTCACAAACTCCTGTATTAGTTAAGCACCATTTTAAAATTGGATTATTATTATAGTTAATCTTTTTTGCTTTAAGGTCTGCCCCTAACTGTTGCATTGGTAAGCTCAAAGTTTTTGCCCCTTGAATACATCTCTCCATTTTAAAGCCATGAGCTTTCATTTCTTCAACCCAATATTTAGCTGAATAATTATCATAATAAATCCATAAAGGTGTTATTCCATAATTATTTAGCATTTCAATAAACCAAGCCGTAACATCACTATAATTAATGCTATTGCCATTACATAGCCTTATCAAACCTCTTTCTAGCCATTTATCATATGGTATTTTTTCAATCTTAACTCTTTCATTAAAATTTTCACTAGGTAGCCAATACATTTGATGTATATATCTTTTTTCTGTTTCCTTATCTATAAATAATAATGTTGCACATGTTAAATCTGTTGTTATGGATAAATCCGCTCCACCTATTGCATAGAAATTTTTAAAGTTTTTTATATCAAAAGTTTCTGTATTATTAATATCATCAAAGTTTAACCATGCATTACTTAAGGTATTTCTTATATTAAAATCTTTAGTTAATACCCCGCTTAAATCTTTTGGACTATTCTTTGCTTTTTCTACTTTCCTTTTTAGGTCATCTAGCTTTTTTATTGCTCCTAATGATGGATTCGATTTACTCCAACATCTTTCATCTAACCATTCCTCTTTTTTATCTAATTCATATATTATCGGCAAAAATGTATCATCTTCGAAAGTTCCATCTACAATATTGCATGAATACTCATAAATATCATCAAAAATACACTCTCTTACTGTTCCAGCAGTAGTTATCATTATTAATAACGGTTGCCTTCTTGCTGATTGTGATTGTTGCATTACCTCATATAAATTTCTATCTTTTACGCCATGTAATTCATCTATAATTACACAATGTGCATTTAATCCGTCTAATGTGTCAGAATTTTTCCCAAGCGGTTGGAACTTACTCATAGTTAAAGGGAAATATAAATCACTCTTTCTCTTTTTGATATGCTTTGATAGATAAGGACTTTGATTTATCATATTTAGAGTTTCATCAAATACTAACTTTGCTTGGTCTTTCTTTGTAGCACATGAATATATTTCTGCTCCTGCTTCATTGTCTGCTATCATCATGTAAGCAGCTATCCCACTAAGCATTGTTGACTTTCCATTTTTTCTTGCTACATAAAACATACTTTCCTTATATCTTCTTAAATTAGTTTCTTTATCTATGAATCCAAATAATGCTGATATATAAGCCTTTTGGAATAATTCTAATATTACTGGCTTTCCAGCCCATTCACCTTTACTATGTTTGCAAAATGTTTCAATAAATTTTATTGGTCTTAATGCTCTTTCTTCATCAAATATATATTTATCCGAATTGTAAATATCATTTACCATTTTCTCATATTGCTTGTACACTCTATTAGATACAACATATTCACCAGCTTTTATCTTTTCAAAGTATTCAATAACATAATTCATTATTTGGGTTGCTCCTTTTTGGATTTCTTCTTTTTAGGATTCTCCTTTTTTTGTTGATTATTAATGAACGTTATTAATGGATCTGCTTCTTCTACTGGTTTAACTGGTGGCAATAAATCTACTAATTGCTTTGATAAATTACTGTAGTTTTTTAATGTTGTATTATATCCCTTTAATGCTGGATTCTCTCTTAAAAATTCTTGTTGTCCTTGCTTAAATAATGTTGTTGTTCCTTGTGTTTCAACTTCTTCTTTCAATTTATCTAAAGTCCTTTGAATGAATAAAAGTTCATTATAAATATTTTGTGCTATTGGTAGCCTATCTTTTGGAATTAATTTTAAAACTTTTTTAACTTGCTTCATCTCTTTTGATATCTCTTCATTTTTCTCAAACATTTCTTAAAATTCACCTACTTTCTTTGTTTTACCCTACCCTAAAATTTAAAATTTCTTGGAGGGGCTTAATTAGGTAGCCACTCGGCGTGGCTGGTTAAATAATATCTTTGTTATGTGGGGGGGTATAAATTAAATCTCCATTTTCATCAAATGCTACACCATCAACTGTTGCTCCACCAATTCCATGAACACTATTGTGGCACTCTAAACATAAGGCTTGTAAGTTATCCCAATTTAAAGTTATATTAAAGTCATTTATATTCATTGGTGTTATATGTTTCTTATGATGAACTATCTTTGCTAATCCTCCACATCTTTCACAAATATAATTCTTACTCTTCATAAATGAACTTCTACACTTAATCCATTGAATACTATTGTAGAAGCCTTTTGCATATTCTTTAGCCATTATTACTCCTTTATTTATATAATTTTTTATGCCTTGAATGTATTTTTACTATGAGAATGTTACCTCCTACCTACACCCCCTTAGCCATTGATACTATGCCATTTATTAACACCCTTAAATATCAATGTAACCTCATATAAAAAACATTACTTATTTAATCTAAATTAATATTTTATTTTCTTTATTGCATTATTTAATCTCTCTGTATCCATACCAATATAAGCTAATGTTGTTGCACTTGATTGATGTCCTAATGCTTTTTGAACTAATCCTATATCCTTCTTATTGTCCATATATAACCAATATGCAAATGTCTTTCTTGTTCCATGACACCCTAAGTTTTCTATATTAAAATACTCTTCTATCTCTTTCATAATCCTATAGGCTTGTGTCCTTGTTATTGGTTGATTAATTCCTTTCCTGCTCTTGATTAAATAATCATCATCTTTCATTTCTTCTGTATATTCATCAATTAATTTCTTTAATTCTCTATTTAATGGAATATTTATCATCTTTCCTGTTTTTTGTTGCTTTATTTTTAAATTCCACTTTCTTCTTACATCTTTTACTTTTAAATTTAAAATATCGCTTATTCTGAATCCGCAATATATCCCTAATCCAAACATAATGGCGTTTCTTTGGTTTTCACCTTCTAAACTTTTCATTATATTTTTTACTACGCTCTTATCTTTTATAGGCTCTGTCATTACATCACCCCCATTTTTTTGACATATGTTCATAATTTAATTCTTGAATAAGTTTTACAACTTCTTTAAGGTCTTTATCTATATCTAAATCACTTAAAATTATTTTTGTTATATCTGTGCCTATATATTTTCTTTCTCCAATATAACTATTTGTTTTAACTCTATATCCTAATTCATTTATGTAATTGGCTACTGCTCTTACACTTTCTAACTCTAAATATTTTTTAAATACTATAGTTTCAAAATTATCATCTTCTTTTATTTGAGATTTATTTTCTAGGATATTGATTATTTTTTCAATTTTCTGTATTTTTTCATTATGTTTTTTAATTATCTTTTCCTCTAGCTTCCTATATCCTTTTATTTTGCTTTTTATTACTTCACTCATTTTCAGTCCTCGCCATTGAACTTAATACCATCAAAAGGTTATTTATAGGTTTTTCATAATGCTCAAAGTTATGGTCATACATTGAACATATTAAATACCCTGCTAGTGTTTTAACTAATGGATTAATCGGTTCTTCTTCCCATCTTGAACCTGTTTTAGTTTCTAAATAATCTGGAATTGATTCTATAAATCCTGATATAAGCTCATCATCTTCCTCAAAATCAACTCTTAACTTTGCCTTTGCTTCTTCTAATGTTAATATCATTTACTCACCTTCTTTTAAAGGGGTGTCCATAATGGACACCCCCTGCTTTTATTCACCTTTTGATAACTTTAAAAATGCTTCTGCAACTAATGGTTTAGTGTCTGCTATTGCTAATGCTCTATAATCAATTACCCCATATTTAAAGCTACTTTCTCTTGATGTTTCTACAACTATACCTTCTGGAATGTTGTAACCTAAGTAATTAAAGTTTCCTAGGAATATAGTGTCGTCTGGTATATTGTCATCAATAACAACTGGCTTTCCTAATATGTAACCTATATTTTCATTCTTTGGATCAGCTATAAATATTGGTCTGCCTGTAGTATCTACAATTCCATAAATTGAATTATATAGAGTTGCATTATTCATAGCCCATTTAGCTCCTGCTGAATATCCTCTCTTTAATTTTGCTAACATTTGAGTTAAATCTGTGTAAGCCACTTTATCTGTAAATGTAAAACTATTTGCTCCATTCCATGTGATTCCTGTTGCTATTCCAGTTCCTTGACCTTCTCCAGTTCCATTTACTAATGAATCTGCTATACATTCCATAACACAATTTGTTAATTCTTCGATAATATAGCTTTCAAATGCTGAAATGCTCATTTTCTTTGAACTTGCTGAAATAGAGAATATTTTTATTATTTCATATGCTCCAAATGAAACCTTAGCAATTCCTTCTGATGGATTTTCAGAATCTACTTTTTCACCTTCTGTGTGCCATTTTGCTTTTGTGCTAGGTGTTCCAATAGGTACTACTATATTTGACGGAATATTAAAGCTTCTACAATGAGATATTAATCCTCCCATAGTTCTAGCTTTCTTAATTATTTCATTTAATGTATGAGTTGGTAGAATAGCAGCACTATTAGTTGTTGTACTGAATGAATCTGCTCTCTTTTCTGTATCAACTATTTCCATAGCTCTTTTAAAAGTTCTTTCTTCTTCAACTGTTAACTTTTGCCCTAACATTGTCTTGAAAAATGCATTTCTGTATTCTGTACTTTCAAATACATCACCTGCCACTCTTTCTGTTCCTCTATTAAAATTCATTCCTGTTATTGGGTTAAACTGTGGATTTCCTTGGCTTCTTTCTTCTATATTTTCCTTAGCTTGTTTTAAGCCTTCTAATTCAATATTTAATTCTTGAATATTTATATTAGGGTCTGTATTAATTAAATTCCCTATCTCTGCGGTTCTCTTTTCAATGTCTGCTATGCTATGATTTCTATAATAATTAAATGCTTCTGCTATGTTTTTAAATTTCATTTTTAAATACTTCCTTTCAATATTTGATTTATTTTTATTCTTAATTCATCTTTTTGCTTGTCCTTGTCCTGCTCTGCTATTATTTGATTTCTAGCTTCAACTGATGTAGTTTGATAAGCTGGAAAAGGAACTACGCTACATTCATAAACTTTTTCTATTTTTGTTATTGTTCTAGTATTGGTTTTGCTATCATAAAAACTGCCGTCTTTTGGTACTTTAAAAGCAAAACTCATACCTGTTAAATCACCCCTACATACTGCCGTATGTACTGCCCTAGCTTCTTCGGTGTTTGGTAAAACTGCCCTCATATGAAGGCCCTTATCATCAACGCTGAATTGCATTGTCTTCGGTACTCTTGCAAGTGGTAATTTATTAAAATCATGATTATATAATAAACGTATGTCGCTTAGGTCTGCCGAATCCAAAGCTCCACGCTTTATGACTTCTTTATAACTTCCCATAGGGTCATTAATTATTGTTTCTTGGTCAAATACTATTGGTGTTCCTATTAACTCCAACTCATTACTGCTCTGTATTTGGGTGTTTCTTATTTCCTTCATTTTTTACCCCTTTCTTATTCATTTGGTATTCATCAACTATCTCTGTATTAGCAACATTAAGTGTCTGTAACCTTCTGTCGCCATTTTCTACACTAGGTAGATTTAATATTTCTAATGCTTGATTTACTGTGAATAAGCCTAGTGGCATTAATTCCTTTATCATATTTACTTTTGTTGCATTACTAGCAAATTGTAATCTATTAGCTTCCATAATTATTGAATTACCAAAGGCTTGTTCCCTTTGAGTAAATATTTTATCAGTTAATTCCAATGAAATTTGAACTCCTAATGCTTCTACTACACTTTCATAAAAAGCTGACCATTCATCTTCATTGTATGTACTATTAACGATTTTCTCTGATACTCCTAAGTAATCATATATTTTTTGCTTTATTGCTGACATTTGCTCATTATCAATGGCTACACCTTTAATTTCTAAAGGAACATAATCCATTTTGCTATCTAATGCGACTATTCCACCATTATTACTTATAGATAAATAATCTTTGATAAACTCTTCTTTTTCCTTCTTTAAGTTCTCTGGACTTAATATCTGGTTATACTTTAATAATCCTTTTATTGTTGCACTAGATTTTATAGAATTTGCTATACCTTCATTCTGTGTATGTGCTAAATCCAAAGTATTTAATATTGCCGTATTTTTATCACCTAATAAATCATTTGAATTATAAAATCTTCTTATGGTGAAAACATCTCTAAAAGGTAGTGTTACCTGCTTATCTCCAGCAAAGAAAAATCTACAATATAATTCTCCTGTTAAGTCTGTTAAGTATTCCATGTTTACTGGACTTAATGGATATATGCCTGTTAATTTTCCATTTTCATCTTTCTGTAGATAAGCAAATGCATTATTGTATAAATAATAATGAGTTACTATCTTGTAGATCATATCGTATGAAGTCATATATGGATTAGGTCTTACTTGCAATATTCTATTTAAATAATTATCTCCATCTTTTCTGTTTCTCTCTATTGTTACAACATGAACTGGCTTTAACTTAGCTACATTTCTTGCTATTGAATCAACGGCTGACCTGTAAATATCACTTTCATATGCATTACCACTAAACTGTGTAAATATTGCAGGTCCACCGTTCATTACTTCTACTCTACTTTTTGAAGATTGGTTTTCTTTTGACTTTCCATCTCTAAAAATTTTGCGTATAAATCCCAAACTTTATATCCTCCTTTATTTATTAATTCTTCTATTCCTTCATATGTTTTAGGAGAATTTTTTTTATTCATTAATACATAATGGAATCCTAATCTAGCTGGTACATAAACAAAAACTTTATAGTCAAAACTTGCTATTTCTTTTCCTTGAATTTCAAGATAATGCTCCATGTCTACTGGATACATTCTTAATATAGAAATTCCATTAACTTCATATGTTCCAAACTTCTCTAATTCTTCTCTTTTTATATCCTCTATTTGTTCTTTACTATAGCCTTTATTTATTAAATAATCTTCTATATACCTACATTCATCAATCATAGTATGTTCATATGTTAAAGATTCTTCTAATTCTCTATTAGAAAATATATTTTTCTCAAACATTTCTTTACTTTCTACATACTGTATAAAATTAGATGTCCCATATAAACTATTTAAAATATAGGCTAACTTTCCTTTTGTCTTTCCTTTTGCACATATTCTAGTTGGTTTATTCCTCTCTAATTGCTCCAGCAAGTATGTAGTTATTAAGCTTGATAAATCAACATCTTTTTTTATTGCTTCTTCTTCTAATTCTTTTAATAATTCTTCTGCAATAAGGATTTCTTTTTGGATTGGTTGTCCAGCCACAACAAAATTTTTCATATAATTTGATAAGTCATATCTTCTTTCATCATAAGGAATTAAATCTTCTTTATGCTCTAGTATCATTCCTGCATATCTTTTATAAGATAATTCAGTTCCTCTTTTTCTAAATCCATGTAGTTTTTTATTATCCATGTAAAACGCTCCTTAATTTACCAAATGTAATATCTTAATTTTATTTTATTCATTCGTAGACACCGCGGGAAATTTTTTTTTTAAAAAAGGATAACGCCAAATTTACGTTATCCTCTTTAAATTATTATTTTAATTTATTTTGAATCCAATCATCTAACCACCTCAATTAAACTGGCTTATATTCAGTTATATTATTTAAATCAGTAAAATCTTTACCACTTGCTTCTCTTATAAATCTTTCTAATTCAAAAGATGTTACTTTCAATGATCCAAGCTTTAAAGCTTGTAAATGTCCAGCCCTTATAAGTTTGTAAGTATCAGTAACATTTATTCTTAATTTTTTTGATACTTCTTTTACTGTAAATAGTTCCATTTCCTCATGCTCCTATCTTTTTTAGTAATATTCTGGTATTAATTCATTCAATATATACTAATTCATCAATGCTGCAATTAAATGCCTTAGCTAACTTAATCAATGTAATACATGTTGGATTACCTCTATATCCTTTTTCGATTTCAGTAATTGTGCTTCTTCCTAATCCTGATAATTTTGATAATTTATTTTTACTTATTCCCTTTTCTTTTCTTAACTCTTCAATCCTAACCTTAAATATTGGATCTGGTGATACCTCTTTGTATTCTCTATATTCTAAATTCATAATTGTACTTCCCTTCTAAAAAATATTACTTATTAAATTTATAATTGTAATACTCTAATAATGGTTTTAATTCCTGTAAAGTGTAATTTTTAATATTTCAAGTTCCAACTTTGATATTTCATACGAATCAACTTTATATCTTTTTTCTTTATTTTTAGATTCGTCTATTGTTATAGCTTTAAAATCAGTTGCTCTATTTTCTGTTAAGACTTCTTTATCATCTCTCATTTCAATAGATGTAGCTGAATATGCTGGATTTCTTGTATCATCAACTATAGTTACTTCAAATAAATCTAATTCCTCCACAGTTCTTTTCTCATAACCATTTTCTACTGGTTCCCAGCTATCTTTTTCTGCATAGAAGCCAAAGCTCCATCCTCTTAATTGTTTGTTTTTAGCTTTTTCAATTACATCTGTATCAGTTACAGTACATATTGCTCTTAAGCCTATATTATCTTCAAATAATTCAAGATTTCCCTCAGAAGTAGAACCAAGCTTTCTGTTTTTATCATGATTTAATAATAAATCAACATTAGCTCTTCTTTCCAAACTCCTTTGGAATGCTCCAGGCTTAATTTTTTCTACAAACCTACCTTTCACTGAAGGAATAGGCTTACTTTCTCTATCAACAGCATTTACGTAACCATCAAGGATTACGCTATCATTACGAATTTCTATTCTCATTATTTATTCCTCTTTTTTACTTAATTCAAATAATTTATACTTTACTGCTTCATGTAACATAAATGTAGATTTTACAAGTGGAATTTCTTCTTCCCAGCCACAAGAAAATAAATCTGATAATTCACCTGAAATTTTCTCCAATTTTCTTAACTTATCCTCACTTATTTTATTTAAATCAAATTTAATTACTTGAATATCTTTATCTATCTCTTCTTGCTCTTCAAGATATTTTTCTAATGAATATCTAATTACTGTTGCTAGATTTATTTCCACTCCTCCCCTAGATTCTCTTTTTATAGCTTCTATTCTCGAAGCAACATCTTGTAGTAGTTCTTCATCTACTCTTGCAGTTATTTGTTTTGTTGCCATTTAATTCCCTCCTTGTTTAACTTATTTTTATAATAACATTGAATCACATTGACTGTTAATGACATTTTGCGCAAAACAAATAGGGTCAACGTTATTTTACGTTAACCCTTATAAATTTTAACTTTTAATCTTTTAATTTTCCCTTTAAACGTCCATATAAATACCATTTTATTCCCTTAATATCATCATTGGTAAAACCTGAACAATTAAGCAATTCTATGATATTTATGACCTCTTCTAGCTTATCATCACTTACTCTTAACACTCTATTTATTGCCTTTTTCTTTAAAGGATTAGTTGTATTTATTAATATCATTTACTACTCTCCTCCTTTTTTCTTCTTGCTCTTTCTTGTCTTTTTCCTTGCATTTCCCCTAGTTTGTAACCATAAAGAGCTATACACATCTTCTTCCAAGTTGGTACATTGCTTATATATGCTTCATTTTCTATTTTTTCTATAAAATCAAATACACTTTCAAGCTCTTCAAAAGTTGCGTTATGTTTAATTACTTTCTCAATATCCTCTTTTGTTATATTTTCTAAATTGTATTTCATTATCTCACCACCCCAAATCTCTTATATATTACTGCTCCCTTTAGGGTTGGTATAACATTATGAGAATTACACTTCTCTATGTAATTTTTTAATGTTTTTATGTTCATTGGTAATTAATCCTCCTTGAATTAACCACCCAATTAAGATATAATCTAATTGTCAGTAGGTCTGCTCTTAATTGAGTGGGCTTTTTTTTATTTCTTATTTTCTATGTAATCTAATACAACTTTTCTTACAAATGTAGCAGTTTTAAGATTTTCTTTTTCTGCTTCTTTATCTATTTTTTCTTTTTCTTCCTGTGATACTCTTAATTCTATTCTGCTATTTTTCATTTTCTCACCACCTTTCTTGATTTCATTGTACGGTATTTGTACGGTAATGTCAACAACTTTTTTATTTTTGTTTTCAGATGTTGTTATTAAGGACATCTGAATGTTTAATTTGCTCCTCTATTGCTGTTGCTCTTTTTTTGAGCAATAGTTACAGTTGGACAAAAAAGTCTATTTGTATAGATAAAAATATCACAATAAATAAAAAAATATTATGACACCATGTTTAGATACCAAAATAACTACTTAAAAATCATCTTTCAAACAATGGTGTCATTACTTGAAAGTTTTGATACTATTATTAAACTGGAAATTAATACTTTAAATTTTTATAAAGAGCATAAAGAGAAACTGCCCCCAAAAACTTTGTGGTACTAGGCAAAGCCTAGTGTTTCTATGGGTACAAAAAAATTTCCAAATGTCCCACTTTGGTACATAAAAACCGTATAGAAACCGTACCAAATGTTACTAACCTACACATGGTTTCATAACTAAACTAAATGGAATTTCCACGTTGTTGAATTAAATTTAATATGACCTTTATTGTTCAATAATTAATTTTCTAACTTTTATTAATTAATTATTGAACAAAATAAAAACTGCGTCATTGTATGAAAATGAGCAGTTTTTTATTTAAGTGGCTATTTTACTATGTTTTAACGAGTGGAAAATTTCGTTGGTTATAATTAACGCAGTTTTACGGGATAAAACACGCATTTTATTGCTCAAAGCCTAATTTTTAGCTTTTATATTATTAAATATTATAACTATAATATTCTTTTGTAATATTTATTTTATCTATATTATAAAATATTACTCAATATTATCTAAAGCATATTTTAATAAACTACTAACTATATCCTGCCTTTTATACATCTTATATTTATCAAATAGCTTTTCTAAGTCTTGATATACTTCTACATCAATTTT